>Ga0209700_104762_pt1 | contig 23926 bp, 12 predicted proteins | sample SiratroredBW_FD_187528 | JGI IMG/M metagenome (GOLD analysis project Ga0209700, IMG submission 187528) | Root nodule microbial communities of legume samples collected from California, USA - Siratro red BW (SPAdes) (version 2) | ecosystem: Host-associated > Plants > Roots > Nodule | place: USA...
CAAAAAAGTCAAAGAATATATATACATATATATATATATATGTATGTATATATATGTATATGTATATATATATACATATATATACATATATATATACATATATATACATACATATATACATATATATACATACATATATATACATATATATATATATACATACATATATATACATACATATATATATATATATATAAGTGAAAAAATCTTCCTCGTGTAGGAAAAAAACCTACCAAAAAGGTATAAATTTTTTCAATAATAATTATTAAACACAAGTTAGATATAGAATTAAACACAAATTGCATTTTTATAAAAAAAATAATAATTTGTGTACACTTACACACTTTAATAATCATGACAAGCACAATAACAATGTTATTTGTAATATCCCATATTTTTCATATAATAGAAATTTTATTGTACAAAAAAATTATATAATAAACTTGAATATAAAAATTCATATATTCATCATGTATTTCAAAATATACTTCTCCGCATAAGATTTAATAAAATATCTTTGTAAAATTACCAATAAAATAAAATGAAGTTTCTCTAACAATTCAGTGGGGATTCACACTGCCTTTTAAATCCTCTGCTCACGTATAATATACACGATCATTGCAGTTTTAAAAACAAAACAAACAACACACAAAAAGAAGGGTAAGCTAGAGAGTTTTAAAAAATATATATTTTCATAAATTGGATTTCTATCTCAACAAAACAACAACAATTCAATCTTTCATAATTCATCTCACATCATACATACACTGACTCACAAACAAAGACACCAGACTCTACTTCTGGAAGACACTCGTGCATTGAGTTAGACTCAGAGGTGTGCACCTGTCATATACCATCCATCTCTTCTAATCAGCTCATATTTCAAACCTCGGATACATTCTGTCCCGATTAGTTCTTATTTCAAACCTCGGGTACAGTTCCCATATGCACAGGGTTAATCCATATGTCCTATTTCGATCAGCTCATATTTCAAACCTCGGACATGGCCATATGAACCTCCTTCGACTCTTCACCAACTGGTAAACTTCATCTATGTGAATCCAATGTACCAGTAGAGTCAGGATACCTCCTTAGATAAATTGAATCCCCAAACAATGCACGACCTAATAATGTCAACATGGGTATCTCCTTTCTTGAAGATACTATGTCTCGATCACACACCGCATCATTCACAAACATTGATACTATATCATACCATACATAAACATTCATTCCACTTCAATTCAAATTCATCCAATTCATATTTAATAAAATAAATAATTACAATATATATAAAAAAATAGTCAAACTAGCTTCCCTTACGTCTATAGAGTAGAGATACTCAAAAACCCTAAAATCACAGGTAATCTAACTCTGTTCAAGAATCTAATCCGACACTCTTGATCTACTCAACGTTAGGAATCTAGGATTGTCCTTTGATTGTCAATCTAATAACCTATGAGATCACAAATCTAGAGAGAAAGTAGAAAACTTTAAAGAGACATTGTTTGAGAGATGGTGGTTTTCATAAGAATGAAACTGTATATCTTCTTAAAGAAAGAGAGAGAGTTGGTGGTTTTTATAAACAAAATAGTTTCTTAGAGATAATTAATGGTTTTTATTAGAATAAAATAGAATATCTTCTAAAAGAGATAGATAGAGAGAGTTGGTGGTTGGTATAAAAATAAAAAGTAAATAACTATCTTTTATTTACTTAAACAATTCTTCTGTTAAAAAAGTAGGTATTATCTTATTTATCTCTAAAATTAAATTCTAGATTAGTTTTTATTTCATAGCTATTTTCTAGGGTATTACATTCTCCCCAACAACAAAAAATTTCCGTCCTCGAAAATTGACATACTAAAAGAAGTAAAGGTAGGTTTCTATAATTACTTTCTCCCATCTTCGAGGTTGAACCACTAAACTTGCCATATCACACAATAAATCCTATATTATAGCAAACAAATACTAAAAAAATATATCTATATATCTTAAAAGTTGTGTCTATCAATTACATTAAATACCTAACATAAAGAAACACTATAATTTCACTACAACTTATATCTAAGATCAAATAAAAATATAATTAATCAATTAAAACAAAACTTTTAGAAATACTCTGAACACGAAACATCAAGATAGAAATATATCTTAATTTAGTCATAAGTGTGCACCCTCACCACTTCATCAAGATTATTTTCTTTCTTAATAATTTCATTCTTATTCATCACAATCAACTTAACTCAAATACAAATCAAAATTTCAAGATCATGCTCAAACATCCAACTAGAAGCATTTTGTCTATTTCTTAAAACTAAATTTCAAAAATCTACACGTAAAAGAAACACAATAAATCCACTACCCTCAAGTCATCCTAAGGACGAACTGCTCTGATATCAAATGTAACATTCCATATTTTTCATATGATAGGAACTTTATTACATAAAATTATATAATAAACTTGGATATAAAAATTCATACATTCATCATGTATTTCAAAATATACTTCTCCGCATAAGATTTAATAAAATATCTTTGTAAAATTACAAATAAAATAAAATGAAGCTTCTCCAACAATTCACTAGGGATTCACATCGCCTTTCAAATCTTCTGCTCACGTGTAATATACACGATCATCGCAGTTTTAAAAACAAAACAAACAACACACAAAAAGAAGGGTAAGCTAGAGTGTTTTAAAAAATATATATTTTCATAAATTGGATTTCTATCTCAACAAAACAACAACAATTTAATCTTTCATAATTCATCTCACATCATACATACACTGAATCACAAACAAAGACACTAGACTCTCTACTTCCGGAAGACACGCGTGCATTGAGTTAGACTAAGAGGTGTGCACTTGTCATATACCATCCATCTGTTCCGATCAGCTCATATTTCAAACCTCAGATACAGTCTGTATCGATCAATTCCTATTTGAAACCTCGGGTACAGTTCCCATATGCGCAAGGTTAATCCATATGTCCTATTCCGATCAGCTCATATTTCAAACCTCGGACATAGCCATATGAACCTCCTTCGACTCTTCACCAACTGGTAAACTTCATCTATATGAATCTAATGTACCAGTAGAGTCAAGATATCTCCTTAGATAGATCGAATCCCCAAACAATGCACGTCTTAATAATCTCAACACGGGTATCTCCTTTCCTGAAGATACTATGAAGATACTATGTCACGATCACACACCACATCATTCACAAACATTGATACTATATCATACCATACATAAACATTCATTCCACTTCAATTCAAATTCATCCAATTCATATTTAATAAAATAAATAATTACAATATATATCAAAAACAGTCAAACTAGCTTTCCTTACCTCTATAGAGTAGAGCTACTCAAAAATCCTACAGACAACCTCTGTTCAAGAATCTGATCGGACACTCTTGATCTACTCAACGTTAGGAATCTAGGATTGTCCTTTGATTGTCAATCTAATAACCTATGAGATCACAAATCTAGAGAGAAGATAGAAAACTTTAAAGAGACATTGTTTGAGAGATGGTGATTTTCATAAGAATGAAATTGTTTATCTTCTTAAAGAAAGAGAGAGAGTTGGTAGTTTTTATAAAAAGAATATCTTCTTAGAGATAATAAGTGATTTTTATTAAAATAAAACATAATATCTTCTAAGAGAGATAGAATATCTTAGAGAGAGTTGGTGATTGTCATAAAAATAAAAAATAAATAACTATCTACTCTTATGTTAAAAAAATAGGTATTATCTTATTTATCTCTAAAATTAAATTCTAAGTTAGTTTTTATTTCATAGCTATTTTCTAAATTATTACATTATTTTAAAAATATATATATATATATATAATATTAAAAAAATAATTTATATATATAGTGAAAAGAATAGAACATTTTTAGTGGTATATTTTTAATAAAAATCTTAAGCATTAGATCTATTATTTACAAAATATTGCTTTTGAAGTAGAGATGTGATCTCAACTAGAAATAATGGGTTTTTTCTGGAGAATTCTCAAGATATCCAAAATAATAAAATATTATATTTTAAATTCTCTTCTATTAAAAAAAATCATTGTGAAACTTATAAAAACTTACTTAAGATCTTTAACTGACATCTACTGCAGAAATATAATGAAAATCCTATATCTTACGTGTTATGGAATGAACTACCAAAAATATGTTTAATTAACTCTACTATTTATCTATATATATTATTATTTATTATTAATTAATTATAATAACAATATATAAATTAATTAAGTATAATTTGTAATAAATCATATTTATAATATAAAAATTCAGTTAAGTTCTAAATATAAATATGCAAATCAATAACTTTTAAACAGACTGTCAAATGAACATAACTAACTATCTTATGTAAATTATTTTTTTTTAATTTTCATAAACTATATATTGAACATAAGACATATCCATGTTCAACATAAAACATATCTTCAATTTAATCATATATCTTTATTATGTCTTACAATAACTATATTTATACAATCATATTATAATGTAGTATATCATTCATTTAACATTCTTTTTCTTCTTTTTTTTCATTATCATCTGATTCCAAAACAAGTTTCACAATTTAATATTCAATTAATTATTTATAATTATTAATTATAATTAATTTTAAATATTCATACTTTAATTTCTATTGTTATATTCATATATGAAATAACATAATATAAAATTATATTTATTTCAAATACACAAATAAATTTTAAACATTATGTGTATGAATTTTAATACAAAATCATTAAATTGTTAAAAATTTTAACAATTTACGGTTTAAAAATTTCTAAACTTTACTCTAGAAAACTTTCTTGAATCATCAAATATTATTTCTACTCCATCTTAATGTCTTAGTAAAATTTAAAAACATTTATAGAGTTATGCATGTTTATATAAATTTTGTATCGAAACACTTTTAACATTTCTCATGCTTATTCTTCAATGTTTTCAGTAATAAAATATATTTATACAATCATATGTATCTAATAGATATACTACACTGTTTTTCAACCAATGAAGTATCCATACATCAAATATGAAAAAAATGTTTTAATAAATTTTAGTGATATTCAAAATATTGTTAAATTTTTTTTACTATCTCTTATTTTTAATTATTTTATATTATGCTTTATCATTTTATTTTCGAGCTACATAACTTTTATCTTATTCCTATCTTTTCCTAATATTTCCGTATTTTTCTTTTAAAATTTCTTTACTCTTAAATACTTTAACATAAATAATTAAAATATGTTTCTATAATTTCATAGCAATCAATTTTATAAATATATATTTATAATTTTTTTAACTTATTTTTTCTATAGAAAATATTTAATCTTTTACTTCTTTTCTAATATTTTGATATTTTTCAACTTTAATATCAACACTTTTTATTTATATAATGCCCACACAATATTATATTATTTTATTTATTTCCTCAATTTATTTATTTTACTATAAAATTAATATTAATAATAATAACTTTTTTTGTTTATTATTTTTGTTAATGAATAAATGAATTTGGACAATTAAATTTAACTAAGAATGCATAGGACCAACCAACGTAGTGTATAGCGTCAGTTCAGTTGACTCAAGTTAGTTTAAATCTATTTCCTGATTGTGTTGGTTTGGTCAACGCATCTTTTACTGATTTTTTTCATTTAACAACAACTCTTGTGTGGTCTTGGTCAACACATTTTCTATTTTTTTTTCGTTTAACAACAATTATTTTTCACCTTTTCTTTGACTAAATTTTTGTCGATTTGGCTGACGCAATTTGCACAATTTAGTCGAAACAAACTTTTTACTGTTATTTTATTATTTTCTTGTAATATTTTAATGTTTAATTTTAAATAAATTTATTTTAAAACGTTGAAACTTAATTATCAATCAAATATACATTTTGTGAATAATTTTCTTCCTTATATTCGTTAAATTCATCTTTTTTGGTCTTGCATTAATTTATATATTAAGTTATATTTTAATATCTTTAGTGAAAGGATTTCACTTTCTTGATTTTTAGATGACATGTCGTCTAAATATCTTTAAATTTTATTTTTAAAATTTAAATTTGTTTGTAATATTTCTTTTGTGGTTTTAATACATAACAAAATCCATATTAGAGTTGATAAAAAATAAAGCGAATGGTAAGAGGAGATGCAAAAACATTCTTATTTTGTGGATAAAAGTGGATAGATCAATCCTATAAAGTATAGCGTTCGCTACATAATCATCGTAAATAGTATGGGTTAGGTTGATGCTAAGAAGACACAAATAAATATAATATTTAATTTTATGTTGGCTGAAATAATAAAAATAAAAATGACAAGTGAAAAAAGAATTTTATGTTAAATTTAGGACAATTTTGTGTTGATCGGATCGACTCAAAACAGTGAAAAAAAATAAAAAGTGGGAAAGTGTCGATCTGGTCGACACATAACGTTCAAACAAATACATTTTTATTTAATTTTTAATTGCGGATAGTGTGGCCATATTGATGCATGAGATGAAAAAAAAATTCTTGTTGGAGTGGATTTGGTTCACTAAAAGCTGATGCTTAGCGAATTAAAAACAAAATGTTTGTAAATTGGATAAAAACCACCACCAATTAGATTTCAATACCAATTTGAAATTAACATCAATTCAATATTTTGAAATCGACATTAGACGCACCATAAATTTAATTTGTTTGAAATATTAATTGAAACATAAATATTAATTGAAATGAAGTATGAAACTAACTAAATTGTATTATTATACTAAAGAAGAGAAAATTGTAAATTGAAAGGCAAAATGAAACAATAGTTAAGTACAATTCACAATTACATCAATAAATATAAAAGTACGATTAAGTACAATTTACAATTACATCAATAAATATAAAAGTAAGATTATTTACAATATTTAATTGAAAGTAAAATCTTAGAATGTGAGAGAAGTCTCCCATGCAGTTTAGAAGTTATTGTTCATTAAATTTTCCTGTGATAGAAACAATTTTAATAAATAAAACATTTAATACATATGAAGAAGTGTGAAATAATGAAACTTACATTTTGGGATGAACTTCGTGAAAGTGGTTGGTCATCATGGTCTTCTGCATAGTTGGGATGGACTTGATTGATATCAGTTAAAGAATAAAAATGTTGTCATTCTATAATTATAGCGAGTTGTTGCTACATCATCTTCATGACATCCTCCGACTACGTAATCTTTTCTTTTGTTGGTTGAGCGTCCTAATCTGTGAAGACATTTGTTTTCCTTGCTTCCTCAACTTTGTGCCAAAGTCGTTCATTTTCAAGTGCTTGATCACAGTATGATGTGAAAGAAACAAAAAAAGGAGGGTTGAGTGAGAAAAGACACTCATTGGCTGAAGTTGCCAGCCAGGTCTATTGTGCCATAAACTTGATGTCTAGTATTTCCTCTTACAACATCCTTCCAAGCCTAAAGTCTCGTTGTTGCATTTAGATGGACATTAGTGGTTAAACCTTCAAGACTCTCTGTTTATATGACCTCTAAACGCTCCTACATAATGATTAGGAGATGTAAATGTTAGGAAAGTTAAATTAAAATATAAATAAATTAAGAAAAATTTAAACCAAAACTTACATAAGTTTCATGAGCACGTGTATCGTAAAGAGTTCATCAGATTCAACCAGATGACCATATTTACGTTCCTAGTAAAAGTTGTACAATTAGAAACTATATATGTTACATAAGTAAATTGAATTAGATGTTACTAAGTGATCAATAATACTTACCAAGCCCAATGCAACATTTAAATGTGATTTACAACCCGTTGAATGCAATGCTCCCTGTACTGATGATGATCCATTAATTTTGTTTTGGAATCAATTTTCTTTTGTCTTTTGAGTATCTCAATAGGTCAAAAATCCTTTATCCGAATTTTGATCAACATTTCACAAAGTTGTCTGACTTTAAACTTGTAAACTTTTTTATTTGTCACTAGAGACCCTACTTGTGAAAATAAGAATAAATATGTTAATATATAATAGTGAAAATTTAGAAGTAATTTGAATGTAAAGGTATAAGTTATTAATTAATTTAATTTCAATGTTTAAATTGATAAATATTATTAAATATGTAAATTAGTTTAAGTTTTCTAATGTATAAAAATGAAGAGAGAAACATGTATTATTGTTATTGGTCCTAAGATATTTTTATTGTAGCTATTTTATTAGTATGGAATCTTCACTAGCTTTGCTAATCATTATAATTTTTTGAATAATAAGAGGTTACACTATATCAAGAAATGATTGAATCGGTTCAAAATATTTATTATGAATAGAAAACACTAATTTTAAAATTTATTTTTTTATCACAAGTTTTAAGATGATATCTTACAGTCATTTAAGTGCTAAGAAAGATAAAAATAACACTAAAATATATAGAGGACAAAATATATAGAGGACAAAATAATAAATGATTATGTTATTTTGAATAACATCGAATCCAATTCAATCAACTTAAGATGAAGTGTCCCATTATTTTTTCTTAAAAAAAAAAACAATTACATTTGTTGTACAAAAAATAATATGTACTTAAGAACATGAAGTTTATTGAATATGTAAACTAAATTAAGATATTTGGGCAGTCCTATATTAGCACGTAGATAAAACTGACACCACCACAGAAATATCACAAAAGGCTGTATGTAGGTTTGTGAGATTTATGGTGTATTTTATTTTATTACCTGTTTTTTATTTTTTTTATATAGGTTAAGGTGACTTTTTTACTCTTTTATTTTTAAATTTATTATTGCTGATACAGAAAAGTGAAGTTTATTAAAAACTTACCAAGAACATAACAATACTAAATATCAAGAACAATACTTTTGAAGTCTTTTCGAAGATATGTATTTATAAAAAACTCTTCTAATTTTAACTTTGTAAGAAATTATTATATATATTTATACTTCTAAAATAGTTAATAAATTATTATTTATATCATCAGTAATTAATCTTATAGCAATCAATCTTCCTGATGTCATAAGTAAATATTTTATGTCAATAATATAGTAAAATATTAAAATAAAAAAGATGTAGTTTTGACTTTATGCTACATATAAGTAATTGGCAACTGTAACAAAGATTAAATATATATTGTGGATTTGTTCGCATAATGTCAATATACCTATTACCTCCGTTTCATAATTACATTTTTTAAGGTTACTGTTTACGTATAAATAATAATATCCATAATAATAATAATAATAATTTATTTTCATTTTTAAACTAATTGTTTATAAAAAAAAGTTTACATTTTAAAAATTACATGCAGAACAATTTTAATACTACACTAAAAATAAGGTACTGACCTTTTTAATTCAATAAAAAATAAATCAATTATACAAATGAATTTCGATTTAATATACATGTGTAATTGGAAAAATAGTTTAAAATTAAATATGAACTTGTATATGGGAATATTGTTTATTTTTATATATTATGAAGGTGGGAGAAGAAAGTGTGAGGTGTGGATAGAAAATATATTTTTTTAATGTATTATCCAATTTTGATAAAATTTTGGTATAAAGTGATTCTTCATGCTTTACTTTTAAAAATATTTAAAATATTTTTTATTATATAATTTAAAATATAATTTTCATATTTAAAATTATATAATTCAAAATATAATTTATTTATTTATATTTTAAATTGTAAAAATTTAAAATATAATTCTTGATTTCAGATTCTATAATCTAAAATATAATTTTTATATTATGAATTAAAATTTAAAATATATTTTTTATTTTTGTATTTGTCAACACCCGATTTTGTCCGGGTAGTATTTTAAATTAAAAAATAAATTAAATAAAATGACAAAATGAAAAAATAATAAAAATATAAAATATATATTTACTAGTTTAAGTTTTCTTAAAAAAAATATATAATAATAATAATAATAATAAGTAAATAAAAACATTGAATTTTTCCATTAAAGGAAAAAAAACTTAAAAAAGAAAAAGGTGGTAATTAATTAAAAAATAATATAAAAACGAAAATAATAAATAATAAATAATCAAATAACAAAAACAAAATAAAAATAAATATATAAAAAAAAGAATAAATAATAAAACAACAAGAAAGGAAGATTGCTTTCAAACTGCTTTCTTGATTTGCATGTTCAAAATAATAAATAAATGATAAAAAAATAATAAAAAGAATGAGTCAACTCTCCCATTTCTACTCCTTAACTCCACGTACTGTTTTCTTAAAAAATAAAAAATATAGAAATAAAATATCAATTGTGAAACTACTCAAAACTCTCCATGTTCTCCACTTCATAAAAATAAAATTAATAATGAATAATGAATTATAACTGTTGGAAAATGGCTTAAGTCTCATTCCTAGGTAGATTCATTTTTAACATTAATTTTAAAAAATATATAAAAATTATAAAATAATGAGAATGGGTCAAAGAGTGATAACTTCTATGAACCACTTTTAACTTCTTTTTAAAAAAAAAAATAATAATAATAATAAAAAGAGATATATTAAGGAAAAAGAAAAGGAAGAGACGAGGGATCACTAGTAACTGAGGGAGAGATTGAGAAGGGAGAACGAAGAAAGCACAGAGGAAAAGACACACTTCAAGCTTTTAAACCTGGCACCTTACCCTAGCCCAGGCTTTAAACCTGACACCTTACCCAAAGCTCAGGTTTTAAACCTGACACTGTCTCCCAAAGCCCAGGCTTTAAACCTGGCACCTTACCTAAATCTCAAGTTTTAAACTTGACATTGTCTCCCAAAGCCTAGGCTTTTAAACCTGGCACTTTACCCTAAGCCCAGGCTTTAAACCTGGAACCTTCCCAAAGCTCAAGTTTTAAACTTGACACTGTCTCCCAAAGCTCAGGCTTTAAACCTGGTACCTTACCCAAAGCTAAAGTTTTAAACATGACACTGTCTCCCAAAGCCTAGGCTTTAAACCTGGCACCTTACCCAAAGCTCAGGTTTTAAACCTGGCACTGTTTCTCAAAGCCCAGGCTTTAAACCTGGCACTGTTTCTCAAAGTCCAGGCTTTAAACCTGGCACTGTTCCTCAAAGCCCAGACTTTAAACCTGGCACTGCTATCCAAAGTCTAGGCTTTAAACCTGGCACTGACACCATTCACTTACCCTATTTTCTAACACAAACTTTCAAAAGTTTCAAAAAATATCAAACCAACCAACAATCTTATCAACAAAGAACTATGTAACCCTGATTCTCTATCCTTGATAGAGATACGTAGGAGCGAAGTCAAATCCTTGTTGATCCCTTTCTAAAAAATAAATATCTTTGTTTGTTATTTTTTGCATTTTATTTCATTTTTTGGGAAAAATAAATATTTTGAAAAATCACACTCTTTTACTTGTTTAATTAAAGGTACCGTCGTAGGGCGGGCGTTGTGGGGCGCTAGTACCTTCCTCACACGTAACCGACTCCCGGACTCTAAATCTGGTTTTGCGAACTTGCTTTATCTTGTTTTTAGTTTTCCATAGTTTTTCTTTAATAAATTATGGTGGCGACTCCACTATTTTGAAAATTAAATTATTTTTATTCGTCGTCCCCGTCGTGGCCTCGGTTGCGACAGTATTATAGAATTCAGAATATAAATTTTTATTTTGGATTGAACAATTTAAAATAATTTTTAAATTTACATTTCAAATTACATAATTTAAAATATAATTTTTTACATTTAATATTGTATAATCCAAAATATAAATTTTTTTATAAACTAAAATTATATCCTAAATTAAAAGCTGACAGGTACAAATTTTATTTAATTTTCTACTAAAAATATAATAATCATTTTGCACTGTAAGGAGGTACCATCTCTCTTTAGTGCACATAGTTATGGGTGGTGTACCCTATCTTATTTTAACTTTTGTTCTCCTCCTCACTTCTATGTACAGAGGTATAAATAATTAGTATTAAAGTTCAATCTTAATAATTTTGTGGGTGTAATGTCATTCTACACCATGTTTTTTTCCATCCCTATAAATTGATTTTGGTGGATGAGTTATTACTATGGTCAAACTAAACAAATTAAATAACTTTCTTAACCTATAATAAAAAATTAAAAAAAAAAACATATTTTAGGATAACGCCAAAAAAAAAGGTTTATTAATTGTTATTGGTGGTTGGTTCCAAAATTAAAAATGATAAATCAATAACCCAACAACCAAGTCACACACTTCTCATTCTCATACTTACATCTGAGACACAAATTACTTGTTCTGACCAAACTACTCACCTAACAAACTCCCAACACTTATAAGTTCTTATTCACTCTTCTTCTCAAACTCATCTTCTTCTCACATGGTCTCTTTCACTTTCTCAATTTCTATAATATCCCATCAGAACTCAAAACAATAGTTGTTTGCCCATCAAGACAAGTAATGTATAAAAGAATTAGTTACTTTATTTTGTCTAGTAACAATTACTACATTTTTCTCTAATAAATTCACATAAATTGTGCAAAACACTAAACCTTTCAAAAACAAAATATTATAACAAAAATAACTAATAAATCTTCGTCCAAAATAAAGTAAGATGTGTGATTTTTGCAACAATGTCCTAGAATGTCCTACAATAGGAAATCAATAAGAATAGTTTACAAGTAAAAATATTATCTAACTATATCAATATTATTATTGTAATTGTGGTGTTAAGTATTATTGTAACTAAAAGTATTATCTAATATTATTATTATTATTATTGTAATTATGGTGATAAGTATTATTGTAACTATGTTGATAAGTGTGTAAGTGATCCAATGTATACCTCTTCATCCTTATCAACATAAGAAGTGAAAGCAGTTTGAGAGATTCCTTAGAGTGAAGATCAAAACAATGAAAGGAAGGATGAAACAGAAAAAAATAAATAGATAGATACCAAGAGTCCATATGCACCATTAAAGCGACACGATGGACTTTTTTTTCAAGGACTTCGTGCAATCCACTCGAAGCACACACGCCTTTAGCACATATTTGAACGTATTGTTTACATATAAATATAATTTTTTATATATTGAGAATATATATAGTACAAATATCTATGAATATATGTTATGAATTACAAAAAAATTATTTTTGAATAATTATTTGTTTATTTATAATTATAATGGTAAGATACGAAAAGATATGTGCAGGATGATAAATAATTAAGGGATAACATAAGTTATAATTAATTAAGGGTGTGTTATAATACATGCGTATATGTTTAATTGTTTTTGATGAATGAAGAGAGAGTCTACACGCCCCTACAAGATGGAGGAAGGAGACCGAACTCCAATCATGTCTAAAAGAAATGCGTGGCAAAAGTAAGACAGAGGCTTGGTAAGTATATAAGCTAGTTGATGACTTGTTGACACATAAAACACTTGAAGTTCCTTAGAAGCAGCCAAATCACGAAAAGAATAATAGTCAATGGCAAGATGTTTCATGCGAGTATGAAACACATTATTGACATAGAGTTAGGTAGCCTCAATATTATCAGAAAATAATTGTGTCGTCATCTTGATGATTGGATGACCAAGCTCCTTTAATAGTTCCCATAACCACAGAAATTCAGTGGTGTTGGTCGTTATAATTCGATATTCAACCTCCATTGAAGATTTAGCAACAGTGAGTTTCTTCTTAGAGGACCAAGACATTAGGCCCCACATAAATAAGATAGGTAGTAGTAAGCTTGCGATCATGAGCATCTCCAGCCCAAACAAAATCACAAAATGTTGTGAGAGAGATCTGTGACACAGGAGAGGTGAAGACCATGGTCAATTGTCCCCTTGAGATAGTGGAGCAGATGTTTGGTAGCTTTCATGTGAATTTCAATGGGAGCTTACATATACTGTGATAGTTTATTTTTTAAGAAAGAAACATCTGGATGAATGAGATGCAAATATTGTAGGGAACCGATAATATGACGGAACTCTCGAATATCACATGAGGGAGACGTTGGAGTCAAATCATATGAAGTAGAAAGAGAGATGGAGACAGGCTTTGCATCTTGAATGTTTGTAGAAATCAATAACTCATGTAGATAATGGTTGTTAAAGAAACAAACTGTAAGATGTAAAAAGATTTCTATGCCAAGAAAATGATAAGGAGACCTGAGATCTTTTAGAGAGAACTTCAATGCAAGGGCAGTTTTGAATGCATTCAAAAATGGGTCGTTATTTCGTGTGAGTAGTAGATCATCTACATAAATAAGAAAGTATGCAACAACACCATCCCTACTGTATACAAATAAAAAGTCTCAGATCGAGAATTAAGAAATTCATATGTAATAAGAAAATCTTGTAGCGTATTGCATACATAATTTGGAATGTGAGAGTTGACAAAACTTGGTGGTTGAGACAAAATATCCTTCAAGATACTACCATGAAAAATGCATTATTAACATCCATTTGACATACAGGCCAACCATTAGAGAGAGTAATGCAGAGAACTAGCTTGATAGTCTAAGGCTTAGTAACTGAACTATAGGTTAGTATATTCAATACAAGATGTTGATGAAACCCTTTGGTAACAAGACGAGCTTTATATCGAGCTATAGAGCCATTCAAGTTTTGCTTTAGACGAAAAACCCACTTATTACCAATAATGTTGAACTATGGCTGCTTAGGGACAAGGGACCATGTACCATTGGCAAGTAATGTATTGAATTCTTCTAACATTGCTTGTCTCCACTCTGAATGTTTCAAAGATTGGAAAAAGACAAGAAGGTTCAATTTGGTCGAATAAAGAAAATTTGGTGGCTAGGTGAAGCTGTTTAGGTTTAAAGATGTCATTTTTAGATCTTGTGACCATTATGTGGGACAATTGTTTTGATCCAAGCGAGCATGAGGATGAGTCTAAGTGCATGAAAGGAGATGGACCCAAAGTGTATAAGATATTATGATTGGATGGAGGAGAGGATTCAGTAGAATTTGATAATATATGAGGAAGGGATGAGGTATGCGGAGATGTTGGTATGGACATAAGAAAAGATAAGTTTTGCGCTGTGGTAGGTAAAGAGGATGCAATGGAGGTGGAATTTGAATTTTGATATATCGATGTTGGAATAATTTGTATGTGTTTTGAAGGTGTGGGCCAAATGGTTATATGCATGTAGGGATGGATGTTGGAGAGAGAGAAGACGTGGTTGTAAGTGCAGAACAATAAGAAAAAACATTTTCTACAAAGTGCACTTATCTTGAGGTATATAATTTTTCAGTTTTAAAATTGTAACACAAATAAGCACTTTAAGATGAGTTATAGCCTAAGAATATGCATGGTTCAGATTTTGGGAGAAGTTTGTAATAAACATACGGGATCAACCAAGGAAAACAAAGACATTCGAAGGTACGTAACTTAAACTGATTTGGTGAGGAATGAAATAAGGACTCGAGAGGTGACTTCATGTTTAAACTAGGTGTGGGAATGTGATTTATAAGATAAGCTATAACTTTAAGAGCATAAGACCAAAATGAAAAGGTAAGGAAGCATGATAGAGAAGACAACGAGTAGTTTCAATCAAATGACGATGTTTTCTTTTAGAAAACTCATTGTATTTTAGGATATAAGGGAGAGTTGTTAAGTGTGTTATTCCATGAGTTTGAAAGAAAGACCTCAATGTAAGATATTCATGACCATTGTCTGAGTAAAAGGTTTTAATTTTTGTATTTAATTGATTTTCAACAAGTGATTTTAAAATTGGAAAAATATGAAAAAAATCATATTTATCTTTAATCGGATAAAGCCACACACATATTGAAAAGTGATTAATGAAAATGACATAATAAAAATGACCATTTATCGAAGATGAAGGTGCAGGCCCCCAGACATCTGAATAAATCAATTCTAAAGCTTGACTACTAGACAAAGTGGACTTAGAAAAGGGCAATTTGTGACTTTTATGCGCTAAACAATCTGAACACTGAACATATGATGAATAAAATGGAATGACATTGGCCTTAGGTGCATGATGAAGGATGCTAGAAGTGGGATGCCTTAAGTGACTATGCCAGGTGGAGAAGGAGGAGTGACAATGGATGTGATGGGATTGAGGATGAGGAGGTAGGCAAGAAATCTTGTACACATTGTTTTCATTCTTTCCGTGTAGTATGATTGCCCCCGTGCTCAAATCCTTGATCTGAAAATGTCATGGGAAAAATTCAATGGATATAAAGTTGCTTTGACATAATTGGAAAATAGAAAGAAGATTTTGAGATATGTTAGGAATATAAAGAACAATATTTAAGTGAAGCGAGGAGGATGAAAAAGGAAGAGCAGTTGAACCATTGTGAGTGATGGTGAGTCCTTTACCATTCACAACCATAAGTTTATCATTACCAGTATAATCATGGGCTAAAGTGAGATTAGCAAGATTCCCAATGACATGGTGAGATGCACAAAAATTCAAAAGCCAAGACGGTTCAAAGTTAGAATCCTTATTAATCGTATTAGCTTGATGACGAGAATGATCAGAAGGATAACCATGTAATTTGTAGCAAGTCTTAGTAGTGTGACCACGACGATCACAATATTGACAAATAAGGTGAGACCCAAAGGAAGAATTTCGTGGATGAGAATTAGAAAGGTTGTCCTGAGCAGGAGATACTCTACTAGGGGATGACATTGAATGTTTGTAGCAGCCATGAGAAAAAGATGAACAAGAAACATAGTTGATAGTAACAGGGAGGGACGATTGTTGCCGCTCCTCCCGTTGAAGGAAAATTTCACAGTCAACAAGTTTGTCAAAAAGTTCATCAAACAGCAGCAAAATGTCACAAGTGTAGATTGCTGCACAAAACTCACAATAAGCAGGGCCAAGACCATTTAGGGCAACAATGATAAGATCAAGATCATCAACACAATGACCAATAAGTGCAAGCTCATCACCTACGGAGCGAATTGAGCACAAATAGTCACAAGCATTGGAATCACCTTTGGTGATGGAAAAAAGGCGCTCTTTAAGAGATATGATCCGAGTGCGAGATCGATTAGCACAAATTTTGGCCAATCTCAAAATTGCATTAGTAGAGGAGGTAGTTGAAGACATCACAATCTGCGCCTTAGGACCGTACGTACCAAAGAGAACCAGAAGCACATAATTATGCTGACGCTTCTAGACAAGAAAAACAGGATTTTCAACAACTACATCACTCGTTCCAATTGTTGTCGGAGGACATGGAAGGATGCTAGAAACATAGTCGAGTACATTATTTGCAATCAACGATATAATAACTTGCTTGTACTAGGTGGAGGTAATTTGAGAAAGATAGTTTAATGGGTAGTTGAGTTTCTGTGTTTCACAACAGAGTAAGCCGAAGAAGCAGTGATGGTCATTGATAGGATCGAGAATGACTAGTTAAGCTTGTAACTATGATACCCTATAGAGAAATATGATTTTTATATATTGAGAACATATATCGTACAAATACGTATGAGTTTATATATTTGAATTACAAAAAAACTTGTTTCTGAATCATTGTAACGAAAATATACATAAATATAAAAAATAATTAAGGGATAACATAAGCTATTATATGATGCATGCGCATGATTTGCAGCTGATTATTTCTGATGAATAGAGAGAGTCTATATTATTATCGTTAAGAGGTTTGGAAGGAGGTGGCATTTCTTGCAAAAAAGAAGAAGCCAAGAAGAAGAAGGTGAGTGTGTGAAGGAGATGCGTGTGTGTTGTGATGCAAGCAACTGTGTGGTTTTCGCAATTTCACTCTGTGCTCTCTAACGCCAAAAAGCTAAGCTATGTGTGGAAGAATCGTTGAATAAGAAGGTAATGTAATGGAAATATTTTTTATTTCTGTAATTATTTGTTTCTATAGATATTCACGTTTTCCTAAAAATAATATTATAATATAATATATGTTTTAATTTTTTATAATCACTATTAATATAATAATTTATAATAATAATAATCATATTAATATTATATTAAAAAATATATTACTAATTATATTAAAAATATATTAAATAATATTAATAATTATATTTCTATAATTTTATAATATGTTTTTTAAAAATTATTATTATTTATTTAAATTTAAAAATTGAATAATATTTTATTTAATTTATGTTTTTTCAATTTAATATTTAAACATAATTTTTATTATAATTATATAATTAAGTTATATTTTTTTTACAATTTTAATAGTAAATTTGTATTTTTAAATTACAAACATAAAATTATATTTCTTTATATATTTTGAATCTATTTTTTAAATGGTAAATTAATATTATAAAAATAAACTAAATTTTTAATTATGGAAAAAAATTATTGAAGATAATATTTTTTAAATAATTATACTGAAATAAAAAATAAAAAATAATCTTAAATAACATAAATTAAATATTATTTTAAAAATATATAATATATTTTATAATATAATTAATTTTTAATTTGTAACATGTTTTATTTTTTATATTCATACATTAGTTTATATTATGAGTTTATTTTGTTTTTTTATATTTAAGTATATCTTTTTTATATTTAATTTATTTATGATAGGCGATTAAGATGAATATATTCAATCAAGCTACCAAGAGAAGATGAAATAAAACTCTTAGAGATAACTTTTAAAGTTAAGAAAAAGTCATAGTGATGAAAATAATATGATTAAATACAATCTTTTGATATTTTATTTAATGGATCTTACATAAGAGTAAAAGCTTATTTATTGAAAATTAAAGACGAATGAGTTAGATTGTCCAAACATGACAGCGTCAAAGCTGATTGAGTTTAAAAAATTAGACAATCAGGCAACATTGAAAATAGAAAATTCAAAGAAAAAAAAAGTCCCTCTACCACATGTATCTGATGAAGGAAATCAAATAAATAGTGGAGTTAACCCCAAACTCAAAGGTCCTTTACAATCTTCTTTCAATATTTAAGTGAGAGACACTCAAGATTGTGAGATTGCACGGATGTTTTATTCCTCAGGTTTACTATTTTATTAAGCGAGAAGTCCTTATTATAGGAGTGCATTTTCTTATCAGCTAATACTTCTAATCGTAGTGGATATGTACCGCCAACATATAATAAATTGAGAGGTCCTTTACTTTCAAAAAAGAGAAAAGTCAAGTAGAAAATCTTCTGCAACTTCAAGAAACTCATGGAATCATTAAGATATGACAATTGTTAGTGATAGGTGGAGTGATCCTCAAAAAATGCCACTTATAAATTTTATGGCTATCATTGAGAGTGGACCGATGTTTTTAAAGTCAATAGATAGATCTGGTGAGATAAAAGACAAAGATTTTATGCTAAATACATGAGAGAGCAATTATGGAGGTTGGGCTGAATAATGTGGTACAAATTATAACTAATAATATGGAGGTTGGGTTGAATAATGTGGTACAAATTATAACTAATAATGCAGTTGTATGTAAGGTCACAGGTATACTCATAGAATTGGGATTTCCTTCAATTTATTGGATCCCTTGTGTAGTGCACACTGTCAACACCTAATTTCGTCCGGGTGAACAAATTTTATTTTGTGATTATGAAAAAAAGTCTCTAATCATAAAAAAAAAGAAGAAAAAAAATCATTTTTTTCAAATTTTGAGTTTTTTTAAAAAAATAAATATATATTTTCTTTTATTTCTCTTTTAATAAAAAGTGGTTTAATTTTCTATTCTCTTTAATTTCAAAAAAAAAAGATAAATTCAAGTTTTATGCACTTTATGTTTTTTATGATGATAAAGAAAACGAATTTTGCTCCTTGCACACCACTCACATTGCCACCCTACGCCTCTTGGGCCAGCTCCTTCTCTTCTCACACTCCTCAATCACTTTGCACACCCCAAAACCTCCATAGCCTTCCAATCCTCTCTCCCCAAAATCTTCGTACACACGACAGAATCAACCCACAACAGAAACGAGTCTGCTCCACTATTATGTAAAAGTGTTTTTGTCCCCCTGCAAAGTTGTTAGCATTTTTTTGCACTCAGTGTCATCTCCTTTATATACGTTATCTTTTTCAAAAGAAGGAAAAAAGTTTTCAATGGAAGAGAAATAGAATTACAGAGAGAGTTCCAAAAAAATACAGTTTACATTTTCAATATTCTCGAGTTCAACAGGGGAGAGATCACTTGAAATTGAAGGGAAAAGAAAGAAGAAAAGAGCAAAGAATCGCAAATTACTTCAAGAGGTATGTAAACTACGCATTTGCACTCTGGTGTAAGGTTTCAATTATACTATGGTTCTGGTTGTGATTCTTGCTCATTGCTACACTGTGGTTCTGGTTGTGATTCTAGTTTTTGCTTCTAATTTCTGTGTATAGAGTGTTCTAGTTGTAGTTATCGCTTCTGATTTTATGTTTAGAGTGCTCGTCGCTCTTGTTTCTGCTTATGTGTTTAGAACGCTCTCATTGTAGTTCTTGCTAATCGCTTCAACGGATCTCTGTTTCGTATTGTTTTCATATAAACCTGAGATGAGAATAAAGTGATTAGTCCCATAACACAATTATAAAAATAAGTTTGATGATAAAAGGAAAACAGAGAACAATAAAGAAGTATAAGAAAAGCAGAAGAAAGGTGTGATCACCGCCGTTTTTTCTCACTTGGAACCATGCCACCGTGGAGGTGTTGTCGGCTATCATCCAATAGCCACCACGTCCCTCACTCGCAACCTCGCCGCCGGCATAAGTTGCCGCAACGGTCACCTCCTGCACTCCCTTAACCTTTTCCCCCTAATCAGTCACCGTCGTTCACACCTTAGCCACTATTATCCATGATTCCGCTTCCAACGAAAACCCTCACTACCAACCTATAGCCAACACCATCGCCCCACACCTCACTGGGAGCCTTTTCTTTCCAATCTCACCAAACCACTTTCAACCTCCACTTCGAGCCACTCGCCGTGAGACAACCCCAAACATTCCCTGAAACTACCGCCATAGCCACCACCATCGTTGACGAACCGTTACCACTCTTGTTTGTACTAAGGCAAGGTTGGGACATAAGCGAGAGAAAGGGGGGAAGGGTGAAGAGCGGAGTTGTTGCCCTCTTCGTTCCTTCTGTTTTCTTCTAACCTAATTTGTTTAGGTTACACTAAATGTGTGTTTCGTTTGGGCTTAAGCCCATGTTTTTTTCTTTTTTTTAAAAATATTATAACGAAGGTTAATTGTGGCAATGTGCATTTGGTATTTGACGGGTTCTTCCTACACCCTAATAGCTTCTTCCTGCACCCTAATAAAAGTTTTTTATTCCACCTTTGCCCTCAACTAATGAAACTGATAAGATCGAACTACCCTTTACCCTAATGCGCCCTAATACCTCTATCCGGGTCACATTCCCTCATTTTATAACCTAACTCCATCCCGCCGCCGGAAGACAATTTGGTGCCACCGCAAGGTCGTTCAAGCAGTGACGTTCAACCTGTGCCTTCTGTATCAGCCACGAGCTCGAATTTACGCTACTGCTGCTCCTCATCCGGTTCAGATTTTTCAGCATCCGGTTAACATCTTCGTCGTCCCCATTCTTCCATTGTTTTAAATCTTTCATTAATCGTTCAAGTAAGTAATTTATGTCATTTATTAGCAATTAGTAAGTTCAATTATTGATTAGAGTAGTTAATTTGAATGATTTGGGGCATTGTCAACGGTGAACGGAGAGATTCTCCGATTTCGGGCATGAGAACCGAATGCGCTTCATCCAGTTTTCAATTTGATTTCGTAATGAAAACCGGATGACACCCTCATCCGGTTGTCATTTTTAAGAAATTTGACAACCGGATGAGGGTGTCATCCGGTTCTCATGTTGGTAGTGTGAACTGGATGGGTATTCCATTCGGTTGTGATTTTTTCAAATTTTTTTCTAAGTTGCCTTTACAACTTTGACAGATATGGCTAGGACCAGAGGAGCTAGTTCCCAGCATGAGGGCCGAAGAAGGCCTACCGCATTGGTTCGTAGAGGGGATCGGGGAGCTTCATCCAGTGCTCCTGTTGTTGGTGGTAATGCTCCTGATGTTGGTGGTGTAGCTCCTCGTATTGGTGGTGGTGACGCTGCAGGTTTTCCTGGAGGACCATCTGATATGTCCCTTTTAGTCAGTTATAATCACCATGTTGCATTGAGATTGTGGGAGGGTAAGGTAAGATTATTTTATAACTTGTTGTGGTTATTTTGTGTTTAATTGGTGTTGTGTTTTGTTTAGGATCGCAGAGTCCTAAAATTGGTCTCTCATGGAAGAAAGGTTAACAACTTTGGTCTTCCTCGTGCTGAGGTGTTTTCACTGATTGTGAATAGCGGATTGTTGTCTCTATGCAACAAGTGTTATGAGGTAGCAGACAAGGGCCTCTTATGCGAATTTGTTGAGAGGTGGCATCGGGACACGAATACATTTCATATTCCATTTGGTGAGATGACAATCACTTTGGATGACGTGTCTAGCCTACTCCACCTACCTATTATGGGGCAATTTCTGATGTTTGATAGGCTAGACAACAGCGGAGCCCTTGATGTTATGTTGGAACTATTAGGGGTTCCTCATGGTCCGGGAAATGCCGCTTTGCGTGATGGCCGTGGCAATGTTGTGCTCCTCAGTTGGTTGAGAGATCACTATGCCACATGTTGTGAAAATGAAAACTGGGAGTTTGCTGCAAGGGCTTATTTGTTGCACTTAATTGGTTGCACAATCTTTCTTGATAAAAGTGCAACATCTGTCTCCATTTCTTATCTGTCACTATTTCGGGACCTTGCTCTGTGTGGTAGTTATGCATGAGGGGCAGCTGCTCTAGCACATATGTATGACAAGCTAGGAGATGCTTCTCTTGTTGGGACTAAACAGTGGGAGTTTTTATTACTCTATTACAAGTACATATTTTATTACACTAAATTAATTTACAAGTTATATTTTATTACATGTAACTTTGTTACATTTTGTCAGGCATGGATTTACGAGCATTTCCCATCTATGGGGAATAGGGATGATGCCCCGAGCTATAATGAAGCACTTCTACGGGCTTGTCGGTATGTGGTCAGTCGACATGCATCTCAGTTGGTTGATATCAGAGCACAGTTAGATCGATTGACCGTGCCTGATGTCATCTGGTGTCCCTACAGTACTCATAGAGTTAATCGGCCTTTGGAGCCGATTTCTTTTTTTCGGGGTTTTCTCTGATATGGACATACCATCTAGATGCATCTGCCTGATCGAGTACTACGACAGTATGGGTATATGCAGAGCATACCACCTCCTCCTCCAGTGCAAGATATGACTGCTTTTGAAACAGTAAATGCACGTTGGGTCCATTTTGCTGATAATGTTGTGACTGCCTTGATACCTGCTGTTGGCCCGTATGCATGCATAGAGGACTATATTGCCTGGTATAGTCGTGTCTCGCATTCATATCTCATTAGATGTGATGAGGAAAGAGATCGTCGTAGTCGGAGTCATAGTCACAGTCATAGTTATAGCCATAGTCATAGTCATGATGACGATCAGCCAGCCACCTCGTCACAGCAGCAGTCACAGCCAGCCTCGGTATTTCATTACATTTACATTTTAATATTTGATTTCTTATTTTTATGTACTTGATTAGTCACATTATATTATTTATTCTTTGCAGAGTATCTTTATAAGGATAGCCACCCTATTACAGAGGGCAATTAGCTGTGGGGATACACATGAGGATACAGTAGCTGCGTATGAATTGGCTCGTACACATTCGCATGAAGGACAAGTATACACTAGACGAGTGAGAGGTGTCCGAGGGAGAGGGAGAAGGAGTTCTAGCTCGTAGGGTTTATGTATTTCGCACTATGTTTATGTATTTGGCACATGTATGGAGTTTGTTTAATTTTATGTTGGAACTATGTTTATGTATGGAGTTTATTCAAGTTTATGTTGGTACTATGTTACGATCACATTTTAATATAAATTAAACATATAAATCAAC
>Ga0209700_104763_pt1 | contig 23921 bp, 16 predicted proteins | sample SiratroredBW_FD_187528 | JGI IMG/M metagenome (GOLD analysis project Ga0209700, IMG submission 187528) | Root nodule microbial communities of legume samples collected from California, USA - Siratro red BW (SPAdes) (version 2) | ecosystem: Host-associated > Plants > Roots > Nodule | place: USA...
TAATACAAAATTCTCATATTTTAATTATTGAATGCTTTCTCCACTAGTTAAGTTTTACACATTTATTTGTCCTCTGCTTTATTTTAAATTAAGTATATAACAATTATTGTTTAAGGAAAAATAAAATTATTCGTTTATTTTATTAATTAATTTTGGACATTACAGTTGTGAGTTTTGTTAATGTTATTTTCAATTACAACCTACTAAAAATAATGTAATTGTCTTCTATAGTTTTATTTAAGTTTTTCAATATTATCATAATAATGTTTAAAATAAATTAGTGGTTTAATGTATTGATAATCTATTTACAAATATTATAATATGTAAGATTAACCCACATTTACAAAAGTATTGCTTAAAATTATCAAAATTCTATTGCAACAGTTAAATAATCGTGGCTTAAACATAAATGTAACACTTAAATAATAATAGTAGTTTAATAGATGAAAAAGTATAGCCTAAATCTAAACAGAAAAGACAACACTATATGAAAAATATGGCCTGAACTTTGCAATTTAAAATTCAACTCCACCTAATCTGATTTCATCTTGGCAAAGCCAACCCAAGTGACACTTGTCCATATATATATCTTTAGTGAGGCTGAAATTCAAAATCTTGAAAGTAAGCAAAGTTACAAAGAAAAAGGCTTTAAAAATTATAGTGGTATGTGACTCACAACTGGCAAGAGCTAACTACATACATCATCAAGATAATTCTCAACATCAACATAATGTTATTCTCAATTGTTAAGGTAGCTAAAGTTTTTTCTTGAACAATCCCAACTAACAGAAACATACAAATAAGCACAACAAAATTTTAATGAAGTAAAGAAATATGACAAACAGAGAACATGTAAATCATGAATATTTGTGGACAATAGACACATTATCTAAATCCAAAGCTCTTAAAGTTTCGTAATCCGGGACTGGAAAGAAAATTTTATATTTAATATACTATATAAAACATATAAAGAGATTGGAAAATAAAATTAACTATAGTACAAATCATAACAAAATATTTATGAGCAATAGAGTAGCAATTTATACCACAAAATACTGAAAATAACTGCATACCAAGATCATCAAAGAAGTGCAAATTGATGTCTACAGATGGCCTCAACTTGCAACTGCTATTGATGGTGGGATAAATGGCCAAGAATGCCACCAGCTATTGCTGCATGAGGTTGGCCTTGTGCTTGAATACGTTGACATGCTGCATACATCCTCAACATTGTTGTCATAATAAAAACACTACACATTATTTACAAATGATCCTGAAAAAATAAATACTACACATTATTTCCAGACATCGTTACACAATAAAAAACCCAATGTATAGTCATCACCAAAAATTTTATTTAACAAGCAATCGCCCTTGTATGTGCTATACTAGCTCGGTTTTCTCTACAACTGCGCTGGTATGTGTAATGACAGTGTCTTTTTTTAGCCACTTTTGCATAATATGAGCATTTCTTAATACGGTTGCTAGAGAACTACAGTGGTATGTTATACTTTTCATCGCAGTTGTACAACCGTGATTGTTCTTCAATACTTTTTATCGCGGTTGTCTCTATCGCGGTTCTGAAACCGTGCTTGTAAGTCTTATATAACTGCGATTAAATGTCTTTTCTCTACTAATACATTTTGGATTCGATTATCTTGTTTTGTATTGTAGTTTAACTGATTGTGTAAGGTTTGATTGGGTTGTGTTTGAACATGACTTTTAAAACAGGGATGAATCTATTAAGGGGTTGGTTGATGTGTGGAATACCTTTTAAAATAGGGATGAACCTATAAAGGGTTTGTTTGTTCAACTTGTATTGTTGAAAACCTATTAAGTGACCTGTAATTTTCAGGGTAAGTTATTAGGTTTGTCTCAGTATTATTTTTTTCATTTTTTGAACCTGTTTTCACCTCTTCAATTAAGTATTTTGTAGTTTTCTTAGCTCAATCCGGACATATGGCAAGTTGGGGGTTTGGGGAGAAATTTTGCATTGTGAACTGTGAAGTGAATTTGTTCCTATATGATGATGAATTAATGTACATGTAAGACAAACATCATTTCCATTCTTTATAAGAAATATGGGTCAACCTCTCTATAGTTAATAAGCAATGAATGAACAAACTGTAGCTCCAAACTCTTGTTCAGTAATTTATTCATGTCTTTTGTATCTGTTTTGCTATCTTGTCTCAGTATTTAATACCTCCTTATGTATAGTTATTGTCTAATTTCTTAATGTGTAATTGCATGAGTAGTTTCTTAAACATATAACTGGTGTAAGATCACAAATAAGTAGTTTCAAAATATAATGAAATTTGCATGAAAAAAGTGTAGTCACTATACTGTATGAATTTTTTTTAGTTCGACAGACTTCTTCATCTCAATTATTTGATTAGCAATATAGAACCCCTGCATAATTGAATGCTCCCTATTAATTCTTTCACTAATGCTATGAAGAATGGTAATAATGAGGTTATGGATCACACAACTAAGAGAACTTAAAGAATAGAATGTTAGTAAATAAATGAATAAACAAAGTGTAGCTCCCGTTCCATAATTTATTCATGCCTTTTGTATTTGTTTTGCTATCTTGTCTCAATATTCAATACCTCCTTATGTATAGTAATTGTAAAATTTCTTAATGTATAATTGTCGGCTATTTGAAATAGTACATCCCATTTGAACCAACAAAACTACAAAGAAATTCATAGAAAGCTGATATAAAAAGTTAGTTCAGTAAAAACTGTCTCTCTATTTATAGTTATTATTTTAAACATATCAATTGCGAATATAAAATCAGAAATAAGTAGTTTCCATTTCTAAATACAAATAATTTGCATGAAAAAAGTGTAGTCACTCTACTTATGAAATATGTTTGAAAGCTCCACACACTTTACTTGTTCATAACTTTGATATTTTTTTATAGTCTAAACTTAAAAGTTTCATTGAAAATTCAAATGCATATGAGGAAAAACATTTAAGTCATTTTTTGGGGAAGAAAATTCTAGCCGAGTTTGTTGTTATGGAAGGACTATGACACCCAAAATATTAAAGAAAAATAAAGAAATTGATGCTTTAAAAACAGAACATGCCATTGAAAGAAATGATATGATCAAGAAGTTTGAAGGTTTAAAGGCAGTGATGAAATTCATGCTTAAGAAAAATACTTATTTAGATGAGAATTATATAGAACAAATGATGGCATGAGCATTAGTCAATGAAAGTAGTGAGTTACTGCATGTTTCTCTGCTCCAACTCATGTTCCTGATGATGATGATGATGATGATGAGGTATATATTAGAACCATCTAAGATCGTGAAATATTTTATACAAACTTTCATAAATTGGAAAAAGATCATGTACTAAGTTGTTGTTTTTCTTGTTGTTTTTATCATTTTGTAGGATGAAGTTCAAGTTCATTTTGAGAAGAAAACATAAAATGAAGAATAAAATCAAATACTGTTGTTATATATGTTAATTTTTTACAATTTTCAAAGTGTGCTAAGCGACATTGGATTGTAGTTTTTAATATTTTCAGTTGTATACTTACGTTTTGAAATACATTACGAACATTTAATTGCATTTCTAAATGTTATTGTAACATTCTGAAAAAATACGAATGGAATATATATTATTGTTTCTATCACAATTTTTGTCTTTTACAAATTATATATATATATATAATGAATAAGGTGAATATTTAGTTCAATCAGATATTAACCTTTCGATTTTGAGTATTAGATTTGATATTTAGGAAAATAATCTTAGCATTCGGTTGTATTTAAAGAGAGATGATATTAGCATTCGATTTCAAACACTCGGTTCATATTTAGGAAGATAGTCTCAGCATTTGATTTTATGCCTTTCGAATTTGACTTTCTTCTTCCACATCATTGAGTTTTTCGGTGCTGACTTTCTTCTTTCGCATCGTTGAACCTCTTGGTTTTCACATCATTGAGCCTTTCGGCTTTGACTTTCTTTTTCTGTCTCTCAGTTTGTGCATCATTGAACCTTTCGGCTTTGACTTTCTTCTTCTGCATCATTGAGCATTTCGGCTTTGAATTTCTTCTTCTACATTATTGAGCCTTCGGGCTTTGGCCCATAAGGATCAATTGTAAGCTAGTTTCTAGGTAACTTTCATTTATTTTAAATTAAAGGCATAATAATAATGATAATAATAATAATAATAATAATAGTGGACTAAATATCTACTCTCATTTAATGCTCAGATAAGGTTAGATAAACTTGGATCATTTCTCATCATTTCACCATGTCACGTGAGTTTTACCTTAACACTATCAAATTCACCATTAGAACCTAACTAAATTCCAACCAAATGAAATTAAATCATAGTAATGATTACAAAATGTACTATAAATAGATGACCTCTGGTCACAAGTTCGAACACAGAAAAATAGTACAAAATTAAGAAGTTTGTATGACTCATTACAACTCTTGAAGGTAAGGGAAAAGATATATATATATATATATATATATATATATATATATATATATATATATATATATATATATATAACAGGATTCTAAATTATTTATCAATTTTATTTATTTATTTTCAAGTTTAATATTATTCTTTATACTAATTTTAAATTATAATTTATTCGTATTTTATGTTGAGATTTTCATTATTTATTTTCACACATGATCATGTTGTGATTTATTGGGATACTTTTTACAGCTGGAGGATTTATTCCTGGAGGATTTAAATGGGTAGAAGTTGTATATGGTTGGCTAGAGGTTGATATTATGATTGGTCATTTATCCGAACTATTCACTACTATGATTATCCCCATATTATTTACAAGTCACTAAAATTATTATTCTCATATTATTTACTATTTCCTAAATTGGTTATCTCTGTAATGTTTATAATTTTACTCATGATGATCTATCCACTGAAATTATTATTTTGCTAGCCACTTCAATTGTTATTCCTATATTATTTACAAATTTTTTTTTGTAATTTATTGGGAATGAAAAGTTTGATATTCCTAAATTATTTGAAATATTCACCATTTATCACTTTTATTGTTTTAAAATGAAATTATTTTAAAATGTATGTATATTTCACTTTTTCCTTTCTTTTTTCTTGTTTGTTGAATATGAATTAAATTAAATTTTAGACCAAAGATAGATGGATGCTCCAAATTTCTCCAATTCCTTTAGTGATGATATCTCTACCTATTTTTTGAACAATGGCCAACGTGCTCTTTGTATCTTTAGAGGAATTGCTCATTTCACCTTAACCTTTGCTCAACCCGAGAACATGATATTTTGTATGGTTCCGTGGTTGTAACTTTCTTCGTACCGCCAATTATGAATAATAATTTCCTGATCAATTTGTTTTTACCAATAATATAATGTAAAATAATATTAGAGAGGTATAATGTATAATTAATATTAGGAAGAACTTTGTACATAATAGTCATGTAAAATATTTATGCTCATAAAAGTATTTATTCTTTAATTTTTTAAAAGTATCTTATTTATACTGATAAAAACATTTATTCTTTAATTATTTAATGTCCCTTATTTATACTCATAAAACCGCGCATCCTTACTCAAAAAACCGCGTGCCCCGCTTAATTGAACTCGATCAAATTAATACTAAGTTATACTAAAATTAGATAAAATACTTGGATATTTTTTCATGTAAAACTAAAGTAAATTGTATTACAGTTTATTTTTTAAAAATGGAACTGAACAATGATGGTAACAATTAACTTATTTGTGTTTTCGTGATAACAATCAACACGTTTATTTCTTAAATTCATGTGATAGCATGTTAGACTATACATGGTTTTCTACAATTTTTCAAATATTTTAATCAATTTTAGTTGGTGAATCAATTTTAAAATATGATGCACAAGTACAACTTAGGGAATGATTAGTGGACGATAAGCATATTATGTGAAAACTACAAATAAGAGTATGCAAGAAATAGGCTTCAAGCAGCCAGTTTGGAAGGAAGACATGGTATTATGCAAAACATATTAGTATTTGAAAATAGTAAATTTGTGTCATACCAATATACTTGTTTATACTTGTTCAAAAGCAAGGACTTGAACAAGTGATTTTGCTCTACATTGCATAAGAAAGTTGGCCTTTGCTCTACATTGCATAAGAAAGTTGGCCTGACACACCATCAAAATAAATGCTAAAAGTGCGGATTTCCATTGGAGAAAGTTCCACCTTTAGCTCTTTTGGATCAACTGGTCCTCCCCTTGAAACATGTCTATTTCCAGAAGAGCCTTCTACTTTCCAATGAAGTCTTTTCTTCTCCATCTCTGTTCTTTCTTGATTGGCAGATAAGTTCATCTCCTTTACCTCTTTGATCTATTTTTCAAGAAAAGAACCTGAGTTAGAAAACAAGCTAAAAAAGTGTGAAAAAAAAAATTCTCTACTCTCATGAAACCTATCACTTACCTTCCTCCCAGGGAAGAGCTTTTTCAGCTCCACACTTGCCATTGCAGATAGATCCTTGTCTTCTTCAATCTGTGCATTAGTTTGATGGGCCAAGAGAATGAGGGATCAAAGCATGAAGCAAATTCATATTTCATTAATATTAATTACAGTAGAAAAAGACAATGAATAATATCTGATGACCTTAAAATTCATTAGTAACAACCATGATGTATTTATTTAGTTGGCAAACAATCACAATGGCAGGAATCCATCTCTATACAAAACTTGTGCAAATTTAAGAACGGTTTTCTCCCACACTAATAGGTTCACTGATTTATTCCAACAAAACTGCAATTATTATTTTGGAAGAAAAAAAATGCCTTCCCTTCATTCATGTACTTCTTTCTAGAAAAATCACGAAATAAACATACAAACAAGAGCAATGGTACCAAAAAACCATTAGAACTTCTCATTTCAAATCTAAAGTCAACGAAAAACACGAGAAAAATACTACATAAGATGAAGTGGAGACCTCATATAGATGTGCTAACCGAAGTAGAACGTTCCCATTTTCAAGTTCCTGAAAAGTTCAAGAAAATAGATATTACAGGCCAAAGAATTTCAACATACAGATTCATATATTGTTAGGAACCAGGAGATCGCAAGATTGAACGTGTATTTCGAAGGAAAAGAGATCATTTAAGTAGGGTAAGGTGTTATGTGTTATAAAGCACTGGTTAGAATATTGGCTCACAAGAATTAGTAGCTATTGGTTATATCAGTAATGTGCGCTCGATTAATTATAACAAGAAGGTCAAAGACATGTATATTCTTTTTGGTGATTTGAATGTTCATTGATTTTTTTCTCTGTATCTCTTTCTCTCTCTCTTTCAACCCTTCTTCTGAAGTTGATGGCCTAACATATGTGCACTTCCTCACACATATACAAATAAAACAAAGTTTTGATACCATCATTATATTGGCCCAGTAAATTCACTTGTTACTGAACCAATACTATTGGGGATAAGGGAATCCCTTTAAGCTGAAGATATATACATATACCTGTAAAGTTATAATAGCGATATTATCAGGTAATGCGTAAGAAGAATCTATTCCTGAAAATGTTAATACATGGGAATTCATCCAGTCATCTTTATCATCCTGCACAATGAAATAGAACCTTAGTACCTGATACATGATATAGTTATAGATATTCAAAATTTATCAAATAAAAAGTAGATATATGTCCAAGAACTGCTTTGTTTCCACTATTGAATTTCACCTTTTCAGCAAAGGCTAACAGAAGTGGAGAATATATTTCCTGGCCAAAAGTACGACGCCACTTGGCACCCTCGCCTAAGGGGTCTATTCTGTAGTAATATTTCCCTTGGACCTACAACATAGGTTGTTAGTTACATATTCCCAGTTACAAAAACCTAAATCACACATCAGGGACATTCTCCTTGCATGACATTATAGATTAAAATGCAGGAAAACTGAACCAAATACACTCAGCCAAAACTGTAGAGTGTCAAAAAATTTGGGTGGGCATAATTTGTTGATAACATTAGGAATAAATCCTTTTCTAAAAGCAATTGAAAATTGGCATATTTCTTTCTCAGTTATATATCAATTAAACATTTCTAAATGTGAAATTATGACATTGACATTTTCATCAGCTTCGGGAAAAGTGGATTGACATTGATTTGTCAAACCTTTTAGCCATCAGCATTAAGACCCACTTGAGAGGAATTGTCAGTTGATAAAGTAAGAATGTATAACCAAAATACATATCTAACATTAACAAAAAGAAACAAATATAACAGCTAAAATAACATAAAAAGTATGCATGAAATTCTTACAGTTAGACCCCTGCAATCACCACCAACACAATCTGTTTCATTTAGAGCCTCTGCAACACCTCTTGAATCATCAAGTAGTAATCTCCTGTTTATGAGAAAAAAGAAATTTAGTTAATTCTTTAAAAATGAAACAAAAATACAATGACAGAATCAAAGAGTGAAAATAGACACCCTCAAAAGAAAGACATTGCTGCTGGGTGCAGAGGTGAGGAGTGGGAGGTGGTGGAAGCAATCAAAAGTAATGAGGGGTCTCTTATTAGTTTTAATTTTGTATCTATAGGTTTTAATTATGTATATTTTGTTGTATCTTATTTTTATTTCTAGCATAACAATCCCTAGAGTAGGTGCTATTTATTTCTGAAAATACTCAACTCATCTATGTCTATATATCTAATGTATGTAACGAGAAATAATAAGAAAGAATTTATTCTCTTTCAAACTTGAAAGCATTATTTTTTGAAAAGAAGTATTGAAGAAAACCAATATACTACATATTAGGTCAATAAGAAATGTAATTCACCAATTAAAAATATAAGTAAACAATTATTGATGGCAAGATAAAGCTAGTAAGAATAACATCATTTATTCATCATAGGAAAAAAAATTACATAAATGACAGAAATTTTTTTATTTTAACCAAGAAAATGCCTTTCACAGTTGTGGTCAAAACTTCAGAGCACAAAAAAGTCATGTCAGATCCTGAGATGTGAAAAATTTTAATCGGCAGATTAATCATATCCACTCTGAAAGCAGCAATCCAAAAGCTAGTGTGCAAAAATAGAGATCATGATGCACGAATTAAACAATTCATCCCCACCACCTAAATGATGAAGACACCGCCAACATGCCCACTGTAAATGCTGAAGCAGATAGGTTATCTAAAAAACTTTGCATTATGCTTAACTAAAATACCAAATCACTGCCTAAATTGTAGATCTAATAAATATTCCACTCCTTTCTTCCAAAACTTTTTAATTATTAAAAGCATTTGCTCCCTTCTATATGCTTACACACTTTACCATAGATGGAAAAAGACCACATTTCCAAGAAACAAGGTGATGATAAGTTCTAAAATATGAGTAGTTCAATTATGATTTCAAGTAACTCCAGTATAATATCAATCTATTTAAGAACCATCTGAAGAATAACGCATACCTGTGGACCATCAACTCTATTTGTCCATCTTGTAAGCTGGATCCTCCAATAGCTCTGTCCACCAAAACTGAAAATTCTGTTTTATTATCCTCCATGTATATCCCAAGATTAATCTGAAGGATAAAAATAAAATATTAAGAACCTAAAGGATGGATATAACTGGGGGAATTTATCAAGCGCCTGTGCCACAAAGAAAGCAGTCTGAATTCTGAAGTGTGGTTGGGCAAACATTTCTGCAATCAATTCTAAAGAGGATTTGCATGTGTCTGGCTTAATAAGTTCATGAAAATCAATGATTTCAATAAGCCTAATAAGTTGAGAAATGCAGTTTATTATTAGAAGTTTCATATTTTATCATACAAGAACAACCTTTGTAAGCATTACAGTATCAACAATAACATCCCTTGAGGCAAGTGAGAGGGGGAAATTAGGTCTTGAACACCAATGATGAATATAACAGAAATGTTGTATACGTGTTCACATACAGGGTAATAATTTCCAGCAGCAGGTTGGTTCACTTCCAGGTCCCAGTCAGTTCTGTAATCACGTATCTGCATTGCGATGAATTCCACAGATTTACTTAAAAATAGAAAATTTTTGCAGATACTTCTATATGCCATAGACAAATTTATGATAAAATCAAAAGTTGTTTCCATTTCTTGACTTCCATGAGAGAGAATTAAATTTTGCAACAAAACCCAGAATCTGGAAATTGAAAGATTTTTAAACATCTTAGAATATCAAATATCACATGAAGTCAATATCAGTTTCAGCAATAACCCAATCAGTTATTTTATTCCCTGCTGGGTTCCCTTGTATCTCCTCTCTTAGACTCCCACAATTAGGGGTCATCTAGAAGAGTATCTTTATCAATATTATATCTTCAGAATATTTTAGAGTATCTTTAAAAAATATCTCTAAGGATTATATTCTTTATTTTCTTAGTTTCCATGTTCTGTAATATTTTATGATCTGTTTCCTTGCTTAATTGGGATTGTTAATACCAATCTTTGTTTTCTCCATTCCCTATCTCTACACATTAAAACCCAACAATTTCAACAAAGGACAACAATGAAAGGTAAGCAAGGTAGCATCCAGTGCCAACAATTATGTATGATCTAAATTACTTAGATGTGGTATTAAAAGGAATGTGAATCTGAGCTGCATACCCTTTTGATAAAATCACGCCCGTTAGAATCTGTGTAAAATGTTTTATTGGTTTCCATACTAGTTGAAATCTGAGTGGCAATTTCTTTACCAGATCCATCTTCAATCGGTATAGGGCCAACCTGATATTCCACATACCATATGTTCAAATAAGTTTCAAACATTATCTACATAAAATCCTTATAAGAATATATCTCTATATGTATCACAGTATATACAAGAAAGCAAAGGAAATCAAACTGTCAGATAAGATTGTATCACGACTAGGAGAATGACACAAATGTAAATATAAAAGAAACCGTTATTTAAAGCTTACGATAAACTCCACTTCAACATGCTCTTTTCCTTTGTATAGTCTGGTAATCTGCGGACATATTTGAAGCACATTAATTTCTAATGTCAGATAAGAGGATAGAAAGTCTCATTCCTCAACATTTACTACTATAATTATTATCATTATAAAAAAAAATAAAAAAAATAGGAACTGGGCCAAATAGAAACTGGAGTTGAAAAGATACTTGTAATGGGAGTGATTCCACTTTGCTAGACCTCATTCATGAAGTGGAGGACCTACTTTATTAAGAGTTTGGATTGATGGATAGGACCCTATTAAGAGTTTGGGTTGATGGCAAAATTCATTTATTATTTTGCGACACTCGAGACTGTGAAATAATTACCAAGATTGCACAAAGGACACACACCCTAAGCTTAATTTACTCTTTTGTTTACTTAAAGTAAAAGAACATTAAAGTAATTCACATAAAATAAAAAAAATGAAGCACGTGCACCTAAAATTTAAAACATAAGGTGAAGCCATATTTAATCATATAGAGGGCAAACTATACCAGAATCAATTGTATTGTTAATCTATTTGACTTGAAATGCTATATAAAAACAGATGAAAAATTAGCATATTAAGATAGTCAAAAAGTTAACAAGCAATTCAGGTCTTCCTTCTTACACAACACATTTTATTTGAATTATTATGAATGACAATTTCATGTAGCTAAATGGGAAAGAAGTTTATTATTAATAACATGAAACTAATATGCAGATGCTGTTAAAGATGTAACAAGCAAAACACCTGATATATCCATGGATTGATTTGTTGATGAACTTCATCTAATACCGGTCCATTCAAAACAGTCAACGGAACCTGAATTCAAGTGAATGTGAAAAATGTTATGGCAATTTGTTTGTTAGGTTAAAATATATTAGAAAGGCTCTCAAACCTTTTTTTCATGGTTTATTGGATATGTGCCATTTGGACGGAAGATATAGGCTCCAGAATTCTGTGAGGAGAATTAAATTGCAAAGTTATATCCAAAGTTAGGATTGAGGGAGACTTGGGGGATAAATATGATTTTATTTTAGCCTTTGCAAACAGGATTATGTTCACTTTAATTCTCACAAAAACTGGTCTCTCTTTGGTCCCTCCTTTGTGGAAATATGTCATGTATGGTCCTTATTTCCATAATCAAGGGAACAAAAGGAGACAGCCTTTAGGGACTAAAAGTGAACATTTTTATATTTACATAGATTGAAAACATATTTAACCCGAATGACATCGATATCAATAGTCAAAATGTTTAGCCACCTGCGGATCCTTTTGATTGGTTCCATTGTATCCAGAATAGTAAAGGTAACTTAGTTCGACCTGTTCCTCAACCTTCAATGTCAAAAAATAACATTGTTAATAAAGTTTTACTTCCTTGCTTTTACATTTTTCTATCCATGTAAAATTTGAAGCTAAAGAACATAAAAAAGAAAAGAGAACATAAAAAATACACAGGCATGACTGCACAGATAAAGGGTTTCTAATTAAAAGGGAATCATGTGGTGCAAAGTGAAGTATAACAAACCATGTTTCTTATATTAACATAATTGGTACACTTCTCTTGATCAGTAGAAAATTTAAGCTTCAAATTTCCTTGACCAACTTCAAATTTAGACTTTTCACTCTTTTTATATGTAGCTACCGATGATCTAGTGGATCCTGAAAACAAACAGAAATCATTTATTTGTTATGAGCATGGAATGAATAAACTCTTGTAAATTAAATACTAAAGCAATCTATATTCGAACCTGTTCTTTTTGCAGTTGAGACAGTGTAGGTGCTAAAACCAAGTGGTGGTACAGAAACCGTAAATGCAAGCCAATACTTGGGTGTCTTGGGTGGAGCTTGTCCCTCATATGCCTTCACATAGTAGTTTCTTAAGTCTAAATATTTCTCAGCCTGAGGAAGAAGTTGAGATTCTATTTCACTACCATTAGAGTTCTGAACTATAACATTGGCCTCAGTAACCTGAAGATGGTTGCATCGATAAGACATACATTAGTTGCATCCATACACACACGGAGTAAGTTCTATAATAGTTAAATAGATCATAAGTTATTAGCCCGTCTTAGCAAATACTATAAATATTTCAGTACATTACATTAAGACCAATCCCAAATAACCTTTAACATCATCATAGCTGCCATAATAAAATTCTGTTAGAAAGTTAGTCAAATGCACCAGCAGGCTTTGTTAGCTATATATTGTCAGATTTCAACTTAACCAATTTGGACTAAGCTAAGTTGCCCAACATATATATAACTCACCCCTTTATCGATGCCTGTCGTCAAACCAGGCCAGCCTACCAAAATAGGCAATTACCAAGATGAGCTATAAGCTTTGATACTATGTCCGATTTTAACTTAAAACTAATTGTTATCAAGCAAAGTTGTCTAATAGTTATATAAGCTTCACTCCATGAATTGAGGCAGATGATATCAAACTTCCTAACATATATACTTAGTTGGTAACTAATTATGTCAGCTCATTTGATAACTGTCAGCTTTTTCATAACTAACATAGAAAGTTGGTGTATTTTACAACTAAATTTTATTAGGATATTTAGAATAGAAGAATAAGAAAAATATTCTTTTCTCTCTCTGTATCTTTTTGTTACATTTTCACCCCTGTGGTTTGTAATTTCCAGCTGTCCCTTTTGGTGAATCTGTTTGGGGTTTTTTGGTCCTTTTGCTTTCAAGGGTAGTCATTATAAATGCTCCCTCTTGTATTCAGCTTTACACACATAGAAATAAGAAAATATCACATCAGTTTCTCCAAGAACTTTCCAACAGATTTTATTTACAACAGCTATTACATCATATTGAAGATACATAATATTTCATGATTGAATGCCACTAAAAGAATAAAAAAGATAAAGATTATGATTGTTTTCATTATATTAGTTTCAATTTCTCTATGTGCCACCATATATCGAATTTAGAGCAATCAAAAAATACTAGAGCGACATGACTTACCGGAAATCGAATCACTTCATTCCTCCACCAACCAAGAGAGTTGTAAACCACAATGACCTAAGCATGGAAAAAATCATGAGAAAATAGACTTTTAAGAAATAAATATAAAACAATATAACTGGTGACACGAGAACAAAATATGTGATAAATTTTACCAAATTCTTCCCTTGAACCAGATCAACTTCTGATGCAGGACAATAACTTATGTTCAAAAGTGGACACTGTAAAATATGAAAAAGGAAAAAGGTATATTCAAAATATAAACAAACTTGAACTTGGATATGAAAATAAAAAACTATCTGTATCAAAATTAAATGCTAATTTTACAACATTCTGTATATTCCTTTAGAACATATTGGTTTGCTAACTATCATATCTAAAGCTCTAGTTATTATAATCTTTCGAGATAAAGAAGAAGGCATATAGCTCAAATGTTATTATATAATAAGGCGAATTGAACTATATCAAAATATAACAATAGACATTGGATGGACTACATTAAATAGAGAAATATGATATGATTGATTTCATCGATAGGGAAATATCTTAACAAATATTTCTCACTATTAATTATTGATTTTATTCCTTATCTCTTCATTATAAATAAGAATACCCATGTGTGTATACCAAACACGAAATCCACATTTGCCTTCTCGATTTCTTTCTTGTCAACAAAGTGTTGGAGCGGTACCATCTTCCATGACCTATTTTATCACTAATTTGATGTTAGGTCATGACTTTTTGCCTAGACGCATTGGCCCTAACTTTGTCACTTTGACATTCAACATGGCACGAAGAGTCTACAGGGAATCCTAGTTTGTGCTTTCCCAATGGGCCCACTCCTCATAGGTGTAATTTTCTTTTAGAAACAATGGTGTTTTCCAATTTATCTTTTTTCTGCCACGTTTTATTGTTCCCAGCTGTCAGCATCAATTCTGAGCATTTTTTGCTCCCTGCAGGCATCACCTCTTCAAGAATATTTTTACTATCCAGAAGTCATTGTGTTCACCAAGAATTTTTTTTTTTTTTTTTTTTTTTCTCTTCAATTGTTGCGTTCTCTAAGCATTTTTGGTCTCTAAGTCTCTCAACGGGTCTTGTATTGACATTTGTAACAAGCTTGACTCAAATAATACATATGCTTCAACATGAGGAGAGTTAAACATATGGCTTGTAACAAGCTTGACTCGTGATACATATGCTCTACCTATTAATAGCGTCTATATTAGGAAATGACAGAGGGAATTCACATGAAATGATTAATGTAATGGATTCCATGTACAGCAATCAAGGGGGATTGAGTGATTTATGTAAGAAAACAATTGAGTGATTTGAGTAAGGAATAGGAAAGAAGTTGACACGTATAGCTATGGTAAAGGAGTTTGGGAGATGAAGGAAAGCTAGGAAAATGATAGAAGTCAGTAAGGGGAGAGTGAAGGGTCTCTCAAACACCCTGTTTAACTTTCATTTCAGTAATTATGCTTTTCTTGTACTACCTTCAATTGGTGGTTACCAGGATTAGATGATAAAATAAAATAGCTACCTCGGAATCTGTTCTTTACTTCTTGTTTTGTTCTGCTGCTACAGCTTCATGGAATTAGTTTTTCGGATTTGCAGAATTTTTGGTGTGTCCTAAATCCTCAGACCAATTCTCGCTTACCAGCTTTACTGGTCTTGGAAGAAGTAAAGAAGCCAATGTTTTGTGGCACAGTGCAATATGCTAATAGCTACATTTGGGTGGAGATAAGCTCCTGCATTTATTTAGGAAACATCTTCAGATAAGCAGTTGCTTTGTGATAATTCTAGGTTTTTTGCTTCCACATGGTGTAAAACAAATGCCTATTTTTCAAAATGGGTAGCTTTACTGAATTTGGTCCTGACGTATCCTTTTCTTTTCTCTTTTTTAAGGACTATTTCTTAATATCCTTTAGCTTTGCTATATTCTTATCTTTGTCCCATTATGTTTCTTCTTATGTAGTAAAATAAATACTATCGGGAAGAAAATCTCCCTTATAAGTCAAAATGCTTAATATGAGAAACATGATAACACTTTTTTTGTTAACATAAAGAGAACATTACACTACGCTGAATACTTGAGGAATAAAGATATTTCTGTGCAGTGAAGATGAAGAAAAACTAATATTAGGGAAAATTCTAACACCCATAATTTTGATTAAGTGCTTAATTACAACAAAGCATAAAAACATAGTCATGCATCGTTTGTAAGACGAATGCTTTGTTAAACAGCAGATCATGTAAGACACAAGTGTTTGACAATGTTTTGTCTGTCAAACGATACAACATTGTGCAGTCTTCTCTTTATGTCTATAAGGCATTTATATGATAGGTCATAAGTGTATAGTTTAAGCTAACCTCATACTTTTTGAATATCTATATACTTATTCTATGTTGTAAGAAATGTCCATTACTTTTGTCTGCCAAAGAGATTCGTTTAAACACAAGTCACACCAAGTGATTTCTTGGATAAAGAGCTAAAGCTAATTTCTTAAACAACAACTATCCAAGATGTTGTATAAAGAAGAAAGAGCATTTAAAGCTGAATGGAGTGGATTTAATGCATAGTTCATTATCAAGTTTGCCTAGTGTGTTGAAGCTGCTCAACGCCAGAAACGAATTAGCAACGGCTACCTTTGTCCAGTGCCTATATAAATTTACCTATCAAGAAGAAGAAACAAGGCAATGAAGTTGCACTGTGCTGAAACACTGCTCAGATTTTTTGTGCCTCACAAAGTTTCATATAGGACACTATAGTGTTCTTCTAGCAAATCAGGAGAGAGCTCTTAACCCTTGTTCACTATGAAAGACACAATCCCTCCTTGGTAGGCAAAACCAATTATCTATTGATCATACCCTCACACAACCCTCTTATCTTAGCTAGGAGTTGTTGTTTGACAAAAATTACTTGTTGACCCAGGAGTGGTTTGTGAAAAATTACTCAAAGAGTTAGCTATGGGTGGCTATGATTCCAAAGAATACTTGTTGAGCTATGAGTGGCTTGTAGAAAAAATACTCAAGGAGTTAGCCAAGAGTGACTACGATTCCAAAGAATACTCGTTAAGTCAAGAGTAGCTTGTAAAAAGAATACTTCTTGAGTCGAGAGTGACTTCTTAAAAGAATACTCAGTTAAGTCAGGACTTACTTATTGAAAGAATACTCAGTTGAGCTAAGAGTAGCTTGTTGAAAGAATACTCAAGGAGTTAGCCCAAGAGGCTATGAGCTCAAATAATACTCGATTGTACTTCGAAATATTAGTTTACTTAGTGAAACTCAATCTGGTAATTAAGAACTAGATGTAGTCTATTGAGACAGATTGCTTGTTATTTAAAAGTATTGTTTGAATGACTATCGTCAAACAATATTTGCAAAAATTTTCAAAAAATCTTTAAAAACACAATTCAACCCTCCCTTCTTACATTTTTCTTGTTTTATTGCAATTAAAAATAAACAAAATGAGGTTTGACAAGAAATACGCCAAATGATAATTTACTATTGAGCTAAAGAATAAGAAATCATTTATCAATAGCTAAATTTTTGAAAAAAATGCATTAAGACAAGGAAGATCATTTCAGCAAATAATAAAAATAGTATACAAACTTAAAAAGATACAAGATCTTTTACTTGTTGGAACTTTGGAACCGGGTTTTGACACCTAGAAAGCAATGGTGACTCAACCAAGCAAGCCAACGATGATGAAACCAATTCCTCTGCCTGCAGAAAAGCAATAAGCCACTATACGATACACTAACAAATGGTTATACACAATAACTTGAAGAGAGAGACGATGAAACTGCACCTCCTTGTAGCCTATTGCTAATCGTTTAGAATAATCATTGGCAACATGCTGCTTTTCTGTGCCAGTGACTGCATCATGGTGTTGAGCAATTGCTAAAGCATCAGCTAATGAGTCTGTATTTGGCCCTGAATTCATTCTCCCTCTAAAAAATTCTAATTGTCTTGCAGCCTGATAATTTATTTGTAGAAAGTAAATGTCTCCAAACACAAAGGACTAAAGATGATGATTACCTTGTAAACTATAAATATACAAATCATACCAAGTAATAGCCACTCATTAATCTGACATAGCGTTTGATAGCTGGTCTACTGGTAAAGTATCCTGTCCAGTAACCGTTTGCACGATCTGCATAACTGGTATTTTGTTCATGCATAAATGAGGTGATACGTCATACAAAAACATAACAATTAGGCAAACATATTATGAAACAGTTACATATTAAACTCACGGGAAGAAATCATCAGTCTTGATTGGCCAGTACTCATTTGTAGCATATTTTGCATCAGTATATATGGATGGTGTAGAGTACAGAGCATTAACACGTCCATCCTAAAGTTAACAAACTTTTAACAATCAGAGTTCATAATAACGCCAAGAATGAAGACATGAAGTCAATTGACGAGTTAAAGCACAAACAAATCAATTCATGTATGTGAGTAAGTTACCTTGTTTACATAATGAATGAGTTTGTCCAGCTGCCGGAACCATGTATGTGCATATTGATACTTAAAATCAGTTCCCATTGTCCACATTATATGATTTGTTCGAGTTATGTTTGCCTGAAAATAAAACAGTGTAGGATAGTGATTAAGATGAGATCCTGAATAAAAGCAATTAATGTTCCCACTAGTTCAAAAAACTCAATAGCAAGATTAAAGTTCCCACTCAAGTTTCAAGTTTCAAGTTAAGAACATGTCAGTCTGGTTGAGATGGATTTCCATTCAAGGTAGGAAGCATCTTTTAAAAGCACCAACTACAAGAAAATCTGACAGATTATTACATATTAATATCATCTTTTTCTGTTTTGTCCATTTGCTTGAAAATTATGGTCTTGTTTGAGTTCTTGTTTACAGATTAATCTGGTTTTTCCTACCATTGCATCCCTTTTGAAAACCAATGATGGAAATTGGAGCAAGTTGGTAAGGCTGGTCATTCAAGCAGTGCTTGTTTTGGTTGTTGATTCTATTTGGTTTAGTAGAACTTTTATTCGGTTTGACAGTAATATATGCCTTATTGAAGACATAAAAATAGGATTTTTTTCTGAGATAAATCTGATTGGTAATTTAGGCAATTATACTATGAAATCTAACGTGTCTGAATTTTGTATTCATAAATACTTTATCATTGATGTTAACCCTGGTTATGCTCCCATGATTATTCCTGTTTTGTAGAAGCCACCTCCTTCTTCTTGGTTGAAATATAGGCCACCTTCTTCTTCTTGGTTGAAATATAAAATAGATGAAGCAGCCAAAGGTACACACCTACCTAGCTTGGCGGCTTCCGGGGCTATATTTCAGGATAAAGAAATTATTGTTTTGGGTTGCTTTTCTGTTTTTCTTGGAGTTCAATCTTCTATTAAAGTATCTACATAGTGTCAATAAATAAATAAATAAATAAAAGGATACGATACAAGAAGACCAAGACCATAACATATAGTCGCAGTTTTGAAAGATATAAAAATGTTTAAAACTATAATTTGTGACTTCTAGTTCATATATACATTTGAGTTTAGTATGTTCAATTTGGATAATATTTAGTAATGATTTTCAATTTTAGTATGGTTTTTCAAAAAACTCCAATAGCACTTATTTTGTTTTGTGAATTATATATATGCACACATACTCCAAACATATCTCAACATTTGTATCCTATATTTCTCAAGATGAGACAAATCAACACATATCAGAGCATCATAGGTTACATCTGTCTTGGTTGGTTAGACAACTGAATCATTTAGCTTCCAGCTGGCACACTTAATTAGGTCTATGACCTGATGTGTATATGTATTGATTGCATCAAAGCCAATGACAGTAATAATTTTTCTGAAATTTCTAAAGATTTGTTTTCCCTCTTTGAACTCTAGTAAATTTCCTACCACGTCTGTTGTAAATAGGAACTAATTTAGGATTGATATCCTTGTATATCATTCTCTCTCCCTCTCAATTACTCAATCCAGTTTTTAATTTCCAAACCAGTTCTTGTATCACAAAAGTCAAATAACTTTTTCAGAAGTTTGAAGATAAACGCACTCAAGTTACCTGTGATAATGCAGCTGCAACAAAGTCGTTCACTCGTTCTTGGACATTGTAATCAAACAATTCCATGTTATCCTTCAGTAAGAAGTAAGCAAAATTTAGCAGAACAGATACTGAAAATAGTTAACTGTGATAACAAAATTAACAAGTTCCTATAATATTACTTGAACTATTGGTGAGTTATCATTAACTTCAAAGTAAAATCCTGCAGGTGGCTCATAATTTTCAGGGAACGCTCCAGCAAAGATCTGGAAGAACACAAAGGAAACAAGGATACACAAAGAGAAACAAGGATACACAAAGAGAAACATTTAATGAACACCAAGACAACCATAAAATATTTAAAGAGAAAAAACATTTCTCGATATTCACCTGTGCAGAAGAGCCAAGGCTCTTGCTACCCTGCCAGATAACCTCAAGACTCTTCTCCTTTTTGCGCTTAGCCCTATCTTGGTAATCTATCCGACCAAAGAAAAGTGAGTCAAAGCCAACCTGCATACACAGTAGAACCAATTGATAGCCCACACAGAAAATATTACTTCTGACAGTTATCTTTTCCAAATATATTCATTAGTCATGACAAGATTCATTGCGTGAAGATCTATGGCATACTTCAGCTCCCAACAGATAAGCCTGCACAGCAGAATGTCCAAAAGGATCAATTTGCCAACCAATTCTAGGAGTCACACCAAATTCCTCTTTCAGAAATTGATGTCCAAGCGTAGTCTGATCGATCATGTCTATGTAATGTGTAACTGCCTCGTCATGCATAGCCATGGCGCCATTTCTGTAACAAGGACAAAATAAAGGAAAGAAATAGTACCAATACTCAAATAAAAGACGATTAAATAATACAATAATGGAGATATAATCGCCCGTAGTTATTGGAATCTCACAAACGAATTCAGAACCACTTTGTTTTCACAGTGAAAGATGGCTTTCATTCCACAATTGAAGAATGACTTTGTTATTAATCACAGTGAAATTGGTAGTCAGAAATGTATTTACATGAACTCTAGTTGACCCGAACTAACAAATTTCTTAACAACATCCTGAACAGCTTCACTTTGATCTCTCCACCATCGCTTGAAAAATGCCTGCATTGATGAAAGTGAAAGTATTAATAAGAAACAGCCAACACGTAAAATGAACCTATAGTTACATGTTATGTTCAAGCATATAAACATTGACAGGGTAGGAAAAAAAAACAGGAAATGTAGAAGAAATTCAATATATATATGGAGTTGACGCCTTGGTGTTAGACAAATCCTCAAATTTTCTCGATATTCCTACCTACCAATTTCATAAGCTAGTAAGCCCAAGCGAGAGTTGATCCAGAGAGAGCATTTCACATTTAGCATTTACAGAAAACCTTAAAAGTAGTCCATATTTTCAAAAATTTATTTTTTCCTCATTTTCGTAATATTCCTATTTGTCAATGTCACAAGCATTAACAGTCTTAGGTCAATCAAAATTGCTGTAGAAGCAACATTAATCTGTTGGCACAAGAAGGATGTTAAATATAAAACATGACATTTGTATAAAATAATGCAAAGGAAGGCATGAACTACATAAGGGAAATGAAATGCGTTGCCGGATTTTATCTTGGAACATCAAATCACTTCTTTTAGCCCAAAAAAGCAACTTCAAAATTTCCTCTTGGCACAAGCAGCAGCACTTTGATCCAACAAAGGAAACTCAAGGGAGCAACACATAAGGGATTAAAAAAAAAGCCAACTTACCATCTCAACATAGATAAACTTTCTATTCTTGTCAGCCAACAGCGCAAGCACCATAGAGTCCAACACATTTTGCACACAAGCCCCCTGCACAATGCAACAAAACAAACAAGACCATCAACTTGCAATCATGGGACAAATTGTTCACAAATTTAGCCAAAGAAAGAGAAATAAATGAACACCTGAATTGAATTGTTAGAACCAACATAGTACTGATCAACGGTCTTCAACCAACCAACATCATCATGGGTATGAGCTACCAGATGAACATTGAGCTTGCCAGGGACTATGCCCTGTGATGTGTTGTAGACCATAAACTTGGATTGTCCACAGAGGAGTATTTCCAAAAGGGTCAACAAAAAGAGCAATCTTTTCGCCATTAGATGATGAAAATGGGGAATGGTGGCTTCACCCATGAAGGGAAAACCGCTTCAGACGCCAAAGAAAAGCTGAAAAAGTGTACTTTTTTTTCTTAATTTGTCTGCGAAAGTGGAAGATAGAACACCTCCCACTCAGTGATCATGCAACAAGCTCGTCAGAGTCACTTCCATGTGTCTTGTTCATAGGTTACAAGCACACACTGGTGGTTTTATCGACTCTTGATTTTATTTTTTCTTTTTTTGGGTAATCATCGGTTCTTACTCTGACTTCGCTTCTAATCTAATCAAAATAAATGACAGAGAAGGTACGTTGTTATAAAAATAAATGTAATTCAAGGATAAGATTTTTTAAATTCCTCCACATCTTCATAAAATTAATTTTATTTATCAATAAATAAATAGTTAATTTTAGTAAGATAGGTTTCAATCCTTTTAATAATCTGTTGAATTTAAATTATAAATAATAAAATACTAAACGTAATCATGAAGTTTTTTTAATAGATACTTTATCGTAATGTGTTTAAGAATATAAATAATTTAATTAAATGAAATATGAGTATTTTAACTATTTAAATTTCATTTTGAAAAAACATTTTTTCAATTTCGAATTTGTTAATATTTTTTTATATCATCTTAGAAATCTTAGAGAAGAGTAAAATATTTCTATTCAATTACAAATTATTTTTAAGTAAGTCTTTCTTTATTTTGTTTTTTTAGCTAGTTTTCGAAATTGATTGCATATTCAAACCTTTTTTTCTTACGTATGTTATTTGTTAGACAAAAGATAAATCTTTAGAAGTATGAGAGGATGTTGAAATTGTTTATTAGAGTTTTCTATGTATAATATGACTAAATGTATGTTGTAGACAATTTGGTCAGTTATATATGAATGACATGTTTGAAATGATAAAGAATTGGGATTTTTGAGATAAAATTTGTATAGTTTGTAAATAGATTTTAGATGAGTTATGTTATATATTTTGGTAGTTAAAAATTTGAATATTTCAATTCAATCAAATTGATTTAAGTTTTATTTTGGAATAAAATTTCATATTAAGTAGAAGAAACAAAGAAAAAATTAAGTTTGAACTGTGGTATATTTTGCATAATTTTTGTCTTATGTTATACAAAGTTGCTCGAGGAGCAAAGTTTTCACGGATGAAATGTACTAAATTGAAAGTTGGAGAGTTTTAGTTGGTAAGCAAGTTGTTTAAATAAAAATCTAAGTAGTTTGGTGTTGGACAAGACCATTCTTTTTAGGAAAATTTCAATTAATTAAAAACTCAAGAGTTGTAGTCACTAGACTATTAAATTCTCACTAAACAAGTTATTTTTTATGAAAACTCTTAGTAGTGTAGTTGTTGGGTTAATACTTTGGTTGTTGGATGAGCAAAATTTTTGGTGATAAAATTTGTTAGCAAGCTAACATCTTTGACTACATGAGTAAAATGGTGACTGGACAAATTACAATTACGTGTTTAATTCATTAGACAAGTGAAGTGTTGACTAAGTGAGAGAATGTTTTCTAAATTTAAAAAAAAAATATATATATATATATATATATATATTTCTAACTAATAAATTTGTTTCTATTTTGTTATAAATGATTAATATATTGTATTTGAATATTATTATTTGAATATTATTATAACGTAATGGATAATAAATTTGAACTTATTATTTAAATTGTGTGGAATGTTTATGTATGAGTTAAATTATATTATAGTATGATTGTGATATGATATGTGGTGTATTGTGAAGATATTTATGCTAAGATGTTGACTTTGTATACTGAACTTTGGATTCTGAAGAAG
>Ga0209700_104765_pt1 | contig 23918 bp, 11 predicted proteins | sample SiratroredBW_FD_187528 | JGI IMG/M metagenome (GOLD analysis project Ga0209700, IMG submission 187528) | Root nodule microbial communities of legume samples collected from California, USA - Siratro red BW (SPAdes) (version 2) | ecosystem: Host-associated > Plants > Roots > Nodule | place: USA...
GATGACTATTCCAGGTTCACTTGGACATTTTTCATAGCCACCAAAGATGAAACTTACCATGTCTTTAAAGGATTTGTCAAAGTTGTTCAGAATGAAAAGGACTGCAGTATTTCATCCATTAAATCTAACACTGAGAGAGAATTTCAGAATGAGAAGTTTGACAGATTCTGTAGTAAACTGGGTATTAAACACAACTTCTCAGCACCAAGAACTCCATAGCAAAATGGAGTTGTAGAGAGGAAAAATAGATCTTTGGAGGAACTAGCCAAAACGATGTTAAACGAGACTGGACTATCCAAATACTTTTGGGCAGATGTTGTCAGCACAACGTGCTATGTACTAAATAGAGTGCTGATTAGACCCATACTAAAGAAAACTCCATATGAACTGTTCAGAGGAAGAAAATCGAATCTGTCTCACCTAAAGGTCTTTGGGCTCTAAGTGCTTCATACTTAATAATGGTAAGGACAGCCTGGGTAAGTTTGATTCCAAGTCTGATGAAGGTATTTTTTCTGGGTTACTCACAACATGGTCATGCTTATCGTGTCTATAACAATAGGACTATGCTGATAGAAGAATCTGTACATGTGAATTTTGATGAAACTAACCAAGTTATGCAGGAAAGATCTAAGACATGTGCAGATGATGAAATACCAATTATTCAACAAGCTGGAACTGAACTGGAAAATAAGACTGAAGAAACCAGTGTGCTACCAGAAATTCAGTCAACAGAACCAGAAGATCAACCCGCTGAACAAGAAGTTGTTACTGACAAAATCAGTGCAGGATTGCCTATGGGTTGGAGAGTGCCTAGGAATTTGTCATTGGATAATGTAATTGGCCAGGTGCAGAAAGGAGTTTCAACCAGAAGTGCATTGAATCAATTCTGTGAACATATGGTTGTTGTTTCACAGACTGAACCAAAGACTGTAGCTGACGCACTGGAAGACAGCAGTTAGATAACTGCTATGCACGAAGAACTGAACCAATTTGCCAGGAATGAGGTCTAGACACTTGTTCCAAGAACCAGTGGGATGAATGTCATCGACACCAAGTGGGTGTTCAAGAACAAGTTAGATGAACATGGTGTTATCGTGAGGAACAAAGCTAAATTGGTTGCAAAGGGTTATAATCAGGAAGAAGGTATTGATTACGGAAAAACCTATGCACCAGTGGAAAGACTTAAGGCCGTGAGATTGTTGCTAGCCTACCCAAGCATGAACAGATTCAAATTGCACCAAATGGATGTCAAGAGTGCATTTCTTAATGGCTATATAGATGAAGAGGTGTATGTTAGTCAACCTCAGGGTTTTGAAGATCATAAGCATCCCAATCAAGTCTTCAAGCTAAAGAAAGCACTGTATGGCTTGAAGCAAGCACCTAGACAGTGGTATAAAAGGTTGAGCAGTTTCTTGTTATCTCATTCATATGAGAGAGGCAAAACATATAAGACTCTTTTTATTAAGAAAGCATGTTCTGATATTATTCTAGTTCAAGTCTATGTAGATGATATTATCTTTGGATCCACTAATGAGAATATGTGCAAGCAGTTTGTTGCAGTTATGCAGGGAGAGTTTGAAATGTCCATGATGGGCGAGCTCAACTACTTCCTTGGACTGCAGATCAAGCAACTGAATCATGAGACTTTTCTAAGTCAAACCAAGTACTGCAAGGAGTTGCTGAAAAAGTTTAACATGGAGAGATGTAAAGAAAGTGTAACACCTATGACAACTAACTGTTATTTGGATTCAGATGATAAAGGAGCCAGTGTGGATCAAACTAAATTTAAAGGATTAACTGGTTCACTGCTTTATCTTACTGTTAGTCGACCAGATATCATGTTTAGTGTGTGTCTCTGTGCTAGATTTCAATCCAATCCTAAGGAGTCGCACTTCACTGCAGCAAAGAGAATTCTGAAATACCTACAGGGAACTACAACTGTTGGTCTGTGGTATCCTGCTGATGTATCTCTCAATTTAGTAGGATATTCTGATTCTGATTTTGCAGGTTGCAAAAATAGAAAGGAAAAACACTAGTGGGATATGTCACTTGCTGGGATCAAGTTTAGTTTCATGGCACAGCAAGAAACAAGCGTGTGTGGCTTTGTCAACTGCTGAAGCTAAATACATTACAGCTGGAAGCTGCTGTGCACAAACCTTGTGGATAAAACAACAGTTAAGTGATTTTGGACTTAACTTGTCTAAAATTCCATTATTATGTGACAAAACCAGTGTCATTAATCTTACAAAGAATCCAGTTCAACATTCCAGGACTAAACATATTGAAATTCGCCATCATTTCATTAGAGACCATGTCACTAATGAAGATTGTGAAATTCAGTTTGTTAGTACTGAAAATCAACTTGCTGATCTGTTTACAAAACCATTGAGTAAAGAAAGATTTAATTTTTTGAGGAATAAACTGGGTATACTGGATATCAAACATGTGTTGTGAATCATTTATATCACATGTTCTATTAGCAGTTTGTTTTTCTTTTCTTCGTGGCACTTCACAGTTCACTGCACCAGATTCAATTTTATAATATTTTTTCTGGATAAATCATAACTAATTTAAATAAAAAAATGCTGAATGCATGCGAAACTAGACGAGAGTTGAAATCCAACTAGAATGGGGCTGTGTAACTGAATTAGTTAGACTGGAACCAAGCTCATTGCAAAACACTGAGTTGTTAACCGAATAAGACAAAATTGACCAAGGTGACGCTTAGCATGTGAAGAAAGAGAATTTCCAAGACTTCACTTGGCGCTGAAGTATTGGCAGTCAACAAGCAAAAGCTGTTTTTGAGGGAATCTCTACAAAGCTAAGTATCCCAGTCTGTTAGAATGCTGATAGCGTGTAATATCTCAATCTGTTAGGATTTGATGTTGTGCAGTGTACTGTCAATATGTGCTCTAGGGTGTAGTGTATTAATCTGTCTTTATATTGCTAGCTAAACATGCATACACTCACACACCACTTCACGAATACTACTTGTTCTGTGTGGGAATCCATTCTGTTTCAAATCAGTGCATTCACAATGGCTTCATCATCCAACCCGAGGAAGAGAACAAAGCTGGCTGTAGTCCAGAATGTTGGTTCAGATGAACCAAATGAGAGTGACTATCTTGAAAGATTGTTCTACGGAAACTAGGAAAGCATAGACGACTACTACAAGCTCTACAGTAGGAAGATAATCATTTCTCTAAAGATGTTAACCCTAGATTGGCTTAAAGAAGAAAAATTGGTCAAAGTAAGAAGTATGTTGAAATTTCAGAAGCTGGACCAATTCTTGAACCTGACTGGAAATACTTATCCAGATCTGGTTAAGGTGTTTCTAACAAACATGTGGTATGATGATGAGTGCGTATACTCACAGGTGAAAGGAATCAACTTTGTTATCAATGAGGACGATGAAGATGATGAAGTTGATGAAGCTGATATGGAACATGATCAAGCTGGAATGGCGACTGAAACACCTACTGCTGTTGCTGGACAAGATTATTTTGCTGGGTTTGAACAAACGATGTTCAACCAACTGAACAATATGCAGGACCAACACCGTGTGCATCATGAGTACTACCAGACACACTTCCAATTGATTGAGACCCAAGTTGATAATATTCAGTCCAAGATTGGAACTTTATTTTTCCACCAGACGAGTAGACCATGCATTGCATAACTAAGTGGTTGTCTCTCTCCATTTGTTGAAGACAATAGGGGAGAAGTTTAGTGTGTTGGTTGTTCTGGCTATGTGTTGGGGAGAAGTTTAGGTTGTGTGTGTTTTGTGTTTGGTTGTTTGTGTGCTATTATGCTTGTGTTATGTTTATTATGCTAGTTTGTTGTTCGTACTTCTGCTGATTTGCTGATGCTGTAACTGATGGTTTCTCTAGCATGATGGAATTGCTTTAGGACTAGTTATGTTTACTCAATGTACTGTCTATTCGGCTGATTAAGTCACTCATATTCTGCTGCATGAAATGTAACAATGTTTTATATGAATGAAATTTGGAAGTACTATGTTTATGCTAATTCTAGTTTCTTTTCATTCTTTAAAACTGTGATCGAGGCAATGAATTATGGAGGAGTAGCTGGATTATGGGGGAGCAATTGCATAAATGCAGAATTGTTGATCAAAACTGGTTTGAGCATGAGAATGCATGAAATCTATTTGATTACAGTTTGATCAATTTACTAGGAAATGTTTACTGAACTTGTTCTTATTACCGATTGCTAATCTATTGTTATTGAGTTCAGTTGTTACAGGTTTGAACTAGACAACTCAACACACCATTGTTTGTCTTCATCAAATTGGGGGAGATTGTTAGCACTAATGGGCTACTGTGATAATTTGATGAAGCCAACCAAGTGAAGATGTTCAAGACCTTATGAGCATATGTGGAATGCAAGAAGATTTCATGAAGATTGAAGACTTGGTCTAGAACTTAGGAGTGTGTGTTGTGGGGTAAGTTTGAGGTTTAATCAGTGATGCATGCAATCTTAATCAATGATAAGCTCCGAAAGTATTTTCTGTATTGACAAAAGTTTTGAGAAATCATTAAAATCAAAACTTGCGTTTTAAACAACAGTTTTAACTAACTGGAGAAAAACAGTCGACTATTTGAAAAATCAATCAACTGAATTTCAAATGACAGTTGTCTATAAATAACTGGCGAGAAATTTTGAAAGATACGAAAAATCATTCTAAACATTTTCTCAGCAAGAACATTTGAGATTTCAAAGAGAGCAAAAGCGCCCTAAAGTCTAGTGATCAAAGATCAATCAACGTTTTCATCAAAGAACTGTTTTCTTGAATTGCTACTGGAGCTTTGATTTTACTGAGACAGTTTCTTCACTGATTTGATCATCAGACTAAGCCTTCTATACCCTTTCTTTATTACTTTTGTAATCCTTTGTATAGAAGTGCTTGTATTGTTGTGATTGTGTTGTTAGCACCAAGGCTAAGCATGTGATTTGAATTAAGTCAATATTGTGAGCACCAAGGCTTAGCATGTGAAGCTGATGAAGACTGCCTCATGAAGAATCTGTTGGAACCAACCTGGACCAGAATTGTTCAAGTGAAGACTTTGTGCCAACATGAAGATGGTTGGGTGATTAGGTCTTGGTCCTTAGTTGGGTTTGTGTGTTGGTGATTGGCTTAGTCCTTAATCACTAGTGGCATGGTTCATCACTTCTGAAGTGTTAAAAAGATTCACAAATATTTTTATTAAAACTGTTTTTAATAAAAATAACCCAAACTGTTTTTGCTGGAAAAAGGTTTTTCAATCAATTGAATTTCTAAAACAATCAATTGAATGTTACAGTTATTTTTGTTACAACTGAAATATAGTTATTGCTGTTACAACTGAAACCTTTGACTGGGTCAAACTAACGGTTAAATTCAATCGATTGAACGGTTTGTTCAATTAATTGAATTGTGACAGCTAAGCTGTTTTTAAAACTGATTTGGGTATTTAAAGGAATGAGCTCTATCATTTTCAGTAATCAAAAACTTTCGAAAAGCATTCTTTGAGATTTTCTAAGTGAGATATTGCCCCTTTTGTGTGATCATCATTTTGGCAAAGCTTTTCAAATCAAGAAACCTCCAAGACATGAATCTTTAAAGCATCCTTGAAGTGAGGTTCTTGTTACTTTGGTTCTGGACCAAAGCTAAGTCTTCTACACCTGATCTTTATTCTGTGTAATCTGTTTTGTGTAGAAGTACTTGTAATCTTTTCTGATCCTGTTGATCTGTAATCTGTTTGCTGTTTTCAATTACTGGGTTTGTAATTGAGTTGGTGCAGTGGGTTTCTGCACTGGTCTCGCATCTGCTGAGGGGTTCAGTAGAGGGTGAGTGCTGCTGGGAGCAGTGTTGCTTGCGGATTGTAAGTGTTGTAGTGCAGTGGTTTTCTGCACTGGTTACACACTAGCTGAGGGGTTCAGTGAGGTGTGGGTTTACTGCTGGGAGCAATTTGTAACTTGTTGGGAGCAAAGGTTGTAAACTGATCTTGTGATCTGTTTAGTGGAAATATTTGCTAGTTTGCAAAGGACTGGACGTAGCCCTTGTGGAAGGGTGAACCATGATAAAAATTATGTGTTCTTGATTTTCTCCTTACTCTTCTTGATTTCTTTTATTCAACTGCTGTCATCATTTAAATTGACTGGATTAAAATCTGATCATATAGTTGAATATATTCTGAATATCTGTTTTCATATATCTGAATCAACTGTGTTTCTGGATTGTCTTTAATCTACTGGATTGTGTTTAATCATATTGAATCTGGGTTAAAACATTTCTACACTGAAACTATTTTTCTGGGTTTATATTCAATAATTTCCGCTGTGCACAATTGATTGTTTATTGGACAATCTAGATTTACACGAGTTAATTGATTGAATCAAGAATTTTCATTCTCTACTTCAAAAACAAATCAGATTTGCGAAAAGTTTTTAAAGTTCAATTCACCCCCCCTCTTGAACTCGGTCTAAGCCTTATTTTACATTTGTTAATCTTTCATCTGTATTGAAACTGCTATTGCGTTCTTGAATTACTGGGGTGTACTTCGTGGTACAGTGGGACTGTACTGGTGGTTCGCCTACTGCGGGGTGCAGTGTGAGGCAGTTCTAAGTTATACAGTGGGTTCTGTATAATTGTGACTTGTTGTGGGTTTCAGCAAGGGAGCTCTTGAAACACACAATGGGTTTTTGTGTGGTTTCTTGTTCTGCTGTGGGTTCAGCAGTGGTCTACTGCGGGTTGTAGTGAGACGTTTCTGGGTTATACAGTGGACTCTGTATAACTGTGACTTGCTGTGGGTTTCAGCAAGGGAGTTCTTGAAATGCATAGTGCACTCTGTGTGGTTTCTTGGTCTGTTGTAGGTTCAACAGTGGTTGTTGCGAGTGCAGTGTATTCTTGTCGTGGACAAGTGTTGTAAACTTGATCAGTTGATCATTTTTAGTGAAATCCTTACTGTATGTGAGGGACTGGACGTAGCCCGTTTAGTGGCTGAACCAGTATAAAAACCTTTGTGTTCTTGAATCTTCTTTCTCCTTCTTGATCACTGATTTAATTGACTGGTTCACTGTATAAAGTGTTTTCAGAATCTATAATTGAACTATAATTGATTTAAGACTTAAACATCTTTTAATAATTGTTTCTTTAATAAAAAGAATTTTATTTTTGATTAATTCATAATAATTCGAACCGGTGATTGAATCGAAGTTGATCTGTTCATTCTGTGTGGTTAACTTCTATTTTGTTTCTGTGTAGTAAACTAAATCGCTTCCGTACTTACATTTGAATTCTGATAAAACTGTTTGGTTTGTTGCATTGTATTGTGACTTGATTGTATTCTGTTTACTAATTCATTCTACTTCTTTGCTCAGTAAAGTCAATAAAGATCCAGTTTATCAAACTGATTTGAATTTTCTTAAAAAGGTTAAATAGTTTCAAAAAAGATTTTGAAATCCAATTCACCCCCTCTTGTATTTCAGCCAAAACAATTTCTTACAATATACATATGTTAAGATAATATTTCATAAAAAAAAAAAGAGGAAAACGAATTAATTAGATGATTTGAAGTAATTATTTAAAAGTTTTGGGATGCATATTCTGCATTAAATCAAATAGTATAAGAATTTGATTTCTTTGTGTTAAGGAGAATCTTTTGAAGAAAATATTGTATCCAAAATAATCAACAATAGAAGTAATATCAGGAATAAATTTCGTAATAAATAGTCAGGATAGATAAGTAATATTACCCTATAATAAACAATAACTTCTATCCATTTAAATCCTCAAGGATCAAATCCTCCACTTGTAAGTATTCTAATGAAGTACATTAAGATCATGTGACCCAACCCATTAAATGTAAAATATGTTTTATATAGTAATATCAATACCACTTATCAAGAAAAACCAGTTAAACATTTATAATGTTATAGTATAAGGAAATTAATATGAATATTAGTAAATAAAGTTTGTTGCAAGAATTTTTTTACACGAGTTAGTACAAAAATTCATCAAATAAGTGCATAAAGGCAGAATTTTAAGTGTAACCAAATCAATACCAATTGCCATTAAATTTAGCAAAACTCCATTAAATCATTTATAGATGTGAGACTTAGGGGTACATCAGTGAAAACAAAATAGATAGTTATACATATATCTCTTTTTCCTTACCTTTTGAAGTCTGAAGTGAACTTATTTTCCTCTTACTTATTTTTCTGGTTGTTTGTTTTGTGCAATTATGCAACTTGTGTTTTCTATTTATAGGGAATATTACAATCATTACTCAAGGTTCCAATTCAACTATTTAATTATGGTTTCTAAAGCTTAATTTTTATTTGTCTAGTTTCCATAAAGATATAAGTACTTTAGTGACATTCTGACGTGTTAATTGTAAATGTTGGGTTTCTATCCGAGCTTATTTAAGCATTAAATGTTTGGAGATATTTACTTTTTCTTATATCTGTTTATACTTGTTTTACTTTTATCATATATTATTCACCTTCATTCGTGTTTTCGCTAAAAAAAAAATTATTTAGAGACTAATTTTTAGCTACCAAATAAAATTGTTGCTAATTGTGACCAAAATAGTTACCAAATTAGATTTTGGTGACTAAATAACTACAAAATAGAAGTAATTATTGAATTTAGTGACCAATTAAGTCAATATAATTGGTATCTATCATTAGTTACCAAGGTTTTAGTGACCAATATTATTAGATTCTAAATTAGTCTCTAACTTAATTAGATACCAATTTAGAATTCAATAGCATAGGTTATTAAAATTTTGTTAGCTAATGTTAGATATCAATTATCTTAACTGAATTGGTCACTAAATTCAATAATTACTTATATTTTGTAGTTATTTAGCAACTAAAATTTAATTTGGTGACTATTTTGATCATAATTAGCAACTATTTCATTTGGTAGCTAAAAATTGGTTTCTAAATAATTTTTTTCTTATAGTGTTTATTAATATGAGAAGTCTAGCTTCCTGCATTAGTTAATAAATTTTGCAGAGACACAATCATCATAGTGATTCAATTGACTCTAATTCTTCTACAAAAATTACTAAAAGCTTTGTATAATTTACTGTAAATATAATATATTGTATTGAAGTACGTAATTGATTCAAGAGTCATTCATATATTTCGTTGTTCACAAGTTTGGTTTTGATTTGATATAACTTTGCGAATCTTTTTGTTTTGGAAGTTGTCTTAATGAAACATATCAACACATAATAAAGGTAGATCGTCTGGATGTTGTAAAGAACATATTAGATGGTCTTCATCAAACAAAGTATATATATGTGCTAGATGGTCTCTTAGTGATATTTCCACTTCATGTTTACAAAGAATAAAGTGTACTACATGATATCATTATGATACATATCTAAGATGATTTCACAGAGTTAGACAATAAAAAATACAATAATAAGTTTCGACAAATAATTACCTTATGGTAGACTATTTCAAATCGATGGACCAAATTTAATGTATAACAAACCAAACTATTCAACATATAACAAATGTTAAGAGTTCATAAAAAATGAGGAAGTTAATAGAACAACCCCTTGAATTTAAAAGTAACTCTTTTCCTCGACAAATTTTTAAATTGAACAAGACTTGTATGATTTAAAACAAGCTCCTCAAGCTTGGTATGAAAAAATAAGTTTATTTTTTATTGAAAATAGTTTTTCAAGAGGAGGATATTATTCTTTTCAGAAAATTTTCAAGTCTAACTTCCCTATTATTCATTAATGATATCATTTTTTATATTAACCCCTCTAGTGAGGGATTTGCCAAGTTTATTTATGTGTTAAAAATGAGCATGGTGGGTGAGTTGAAGTTATTCTCAAAACTCAAAATCAAATAGATGAGAAATGACATATGCATCCATCAAATAAAGTATGTGAATGAATAATAAGTGTCAAAATTACTAATTCATATACTTGATTTAGACACTTATTACTTTATATGACATTGAATACTTGTATGTAAAAAACACTCTTATCAACTCTGAAACATATAATTAATTACTTTAAGAGAAGTTAATTAAGGATTATGGTTTTCTATTTTACAGATTTGGGTGCAGCAGAAAAAGCCAAGACAATTTATCCATTGAGCAAAAAAGCTTTCGTAAGCACTTTTGCTCAAAGTAGGAAGTTAAAGTTGAGCGGATTGAGGACAGATATCACCCCAAAATATCTAAGCCAAAATAAATGATTTTGAGCAGAGTTGCTTTAGAGAGAAATAAAATCTTTTACTCAATTTTGCTGAGCGAGCTACCAGTACATAAGAAGGCTTTAGGTTGAAGACAAGTAACCCGTTGAGCAAATCATAAAAGCGATAAGCGTAACCCATCAACTCAAGGCAAATTATTTGAAGTATGAATATATTTAGAAAGTTAGGAGCATGGGTGGGCCTTGTAGAAATTAGAACTAAAAACATTTGTGTTATTCCTTTTTCTTATTTTAGTTGTCTCCTTGTATTTAGTGAAAGATCCTACTTACTATGAGTAATTAAATTCCATATGTTGAAATTGAATGGCATTATAAAATCTATATAACTTCTTGATACATATATGCAAGTATATTATGTTCTCATGTGATTTGGTTTTATGCTTGATGCTTGATAGTAGAGAAATCTCTATACTTGAATTTAGAATTTGAATGTCATTGGAAAATACTTTGTTTTTCTGAAACAAACTAAATCAACTAAAGATTTCAACTATTAGGAACAAAGTTGTTATTTTTGGCTATCACTATTCTAACTATACATATGAACAAGAAATGAAGAATAGTTTTTAAGTCTTATTCAATCCCAATACCTAATCATATTAGATTGTTATAATTATTGTAGCCAATCAACATTCAACTACATTTTGTGAACTCTCTCATTCATTTTATTTGTATTATGAATTTAAGATTCCTATGTTTATGCAAATATTTATAAAAATAAAATCATAATGTTCATATACTTATTAGCCCTTGAGAATAGGAAAAATCATTTTTTAATTGTATTACAGTTAACTCAATCCACTTGTCGAGAGAAATTATATGGACTTTTGTAGATGTTCAAGTTAGATGATAGAGAAGAGATGAGAAAACTTATTTATATGATAACTTCACTTATATTAAATGAGGAATCAACAAAGGTTGATAATAGCATTGGTGACAAATAATTGATTTACTCTTGTACCTAATTGGGTTTATGCATAATGTTTATTGTATGCTTAGTGACTCATTTCCAATCTTACTCAAACGATTCATTTGATTGTAATAAAATGAACTTTTTTTGTTATTTTATTAGAACAAATGATAAGGATCAAATAACTATCTGATGTTAAAAATATAAAAAAAAGTATAATCAAACTCAAATTTAAGTATAGATGTATTTACTTTTTATTGTAGAAATAATATCTCAAAAAACTTGAATCAATAACTATATTCCATATAGAATAACAAGTCAACAACACGAAATAAGTATAACAATATATTAAGAACAATTAAAAAAAATAGACAATCATAATCAAATGGATATAAATAGTAGAAAAAGATCTTAAGAAAAAAATTCAAAAAATAAAAAATAGAGAAGACTTAAAAAATCGAAAAAAAGGATGATACATAACTTAAGGTTTAAGAGACATATTCATCTTAAAGATAAACTCCAAAAAAAAGAATAATTTATTCTTAGAAATTCAAGATAAAATTTAGAAAATCATGCTCACAGATGTCACACAAACATCAACTTTTTGTATATTTCAAAAGTAAAATGAGAAAATATGTTTCTAATTAATAAATGAGCGTATAATAAAATGTAAATCCTAGTTCTAAAATAATCTAAGCACAAGATCGAAGATCACACATAAAAACAATTTTAAGAATTCAAATTTCCTTTATTTCTTTGTTCGAATATATTAGGTGCCTTCCTTACCATGCACATGCTTTCGCTGCCTTCATATGAACATATTTTCTATCCATCTTTGCTCAGCTCTTTGCTCATCTCTTGACTGAAGTTTATAGCTTTAATTTAGACTTGAACGATGCATTTTATTTTCTTTCTTCTTACATTTCCTTGCTTCTTGGCCGCTCAATTTGAATATGAGAAGAATCCAACTAAAATGTATTCTAAAGATTAATATTTACACCTAAATATAAAAAAGTTAAATCCGAAGAATTGTAATCCAAAGAAGTAGAAAAAAATGTCTCTTTTGTTAAATTAAACATTTTGTCTTCTTGTATATTGATTAATGTTAAATGACAACATTAAATCACGACACGTCTGTCCCTATCCAGAGAATACTACATATTTAGTATTCTCTTCATTCTTCACCAAACCATAAACATAAAGCATAAGCATGCCGTCTTCAACCGAAACTCTTCTAGAACGTGCTCGTCCCTTCCTCCGCGGGGAGCTCCAATCCATTGACGAAAACCTCCCTTCGCTTGTTGGAGTCCTGCAGAGCGTGGGTGCCGGAGAGTGCTGGCACAAACACGGAAGCTTCCTTCACCACCTTCTCGACATACATCGCATTCTCACCCTCTGGAAAGCCCCTCACGCCGTCTGCCTCTGCGGTCTCTTCCACTCAGCCTACTCCAACTCCTATGTCAACCTCGCCATCTTCGACCCTTCAACTGGCCGTGAAGTGGTGCGCCACCACGTCGGCCACCAAGCTGAGGCTCTCATCCACTTGTTCTGTGTAGTTCCCAGGCAGCCCCTCATCCACGACGATCTTCTCTTCCACTACTCCGATCAAGAACTTGTGCAACACCTTGCGGAGTCAGAGATATCTCTGAGGAACGCCAAGGAGAAGGGTGTCTTCGACGGGGAAGAAGGATGGAGGAAGAAAGTGCAGGGTCTTGTTCCCGCGGAGGGGGTTGAAGTGAAGCACATTCGAACGGGTGAAGGGGTGCGTGTTTCTCGGAGGATAGTGGCTATTTTCGTGATGATGACCATGGCAGATTTCTGTGACCAGTTATTTGGTTTTCAGGATGTGCTGTTTGATAACGGGAACGGTCGCCTTGAGTTTTCTGGGAACAACTTGGGGGCTCTGTGGCCGGGAGATGGGAAGCCAGGTCTGTGGTTGAATTCAATTTCAAGGATGGGAGCAGTGTACAGCTTGATTGCAAGGGAGGAAGAGATTTGGATTGAAGAGAGGAGAAGGAAGGTTGGTGGGGTGGTGGATGTGGAGAGAAATGAAGATATTGAGTTGGTGTTGCCTCCAGTGTTTGAAGAGTGCACAAAGGTTTTGGAGGCCGGAGAACAAATAGTAGGAAGAGATTTGTACTGGGAAGCTGTTTGTGAGAAGGGGCTGGGGAAGGCTGAAGAGTTGCTGGTGGAGTCTATAAGCAAAAACCCTTTTGTTGGAGAGCCGTATGTGGTGCTGAGTCAGATCTGTTTGAGCGAGGGGAGGTTTGAGGAGGCTGAGAAACATGCAGAAAAAGGACTGAGACTTTTGCTGGAATGGGGATGCCCGTGGGACAAGAGAACTTCCTGGGAAGGATGGGTTGCGTGGACTAGGGTGTTGCTGATGAAGGCTAAGGACAAATCTTGGCCTAAGACTTCATGGGGCATCCTCAATTTGGGTCTTGTAAAGTAGTGGTCCTTCTCATCTTTAACCAAATAAGCCTTGTGTCAAAGGTACGTCCAAGCTTAATATCAATTGTTGCTGTACTGTTACGAGATAGGGTTGTGATTGTGATGCAAAGTGTGTGGACAAGAAACACGAGAATGTGACATAGGAATCATCTGGAACCATTACCAATTTACTATATATTTAAGTTTATATAATTATGTCCATATGGAAATTCACACTTGAAAATTTTGCTTAATTCGGTCGCTGATCTCGTTGAATTTAAATTAATATGTATCAAATCGGCTTCAAAATAAACTGATCGCTCATAAAAATTATTAAAATGATACTGATTATTATTTGAATATGTAAAGATTATTTTTAGTAATGTCTTTATTATGAAAGCTATTATAAAAGAAATATTATACTATTATTGATACATACCAGAAAAAAAAATAAAACTATTATTAATACGTAATAATCAATGTATGACGATGTCTATCATAATTGATTATCGATTCATGTTTTATGATTTAGATCCCAACATATAGAAAATGGTTCTTTCATGTATATAAATTCATCAAGAGATATATAAGGTCAGAAAAAAGTTTTTCTTAAGAGATAGGAGGATTCATAGTTATTACCCAATGCACAATAGATGGTTTAGAATAAAATATTTAATAAAAAAAACTTAGTTTGAAAAAAATTAAACTAGATATTCAAAAACCTAGTAATTTTTTTATACTATCAAATATCTAAATATTTATAAAATATAAATAAAATATATGAATTATAATCACAGTCATCATAATTATTGTTGCGAGATTATTATATAATTAGAATAATCGAAATAGTTAAAATCAAGATTACATGTAAGCTCACAAAATCGTAAACATTATATGAATGGTAGATTTTAATATATATATATATATATAACGTATTCTTTTATTTACGAAAAAGATAATTAAAAAAATAAAAGATAATATTTGAGAGATATTATAAAAAAGTTGCACCTTAAAAGTGATCTTGTTTGGTTTTTATTTTAATTAGAATTGAAATTTGTTTAATCCCATAAAAGTATCAATAATGAAAATATTTTAAGAGAGTTTGGAATTTGTTTTGAATTTTAATTGCATTAATTTCAATTAGATAATGTTTTTATTTTACTTGAAATTGAAACTTATATTCAATTAAGAAGGTGAAAGGTACATCAAGAAATACTATTAATTGTTAATTGGATTTGAAATTCCTTTTGAAAGTTTAATTGCATTAATTTTAATTGAGTTTTTAACTAAATTATTTTTTTAATTAAATTAGGTTTGAACTAATTCATTCACTCAAGAAGGTGAATAGTCAGTGCACGAAAAACATCGTGATCACACATTCTTACAATTGTCCATTGAGATGGTTTTGTCCTCAAAAGGTGTCTCGAAGGGTTAAGGAAGGAATTTGTATTTAAACTGTCCTTGGCATCGACTTCTAAGCGATGTGGGACTATATTGGGTGTACCGGAACAAGTCCCCCTGGGTCGAGGGCTAAGGGAACGGATCTCCACAGCAGACGCCAATGTTACGATCACAAGTCCGTTGAGATGACATTGCTAGGGTCAATCACTACATCTCAGGTATTGTCCGCTTTGGAGCTCGGTGCTCCGTCACGGTTTTTTCCTTAAAAGGCGTCTCGGTGAGTTAAGGGAGGAAGGTGTATTTAAACTGACCTTGACCTTGACTCCTAAGCGATGTGGGACTATATTGGGTACTAGAACAAGCCTTTCAGTCGAGGGCTAAAGGAACGGATTCCCACAGACGGTGCCAATGTTCTGACCTCAAGTTCGTTGAGATGAGATCGCTAGGGTCAGTCACCACATCCGAGATATTGTCCACTTTGGATCTCGAAGCTCTGTCACGATTTTGTCCTTAGAAGGCTCCTCAGAGGGTTAAGGAAGGAAGGAGTATTTAAACTAAGCTTGGTCTCGACTCTTAAGCGAGGAGGGACTATATTGGGTGTACTGGAACAATTTTAATTAGCCTTTATCTCTATAGGTCTTGGTTGTATAATTGAGATGATGTTAACAATTAATTAACATATAATTATATGATTATTCTAATAAGATGTATCAAGATGTTAAAGTGTAAGGAATTGACGTCTTCTTGGAATATTGTTGATACATTGGCCTCTAGACTTTAGGAGAGACAAATGAAGAATAATTTTAAGACTGGAAAATTTTATTTTCTTCTTCGATAATGTTAACGTGTTGGAAAGCTCAACAAAGAGTGAAATCATGATGGTAAAAGAGATATGGAGTCATTGATAATGTTTGATAATGAATATCAGATGTTGTACAACCTTTTTATTTCTGCATGTCTGTGTGCTTGATAAGGAATGTACGTGTTTAGTTCCCACTTGACGAGCTCATAAGAGATGTGCTTTGTGTGTTGAACATGGCACCAACATAACTTCACCCAAACCATTAAACATCACTACAAACTTTATGTATCCTGTGAAGGTCATTGCATTTGAATTTGATACCTTAAATATTCCTACATTTCTATAGTACAAGGCTAGGAGACTTAGTTGGGTGATTACCGTTAATCATCCAACAAGATAACACTATTGTTTGCTCACAACACTACAAGAAAATAGCTCTTTAGAGACCAATTTTTAGCTACCAAATGAAATGGTTGCTAATTGTAACCAAAATAGTCATCAAATTAGATTTTGGTTGCTAAATAACTACAAAATTGAAGTGATGATTGAATTTAGTGACCAATTAAGTTAAAAAAATTAGTATCTAATATTAGCTACCAAGGTTTTAGTGACCTATGTCATTAGATTTTAAATTAGTCTCTAACTTAATTAGATACCAATTTAGAATCTAACGACATAGGTCACTAAAACTTCGGTAGCTAATGTTAGATACCAATTTTTTAACTTAATTGGCCACTAAATTCAATCATCACTTCGATTTTGTAGTTATTTAGCAACCAAAATATAATTTAGTGACTATTTTGGTCACAATTAGCAACCATTTCATTTGGTAGCTAAAAATTAGTCTCTAAATAACATTTTTCTTGTAGTGCAATAGCATTTACTTGCTTAACACCTAATTAACTAATCCACTAATTTCAAGTTTTACAAGACTATTTAGGAAAATAAAAATAAACAATACAATACAAGATATTGAACCTTACAAGATATTGGTAGTGCTGATTTTTATGATATTTTCGATGTAGTTTTTGTAACAAAATCAACTTTTCTAAAGCTTAGTACTTACTAAATTTCATGTTTTTACCTCTTTTTATAAATAATTGGTTACTTGAGTTTTATGATCCAATTATACCACTAATCCCCATTATTTTGGTCTAATAAATGAGCAGAAGACACTTGCGTATAGAAGAGCAATATTAGAATCCATGATGAGTAAAATAAAGCCAAAGTTGAATGTCGATGCTGTCAGTTGAGCCGGACACCAGTTGGGTCGAGAGCCACTACAGAGAAAGACTTGCACCGGGCACGGATGTCGATGACTTGACATTTTCTTACTACTTAAGGATGTCTCTACATTAAGATTAGAAATTTTACTTTGTTTAGAGTCGGCTTGGGATAAAAAATGTAGCCTTAGACGACAACTAGGGTTTAGAGGGGTTCTCGTTCTCCTCTTCATGTACCATCTTCCTCCATTGTTTGCTCTCTTCGTGAGATGAAGGAGCTAAACCCATTGTTGTTGGGGTTAGATGTAATCAATTGAATTCTCATATGATCAATATTGGTGTTCATATATATGACTTTCCATTCAATGTTAGTATTTTGATTCTTGGGGTACTGGGAAATATCTTTTGTAATCTAGAATTTAATTAAAATACCTAATGAATGTTTTTGTTAAGGAATAAAATATCGTTCAATTGTTATCTTAATATCCTTGTGGCGAAAATAAGTTTTTTTATTTAATTGATCATGGAATTGACAATTAATAAGCTTAAGCTCATTCACCTAAGGGATTAAGGTTTGGGTATTCTTATAGGTTGACATTGACATTTGTTTGGAAAGAAGGTAAATATTTTTATTCATGAGAGTGAGATTTGGTGAAGTTTAACCTTAACAATAACATTTCATATCACTTTTGATCTTTTCATCATTTAAAGTGCTCGATAAAAATATCAAAAGTACTTTAATTATTTTTGCATAGATTTATTATCTTTTTCATTATTATAAACATTAGGAGTAATTTGTAGTCTAAATTTTTTATTATTATGTATTACACAAGTCCTTTAGGAGAAAATAATATATTTATCACTTCTTACATTTTGCCATCCATTTACTTGTTATTTAAAGCAAAATGCTAATGGACGTAGAATACAACACCTTATTAAATCCTTCCACATAAACTCTTTGTGAAACTTATTCCGAAAACACCTTGATCACTCTAATGAAGAAACAAAAAATAAAAAATAAAAAAGAAATGGAACAAGATCACTTAAAAACTTTAGCTTAAATTTGAAGTAACAAGTAAAACTCATTTTCAATTAAGAAATATCTTGATCTAATGATCTTTGAAGAATAACTCTTAAAAAGTATTTTTCAAAATGTAAAGCTCTTATTTAAATGTTTTTTTTTTTATTTTGGTTTTAAGAAGTTTTTATTTATTTTGTATTTATAAAGTGTGTGAATCTTAACTTGGCATGTTGCTAGCCAAAACAAAGCATCATTGAGTTCCACAACCTTTTAGTTAACTTAGACGACATTTTAGTGGGTTAAAATCACTTAAAGTTGTATCTTTAGTGATTTTGGCTTATTGAAAGTGCATTTAAATTAGTTAAAAGAAACTTAAATTCATTCCTTAAAATATTAAAGAGCTTTTAGTAAGGTAAAATGAAATTTTGGTCAAATGAAATGTTCTAGTTTATAAAATAAACAAGATCAAGAACATTTTAGCTAATTAAAGATTAAAACCCTTTTTAATAAACAAGAGAGTGAAAAATTACATAAATCAATAAAATTTACAACTCGAATTGTATAGTTAGTCACTAAGATAAACTCATTAAGATATTTTTTTCATCAAATCTACATGGTTAGGAGTGCAAATGAACTTGAATTTGCATAAGTGTTCAATCTCAACAATGACGATACAGATATCGTGAGAATTATCTGATGAAGCTCTTATGGGAGGATTGAATTAGATCATCTTGTTGTCAACATTTGGCACACTTTCTGAACTATTTGACACAATCTCTTCTCAAAGTTAGTCAATAATAATTAATGTGCAAAATTTGTGTTGCATGGTTATATCGTGAGGGTGCAATCCACATATTTCCTTATGCATTTCTTCCTTGATGTACTCGACTAGTTAAGGTATGATACATTTCAAGAATGATGTTGATTAACCTTGTTTAAATGACTTGTTCCCTATTAGTACAAACTGAATAACTTTTTTCTTAAATATTTTTGCTTCTATTATGTTATGCATTATACCCGTATGGAAATACGTTTGGATTAACATCATTTAACTATCTTTCAACGTGGACCATGAGACACCAGATTTTGTTGTATGACCGTCTTATGCTTTACTTTTGCTTCATCCTTACCATTTTGGGAAAGAGGAAGCTAAATAAAGCCTTAAGACTTTTCTCGAACATTGTTAGATCATCTAATAGATATTGTCTAGCAAAACAAAATGACACAATAGTTTTATAATGGTTCACCCACAATTCTTGTGTTACATCCAATAGTCAAAGTTAAAGAGATTCTTCTAACCATAATTTGATTGCAAACTAGGACACAAATCACTACTTATTTTCTCTTTTTAATTTTTCCCTTAATTAAGAACTCATGTATTCTAATTATACTTTATAGCAACAAAAAACAAAGAATGTTTATAAAAAATAAAATTATAGCAACAAAAAACAAAGAATGTTTATAAAAAATAAAGATAGTTCTCATATCAAGTGGATATGTAGATGCTTCCTCACATGTAGGTAACTTCATGGTGAAAGATAAAAACATTTCTTCACACTCTCGTAAAAGACTAATTACACACAAAGCTTTTCAAGATCAAAAAGTTATCTCAGTGTCTTGACGTCTTAATCTTGTAGCAACCTAGTTTCATAGAGATGACTATTGTTGTATAATTTCCATGAAAATAATCTTTAATGTAATCCTTTTAATCTTGGTGCAAGTATATTTTATATTTTATTTTCTTTAGTGATAGGCATCTTGATATAGAAAGTTGAATTTCCGTGACAAATATAATCCATTTATTTGCATTTAAGTTGTCATTTTTTGCACTTCTAATTAATTTTAGGATGAATTTAATTTTAGAATGAATTGATTCCTTGCCTAATTATTTGAACGCATTGAAATCATTTCTTTATTAAATGATATCACGTTAGAAGTTGATTGTTGTGCTTATATTAATTTTGAGTATATATATATATATATATATATATATATATATTATATATATATATATATATATGATATATTGCTTGTAAAGATAAAATAAATGGTTCTCATAATGTTAAACAAAAGACATGTAAGAAGGTTCCTAGTAATATAGAATGTTCTTAATTTACTTAATTATTTTGTAAACACCAAATTCTAAACACTATACTGAGAGACGTTCTAGTGTTTCTAGACATATAAACTATCTGAGTCTTAACAGTTTCATCTCTTATTTTTTAATTATGACAAATATTATAAAATAATGAAGGTGCAACAAGTAACATGTAAGTCAATTATGAGAACATTTATTGTGATATATAACGTATCAAAACACACAGTAGTTATTGGAGGAAGAGAATGAATAAGTTAGGAGAGAGAGGCTAATGTATATAAATTATCCTTTTTGTGATTAGCAAGAAAGAATTAAAAACAATTGTAATCATTGTCCACGATAGAGGTGAAGGATGGAATGACGATGGTTAGTGATGAGTTTGGGTGAGAGGTAGGATAGAGGGTTAGGGAGGAGGTTGTAGAGCTTGAAGGATCTGGGCCATTGTATCTTGAAGTTGAGGGCCAAAGAAGAAGCTACCATGTCTATTTGTGCATCTTGGCATTGTCCTCTCAATTGGACAATTAGCTGCACTGATTCCATCAAGTTTTACCGAGAGGGATTGCTGGTGCGTTAGAGCCAGAGGATGAAACTTCTGGTCCTTGGAGAACTGAGTTTTGCAGAAAACCATTATTGGAGAACTGAGATGTGATGTAATAAAATTTAAAATAAAATACCAAACCATCTTTTTTAAATTGAAAATGACCTTATGTCAGTACTCTCAAACGGTGGTGAAAGGTGATAATTCAATTGCAGCATGCACCCACCAGCTTTTCTCTCTCTCATAAGGTTACCAACACCATCAAAGCATGCTTTTTTGAGCACTTTTCTCTGCGTCGACCGAAAAAGCAACCTTTTTTTCCATGGTTCTTTTGACCACATTATTAATGCACTGGGTAGCATTAGACTAAAAATGAAAGAGTTTAGTTATTTGAGGTATAATACATAAATGAAGTTATAAAGTTATTAAGACTAACAAAACTCAGGTGGTGTGGTGGGTGCAGTAGAATCTTTATTTCCCAAAATCAACAGACATTGGGTCCAAAACCGACAAAACCATTGGCACCATCAACCGAAATCTGGATCCCCTCTTGCTGAATATTCCCTATAATGGAAAGCCCCGAAGGCGAAGCCGCAAAGGCAAAACAGAAAGTCCCCACGTCATCCGCCGGAATCAAAAAGTTCCTCGCCGGAAGGGTCAGGATCTGCCCACCGGAAAAATAAAACGACACCGTGGGCACCCGAACCGTCACAAAGCCGTTCAAATCGTAGCAGGTGTCGAAAATGGACAGTCCCGGTGCCCGGGGCAGGTTTGTGGTCTCCGCAAGAAAAGCGTCCCGGAAGGCATTGTAAGCCAGCGTGGGAACCCTGGTGACGGCGGTGCCGGTGTCCATCACGGCCCCTCCGTCGCCCAGATCAGTTACCCGGAAAACATCCTCCGATATGTTCAGCCGCGAGCCGCCAACTCCGAGACCCGAGAGCCCAACGTAGTAGAAGCTGGGGAAGAAGGGGTTGGGAATGAGTGGGACCCACGCCGCTCCCAGGGGCAATGCCTGCCGTCCGAATTGGAGCGAGCCGGAGGAGGCGCTGCCGCGAGAGAGTAGACAGTAGGCGAAGGCCCCGCCGGTTTGGCCACCGAGCTGGCCCACGAAGGACATGGGCCCGGCCCCCAGGCCCAAAAGCCCAGCCGCTCCAACGAACATGCCCTGGTTCCATGTCCCGCAACCGATGGCCGTGTTCCGGATGAGGGTCCGGCCCAGAGTGATTGTTTCGAGCGCGAGTGTGCCTCGGGTGTAGGAGCCGTCGCCGTACGCCACCTCGTAGCGACACCTTCCCTGGTGGCAGCCGGCATCGTCGAGCTGGTCGCAGACGGAGGAGGAGCAGGGAACGCCGGCGAAGGAGGCGGAGAGGGCGGGGTTGAATATGGGGTCGGACTGGTTGTAGCAGTGGTCGCAGGGCTGGCACTGAACCCAGACGATGTCACTGCCGGAGTCTATGACCATGTACTGGTACGTTGCAGGGCTTCCGATTCCTATTCTGACAAAATACTCTCCGCTACCTTCCTCCGTTCCCGAAACGACGTCGGATCCAAAGGACGCTTCTTCTACCGCATCCGTGTGAGCATGGGTGTTATTGTTAACGAGAGAGGATACCCTTTTGGCGTCCCGTTTCATTCGTTGGTTGAAGCGGGTGGAGTGATCTGTGGGAGGGGCGGTGCTGATTTTATCTCTGTGCAGAAGCTCCATTTTCCAATCTCCCTGCTTTTCTTCTAAATCCTCTGCTTCTTTGGGTGGCTTCTTCAGTTGGGTCGCTGCCATTTCTTCCTCCACCTTCAGCTCTACGAAGTGGGAACAGCTGCACGTAGTTAGGGTTAGAAGCAGCAGGAGAGTGTTGACAATGGGCATGTTGGTTGGTGACTAAGGACTCAGATCAGAGCTCTTGATTATATTGTTGTTTGGTTTTGGGGGAAAAGGGTCCATTTGGGGAGAGGACACACACAAATGTTAATGTTAATGTTAATGTATTTTTAAAATTTAAGAATAAAACGTGTGATTGATTAATAAGGCCACAGCAAAATCCTCTCCTACACGTGTTTATGTGTGAAACAAAGTCCATCATCTTTTCTTCTTCACTTTCTCACGCTTTTTAGCTTGACGTAGATTCAACATTAAATGTGTAGTAAGAGTTTATTTGGATACTTTCGGTGGGGATGTTTTTTTATTTGAATATATAAAAATAAGAAGAAATAGGAAGACAGGTTAACGTTGTGGTAGGATTTCAAAAAGCAAGACAAAGTGCGGATTTTGTGCATCACCATCATCACTATTCTTTTTCCCTTTCTTTCCTGTTTATACCAATAAGTTAGTAAGAATGAACTAAGAGTAGTTGGCAAGAACTTGGACATGCATATGCATTCACTTTATATTTTACATATATACATCCATTTTTTTCTCATACAATATCAACTTTTATATTTACTAAATATAATATATTAATTGAATGTAATAATATTATATATATACTAATAATCTATTTTATTCAATTTATATTTGAGAAATACTTTTAAATAAAAGGTAATTATAAAGAAATTTAATTTGTAGTTTTACAAATAATATTTTTATTCTATATGAAATGTAGACCAAGGTTATTTAACTTTGGAGACTTCAAGTATTGAAAATGTGACTTTCGAAGTCCAAAAATAATTTATATCCAAAACACACTTCTTTCTAGGTGCACCAATACCAAGAAATACAGATAAAAAAAGAAAAGAGGAGCTTCAGAGTCCCTTGAGGGAGGAAAACAGTATATAGACACATATCAGTATCTAATTATAGTTTCAACTAATTATTATATTTATAATTTTATTAACAGCTTAATCTCGAATCGTAATTCTACATTTTAATTCAAATATAGATACTATAACTTAAACTAATTTATTTTAAAGTATATTATATAATCTGTTATAGAAAATTCATCGTTAATTTTCTATAGCAAATGACCAATTTGAAATATTTTATAACATTTTTTAATGAGTTGTTGTTTGTTGAAAATATTTCATCAGAAAATAACTTGTAAAATATAAATAATATATGTAATATTATTTTTCTTTTGAAGGATTTTCATCTCACAAAATTTCAGTTTTTCTTACGAATATTGTCATAAATAAATTCCTTTTCAAATCTTTTGATTACATAATATTTTCTTTAGTTTTATGACGATATATACATATATATATATATATATATATATATATATATATATATATATATATATAAAATTATATAAAAAAATATA
>Ga0209700_104769_pt1 | contig 23899 bp, 12 predicted proteins | sample SiratroredBW_FD_187528 | JGI IMG/M metagenome (GOLD analysis project Ga0209700, IMG submission 187528) | Root nodule microbial communities of legume samples collected from California, USA - Siratro red BW (SPAdes) (version 2) | ecosystem: Host-associated > Plants > Roots > Nodule | place: USA...
CAAGAAATCTCAGACTTGGTCTTGCAACAGATGGTATGAATCCATACGGTAATTTAAGTAGCAAACATAGTTCATGGCCTGTTTTGCTAATTATTTATAATTTGCCGTATTGGTTGTGCATGAAGAAAAAGTATATGATGTTGTCTATGATGATATCAGGACCAAGGTAACCCGGAAATGACATAGATGTTTATCTAAGTCCTTTGATAGAGAAGATTTGAGGTTGTTATGGGATGAAGGCGTTGAGCTTTTTGATGGATATGAAAAGGTCAATTTCAATTTGCGAGCATTGTTAGTATGGGCTATTAATGATTTTCCAGCATATGGAAATCTTAGTGGTTATAGTGTCAAAGGACATCATGCTTGCCCAATATGTGAAGAGAACACAAGTTACCATCAGCTAAAATATGGAAGGAAGACATGTTACATTGGCCATCAAAAGTTTTTGAAACGTAATCATCCTTATCGCAGGTTGAAAAAAGCTTTTAATGGCTATCAGGAAGACAAAACTGTACCTCCACCCTTAACTGGTGACGGAGTTTATAATCAAATGAGCCACATTAAAGTGACTTATGGGAAAACTGTCAAGCATAGTGGGGTAAAAAACATATGGAAGAAGAAATCGATCTTCTTTGAACTTCCATATTGGTCCAAGTTAGATGTTAAACATTGCATAGATGTAATGCACGTGGAAAAGAATGTTTGTGATAGTATAATTGGGACATTGCTAGACATTAAAGGAAAGACAAATGATGGGATAAATGCTCGTAAATATCTGGTTGAAATGGGTGTTCGGTTGGAGTTACAACCACAACCTCATGGTAAACGAACTTACTTGCCACCAACATGTCATACCCTGTCAAAATCTGAAAAGATCAGTTTTTGTAACTGCTTGCGAGGAGTTAAGGTACCACAAGGATACTCTTCAAATATCAAAAGCCTGGTTTCAATGGAAGATTTGAAACTCATGGGCTTAAAATCTCATGATTGTCATGTTTTGATGCAAGACCTTCTTCCAGTGGCTATTCGTGGAATTCTAGCAAAAAATGTTAAACAAGTCATCACTCGCGTATGCCTATTCTTCAATGCTATTTGTAGGAAAGTAATTGATCCTACTAGGTTAGATGACTTAGAAAATGAAGCTATCATTCTCTTGTGTCAACTAGAGATGTATTTTCCACCATTCTTTTTTGATATCATGGTTCATTTAATTGTTTATCTAGTGAGAGAAATTAGATTATGCAGTCCTGTCTTTTTACGATGGATGTACCCAATTGAGCGATGCATGAAGATATTCAAATGGTACGTGAAGAATCCATATCGACCTGAAGCATCTATTGTTGAGAGATATATTGCAGAGGAAGCAATAGAGTTTTGTACCAATTATATGTCAAAAGTAGATGCTATAGGCGTTCCAAAGACTAGGTATGAAGGAAGGCATAAAGGCAAAGGCACACGAGGTGTGAGGGTAATTCGAAAAGATCAATAACAGGTACTCCAAGCACACTTGTATATTTTGAACAATACTGACGATGTTCTTCTTTTCTTAAATGAACACAAAATGTTGTTAAAGTCAGTGAATCCATGTGTAAATGAGAAGTGGTTGTTAAATGAACATAACAAGACGTTTTTGAAATGGTTTAAAGAGAAAATTGATGAAAGGACTTGTGATGTTGAACATTTGAAATGGTTAGCACGAGGACCTAACTTTGATGTCATAACATGGTCTGCATATGATATTAATAAGTTCTCTTTTTACACAAACACTGAGGATAAAAAAAGTACAATGCAGAATAGTGGTGTCACCCTTGAGGCAGAGTCAATGCACTTTGCTAGTTCAAAAGATAACAATCCTGTCATGGCTACAATAAGTTACTATGGAGTAATTGAAGAAATTTGGGAAGTTGACTATGTGAAATTTAGAGTACCGGTACTTAAATGTAAATGGGTTGATAGTAACACAGGAGTGCATGTTGATGACTTGGGTTTTACATTAGTTGATCTCGCAAAGATAGGTTATAAAGAAGATCCTTTCATCATGGCTTACCAAGCAGAACAACTTTTTTATGTTAAAGATCCTTCAAATGAGAGGTGGTAAGTTGTCATCTAAGGGAAAAATGATTTTGATGTCGATAATCATGACGATTCAACAGTCCAATATGCTAATAATTCATCATTGTCAAGACAGTTACCTCCTTTGACTGAAGAAAATGATGTTGATGAAGTACATGCTACACGAACGGATCATAATGAAGGAATATGGGAGAACATTGCAACACTTCCATAATACAAAAATAAGTAATGTTTATTTTTTTTTGAGTTATTGTTAACATTTCCATAATATTAACATTTGGTGTTGTTATTGTTGATGTTATATATTAAGCATGTTTTATTTCAATTTCAGGTCATGGTTGATTCTTCAAAGAAGAATAGAGAAGCTACATGCTTGAAAGCTATTGCCATTAATCGTCTTGGTGGTATCAAAATGCCAGTTGATATAGATCCTCAGAGTGGTAGGGCTTCAGGCCCAAATGGTTCAAAGTTTGGAGATTATTTAGGTGTCTTAGCACGATCAAAAGTATCTATTTTAGTACCTGACTGGGATCATGTGACTGAAGAAGAAAAAGATCTGATTTGGCAGGACCTTTGTATAACTAACAAATTTCTAGGATGTAATAATTACATTATGAATTATTTTGTTCTTTGCTTTATGACTTATTTATTTATTTTTGCAGACAAGCTTTGAGTTTGAAAGCTCCAACTTAATTAGGAAGAAGATTATGTCATCCATTAAGGCAAAATGAAGGTCATTCAAGGTCGTTTTGACGACTACATACGTATATGGAAAACGTAAGGGACAGTCGCCTTGTCAAAAATATGGAATTGATGAAGACACTTGGAGTCAATTTGTCCAAATTAGAGACGATCCCTCTTGGCAGGTTTGATTTTTTTTTTTTTTATCTATACCCAGTTAATTAAATAATATCAATGTGACAAAGGTGAATTTTGTATTTTGTAGGAGAAGAGAAAGAAAGCGCAAGACATTGCGAATAAGAAAGTCACCCCCCACCGATTGTCAAGGGGGAGTTATGATTTATTACAAAGGAAGATAATGGAAGAAAAGAAAAAATCATTACATGATTCATCAACTTCAGAAGATGTTCTTTCTCCTCCATCCCCTCCTAGTCGACATGAGAAATGGAAGTTGGCTAGGACTAAACCAGGAGGGCAAATGACATCTGCAAAGTCTGAAGAGATTGCCCATCGGATTGTGAGTTAATGTGATTAAATTGAGTATCATGTAATGTTTTCATTTTTAGTATTTAAGTGAAGAGTTTTATTCTATTATTTTTCATAGGATGACCTGGTGCAATTGAGCTCAAAGGGAAGTATTGTGAGTCAAGGAAGACAAGATATACTGACAGAAGCTATTGGCATCCCAGAACACCCTGGTCGTGTCCGCACTGCTGGGTTTGGTGTAGGGGTAAGACAATTTTTTGGATCAGCTTCCTGGTCTTCCTCATCTAAGACACTAGCCACACCAGACCAACTAGCTAAGATTAGAGAAGATTTAAGACGAGAAATGAGAGAAGAAATTAGACGAGAAATGAAGCAGGTTAGGTCATCCATGGGCATGACACAACAGGACAATCCTATGCAGCAAGATGAAACACTACCTATGCAGCAAGAGGAAGCACACGGTAGAGTTAACACAAAGCGTAGTTATGCTGATGACGACGAGGACGAGGACGAGGAGGAGCTACAAACACATATTTCATATCTTTGTAAGTTGTTTGCTAGAGATCCTCCTCGTGTGGTAGCAATTGGGAGAGTGTATGCTACAAGTTCAACGATCCACACATTGTCACTTAGAGAAGATTTAAGTAGAGTGGTGGTCGAAAAAGTTAAAGTTCCCGATGCTGAGGTGTCAGAGCCCACATCAGAGATTAGATTTGTGGGGCAATCACTCGGTACATTTATTGCATGGCTTACACATCTCCTAAAGGTCATTTCTAAAAAACATAAGGTATGATTGTCATCATTTCTCTTCATGTTATTTAAATTAACACTTAATTTTGTTTAAATTAATACATTTAGTTTTGTTATTTTCTATTATAGGACACTAGGAGTAAACAGAAATCACCAAATCCTAACCCGCAGCCATACCAACAACAACAGACATCTGTGAATCCAATTCAGGAGTTGTTTAGCCTTTCCCACATCATGTATGATTCACCTTGTCCAATTTCGTGGGATTATAAAGTATTTGGTGTCAACAATGGTGGTATGCCACTCTACGTATACATGAATGATATAATGGAAATCCCCATGGGATCCCAAATGTTAAACATTACAGTTATTCAGTTATGAATGATGTAAGTATATTTTAGAGTTACACATTTTTACATTTCTTAATATATTTTTACTGATATTCAATATATTAACAATGTAGATACATAAACAAATTAGCTTATAACTCACGGTATTATGATATCTATGGATTTCTTGAGGCACAAAGCATACAAATGATTGGAAATAAAAGGTTGGAATGCCAAAATTATATATAGAAATGGATTGGAGAATCTAGAAAGAGCATTTATTTTGCCCCAATTATTCAATCGTAAGTTACTAATCTTTACATTTTTTATTTCAAGTAATTTAGAGAACATCAATAATGAATTCATTATTTTAGGAGCCATTGGCAACTAATGGTTGTTTGTCCTTTGGATAAAATTGTGATATGGTTCTATTCACTGCATAAGAAGCCAAGTAATGACATCAAACAAGTGGTACAAGGGTACAACTTAATTTACCTTATAAAATATTGATATTGTTTGTATAATATGCAAGTTATTACTAATCATCTTTGATTTTAGTGCAATTAATGTTATTAATGTACTTGGCGGTAGATCTATATCCTTATCCCACACTGGGTGCAGCCTAAGGTATTTTTAAAATTAACTGAACCTATTAAATTCGTTGTAGACTTGTTTAATGACTTAACTTTGATGAAATTGTAGTGTAACAAACAAAAAGGAAGTTGGGAATGTGGCTACTACGTCATGCATTGGATGAAGACCATAGTCTAAGCCCATATCACCGACTCTTGGGAACATGTATGAAAGTGTTCAAAATAGATAAAATTATGATGAGCATATGATGATAACTACTAACATATTATTCTATTTCAGATGTTTATTAATCCAGATCCAATTGAACACAAGTACATAGAAGATATTCATACAGAATGGGCAACTTACTTCATTGAGAAGAGAAATGAAATCTTATAGTAAACTTGTAGTAAGTTGTAGTATATTGTAATAACTTTCTAGTATAATATATAATAATATTTGTCTAAGTTGTAGTATATTGTAACAACTTTCTACTGTATGCATATATAGACTTATATAATGTTTGCGTCAATACTTAGAATTCTTGTGTTTGTGGAAACTTGAATTTTGAATTGAGTATGTGTTGTATTGGAGATATTAGATTTTGAATTTTGAATTGAGTATGTGTTGAATTGGAGATTTTGGATTTTAGGTTTGGTAGCAGCAAATGAATTTTGGTAGCAATTGAATTTTTGTATTGGGCAGCAGTTATTCGTTGACTTTACCATTAAATTGGAAAGAAGTTCAATGATTATATGCATTAGAGTGAGGTTTGGTGAAGTCTAACCCTAACAATAACATACCATATCATTTCTAATCCATTTTGCATTCTAAGTGTTTGATAAAATCCCAAAAAGAGTTTTAATTGTTTTAACACTAATAAAATTAGTGGAAATACTTTTTTTTGTCTAAATTAGTTATCAATTGCAATTATGGCCATGTATTGCACAGTTCCTTTGGGAGAATGATAATTACTTATTACTTGCTATTGTATGGCAGGTACACTCGCCATTAAACGAATCGTGTTAACATAAAACCCTCAACATGGCACAACAAAAAGATCCCGGGGACCTAACATACATAGAGTGTCAGGAGAGTGTGACCAGTAGATGTCCTTTAAAGTTGTATAGACAACTTTGTTGAATGAGTAAATACGAGTCCATCTAGTTGACTTTCATCCTTGTATATCTGAAATCATGCAAGCTCGGCTCCCCGACAAATGGTAGTGGTCAAATGTTTAAACCTACAACGGCTCTTTAGATCTAAAGACTCATTTGAAGGTCTATCTCACCCAAGACAAGTTTTTTTTCCAAGGACTAACGAGTACATTGTCGACTGTTTACCACCACTCTAAAAGGAGCAACTCTGGAATGGTACTAATGTTAAAAGGGGGAGATTGTTAACAAGTTTTTGGTGTCATTGCTAAGGATTGTTAACAAGTTTTACCTTTATAATTCTTTTAGACTGAATTTTTTCATTTTTCATTTCTTGTTTTCATTTATTGTTTTTTGGTATATATAATTTATTTGGACGAACTCTTGGTTATAGTCTTTAGTATATTTTTTTATATACAGTATAATCTTCTATTCCAGTTATCACTCCAAATTTTGAACTTCCTGAAGAGATGGCTGAAGAGACTCAGAATTACAGAAGAATAATAGGGAACTCAATCACGTACATGAGTCATAGAGACTTCACAACCATTGTAAGGCCCACCATGAATGAGAAAATTGTTGAGATGAAGCTTACTCTCTTACAGTTGATCAACTCACATCAATTTTTCGGTTTGGATCATGAAGATCTACATACTCATTTGTACACATTTTATGAGTTGTGTGGCTCATTTGAAATCACGGGAATTGATGAGGAGACATTTTTTCTTGAGATTGTTTCCATTATCTTTGATTGGAAAGGCTAAGGTTTGGCTTCAATCATAACCTAACCAAAGTTTGATTGGTGGGAAGGATATGGAGACTAAGTGTTTATCTCGTTTCTTCCCATTATCCAAGAATACAGAGCCAAAGGCATGCCATAACTACTTTTGTGTAGGGATTTGATGAACCATTAAGTGAAGCCTGGAGAGACTTAAGATCTTGTTGAGAAAGTGTTCCAATCGCGGTTTTGAAGTGGAGAAGCAAGTGCATATTTTTTGTCATGTATTTTAACCGCAAAGAAAGATGATTTTGTATGCTTCTTTTGGTGGCTCAGTTTTTTTTTTCAAAACTATAGAGGAAAAAATCACAATAATTGAGTCTATGGGTTCTACTAATTCGAGACGTCAGTATGGGAGGACACAAGCATAGAAGAGAGGAGTGTTAGAGTTCAATTCTCAAGCTGGTCTCTTAACCCAACCTAAGCTCTTGTCCCAACAAATCGAGGCTCTCATCCAACAGATGTCCAGGTTACCTCAACAAATACGAGTCATGCAAGTTGCATTAGTTTCATCTCAACCAGTTCTAAGGTGTGATTTTTGTAGAGGCAACTATTAGCTTATTTTTGCTAATGGTAACAACTGTAACAGTCGTAATGTAACAAGTAATATCGTTCTTCCTAAAGGATTTGTGAATTCAAACAATTATAACAATTTCATATTTAAAGCAAATTCATAAATTGGTAATATATGAAGAAATTAAAAATAAATTAAAAGAATATTTTGTATTTTTATAAAAAGTTAAAAATAGAAAAATGTTTAACAATAATATGATGAACTTGCTAAGGTTATATTTCATCAATCTTCACTCTCATGCATTACAAAATTTATTTTCTTTTTTAACAATAATCAATTTCAATCCACAAAATTACTCAAACTTGATTCCTTAGTGGATGAGTCAGGGGATTATCTATTAACTGTCAAGTCTTTGATTAATTATATAGATGAGTCTTGTATTATCACAAAGATCTTAATGACAACAAATAAATCATGCTCTATTACTAGACACGAGCTTTCATCTGATAAGTAAATTCAATTCTAGATTTAAAATATATCTTCCAATACTCTTAGGAATCAATGATTGAGTTGTCGGATCACACAACAAGCAAAAGCATTAGAAACAAAAAACCAATATATTGAAAGAAAAACATTTATGATAAGGCATAATATAAGCCCAAATATAATTACATAAGAGTTTAGAAAGGTTTAACCTAACCCAAGCAACGAGTGATTTAGCTTCTCATAGGCATGAGGAACACAAACATTATTACAAGAAGAATGATGGAATAAGAAGATTACTCCAAACGAAGCCTAAAGATGCTTTCAATAGTGAATTTCGTTCTTTCCTATGGCAAAAATATCTAACCCCAACCCCCAAAAGCTTATTAAATAAAATATGAAATGACTAAAAAAAGACTGAATTTACCTACGTTTAAATATTTTATTACTTTTTTCAATTTTTTCCTATTTGGTTAAATGATTTACTTTATATATTTTATTATTTATATTAATTTATAATACTTGTTATGTACTTTTTTATTTTAAAATTTCTTATTTTTTATTTTGAATACATATTTTACAATCTCTTTAATAATTTATATTTTGAAAAGACCCTTATTTTTAAAAATATTTCTTAACATTTAATTGATTAAAGTTTAATACATAAATCATGATAAAAAAGCTACCACAAAATAAGAAATAGCTCAAGAAAATACAAATTCTTTTCTTAAATGCTTATAAAATTATATTAAAAAATACCAAATGTTGATAATGAATCACGATCTAAATAGTGACTTGTTAAAAGCAACATCTATAAAATGTCTATAAGAGATAATAAAGCTAATGATCTCATCGCACCAGTGTAACTAGGCAAAAAGATTCTTCATAATTGCTTTCTTATAACACCTAATAGAGCCTACTAATTTTGAACAAATAACATGCAAATAAGTGTGTATACAGAAGATTCCTTAATTTGTTCACATCAAACAAACGCCTTCGGCACGTTCAACTATTCGAATTGTGTTTATGTGTGTCTACAAATACATATATATATAGGCTATGTATATATAGGCTATCCTTAAGAAAACATCTTATAAAAATGAAATGATAGTTCGGTTGGTATTCTAAAGCTCAAGAATCAGTTGCTATCATGAAAAGGAACTTGTTCATGGTTCAGGACAGCCAACTAATCTTGAACTGGAGCAAGCATTACCAGGGCAAGTACATTGCTAGCATCACCAAGAAGCTCAAGGAAGCTGCATAATATTGACTAAATCACGATCCACCATTAAAGGATGTTTGAGAATCATTTATAATATTTTAGTCCTACAATGTGTTCAGTTCTGTTTTTTGGTGCTTGCATGTTATACTATTTTATTTTCAAAAGGAACATACTTTGTCGAATAAGTATGTTTTGTCTTGTTCTTTCCGATTAAAATTTGTTGATTAGGTTCCCTTCAAAGTATTATACTTTTTTGTGAATGGAGAAAACTTAAATGCAATTATTTGTTAAATATTTTAGTAGCATTTCTTATGGTAACTAAAGTCTTTTAATTTTTTTATTAACTTTTATTCTTTTTATCTTTATAACTAAAAACTTCTAATCAAAACAAAATTTCTTGTGTTGTAAATTTTTTTACCTTTTTTTTTTCTTTAATAAAAGATTTTACAGTTTCTAATATTCCCTTTAACAACTATTGTAACTTTGTTCATATAGATAAGTGTTAGCACCAGTGGGCTACTGTGATGATTTGATGAAGCTAACCAAGTGAAGATGTTCAAGACCTTATGAGCATATGTGGAATGCATGAAGACTTCATGAAGATTGAAGACTTGGTCTAGAACTTAGGAGTGTGTATTGTGGGGTAAGGTTAAGGTCTAATTAGTGAAGCATGCAATCTTAATCAATGATAAGCTCCAAATATATTTTCTGAATTAACAAAAGTTTTGAAAAATCATTAAAATCAAAACTTGCGTTTTAAATAACTTTTTTAACTAACTGGAGAAAAACAGTCGACTATTTGAAGATTCAATCGACTGAATTTTTAAATGACAGTTATGTTTAAATAGCTGGCGCGAAATTTTTGGAAGTTAACGAAAATCATTTTACACATTTTTTGAGCACGAAAATTTGAGATTCCAAAAGAGAGAAAAGAGAGCAAATGCGCCCGCGAGTCTTGTGATCAAATATCAATCAAAGTTTTCATCAAGAACTATTTTCTTGAACTGCTGCTGGAGCTATCATTTGACTGAGACTGTTCTTAGCTGATTTGATCATCAAGACTAGGCCTTCTATACCCTTTCTTATTACTTTTGTCATTCTTTGTATAGAAGTGCTTGTATTGCAGTAACCTTGTTTGTCCATCATTTGTTTTGACATTTATTCTGAGTTCTTGAATTGCCTGGGTTGGTAATTCTGTTCTGTACAGTGGGCTCTGTACAGGTTGCGACTTGCTGTGGGTTTCACCAAGGGTCTTCGTGAAACACACAGTGGGTTTTTGTGTGGTTTCCTATTCTGCTGTGGGATCAGCAGTGGTCTACTGCGGGTTGCAGTGAGACGTTTCTGGGTTATACAGTGGGCTCTGTATAACGTTACTTGCTGTGGATTTCAGCAAGGGAGTTCTTGAAGCACACATTGGGTTCTGTGGTGTTTCTTGGTCTGCTGTAGGGTCAGCAGGGGTTGGCTACAGAGCGCAGTGTCGTCTTGCTGTAGGCAAGTGTTGTGAACTGAATCAGGTTGATCAGTTTAGTGAAATCTTTACTGTGTGTGAGGGACTGGACGTAGCCCTACTGTTGGGTGAACCAGTATAAAAATCTGCTGTGTCCTTATTCTCTCTTGCTCTCTCTTTCTATTGTTCTTGCTGAATTTCTTGAGTTTTTCAGAATTAAGTGAATCTTACTAATTGAATAGCTTCATAAATTTCAGAAAATCTTTTTAGAAACAACCTAAAATCTTTTATTTCATTTTAACACAGTTTAATCCAAACTGTTTTGAATATGTTAAGACCAGTATATCAGTTTCCTGAAAAACTACAGTTTCGCAATTTGCTGAGTTCACTGTTTATCAGTTAACTTTTCCACAAAACTAAATCTCTTACTGTTGTTGATTAAAGACTGTTTTCATACATCTAACAAAGTTCATATTGGTTAACAAAAGGGTTTTTAATGAGTCAAGCTTGATAAACATGGAGTTAATATGTTCTTCCTGTATGGTTAAGTTCTATTTTGTTTATGTGCAGTTAACTAAATTGCTTCCGCACTTACATTTGAATTCTGATAAAATTGTTTGACTTACTGCATTGTTCTGTGACTGGATTATATTCTGTTTACTGGTTCATTCTACTGTCTTGCTCAGTAAAGTCAATAAAGATCCAGTTTATTAAACAACTTTGAATTTCTTAAAAGGTCAACTAGTTTTTGAAAAAGATTTTGAAATCCAATTCACCCCCCCTCTTGTATTTCAGCCAAAACAGTTTCTTTCAATAAGTCTCCTATCACTTTATAAAATCCTTCTTTTGTTATGTCAAGATTTGTTTTTCTCTATTATGAATTCAATATCTCCTTTCTATTTTGTGTTTGGTTTCTTTATTGCGAGGTTTTGTTTTATGTTTTGGATTTTCTCAATGATTTAAGGTCTCTCTTGAAAGGAAAATTTTCTTTCAAAAACCTTTTTAAATGAAAAAATCTTCTAAGAGAGAATAATGTTGGTTTTCAATCATTAGGAATTTTATTTCTATAATATCTTAGAAAATAGCTCTAAAATAAAAACCAACCTAGAATTTATCTTTAGAGATAAATACGATAGCACTTGAATATTTTTTTAACAGAAAAAGTTTTTTTTAAAAAAAATAGGAAAATTAATTATTCAGTTTTTATTTTTATCACAACAACCACCAATTATCTCTAAGAAAATATTATGCTTTATTCTTATAAAAACTACTAACGCTCTCTCTCAAAATTGATTGTTCTTCTCCTTTTCTCTGCCTTCTTTCTAAAATTCTACCTTCCTTCCTTGTCAAACTGATGATCAGAGGTCATCCTTATATTCCTGGCATTGAGTAGAGCAAGAATGTTCGATCAAATTCTTGAACAGAGTTAGGTTGTCCGTGATTTTAGCTTTTTGGAACTCCTTTGAGTATATCTACTCTATAGAGGTAAGGGAAGCTAGTTTTGTGTGTTTTTATAGATATTGTAATTATTTTTCTTGTGAATTTGGGTAAGGGAAGCTAGTTTGAATATTTTTAATAGATATTGTAATTTTTTTTTATGTGTGAATACGAATGAATGAGCGTTTATGTATTGTATGTTGAAATATCAATGTTTGTGAATGATGTGATGTGTGATCGAGACATACTCGCATTGAGATCATATCCTGACTCTACTAGTTACTGGAATCATAACTGAAGATGGCTAGATGATGAGAGTCGAAGGAGATTCATATGACTGTGCCACAGTGTGAAAAAAGAACGGGTTGGACCAGATCATATGGATTAATAGATTCATATGACTACGCTGTGGTGTGAAAAAGAATTGGTCAGACGAGATCATGTGGGTTAAAGGATTCATATGATTGCGCTACAGTGTGAAAAGGAACCGGTCAGACCAGATCATGTGGGTTAAAGGGTTCATATGACCGCGCTACGGTGTGAAAAAGAACTGATCAAACCGGACATATGGATTAAGTTTATATGACTGCGCTACGGTATGAAAAAGAATCGGTTAGACCAGATCATATGGATTGAAATGTGTATATGACTGCACTACAGTGTGAAAAAGAACCGGCAAAACTGGATCATGTGGGTGTCTCATGAGTGTGATGTGTTAATGATAATGTGATGTATGAGATGAATTACGAAAGCTTGAATTGTTGTTTGGTTTAGATAGAAATTTAATTTATGAAAATATATTTTTTTAAACTCTCTAGCTTACCCTTCTTTTTCTGTGGTGTTTGTTTTGTTTTTTTATCTATGATTATCGTGTATTACACGGGAGCAAAGGATTTGACAAGTGGTGTGACTCCTTAGTGAGCTGATGGAGAAGTTTAATTTTATTTTATTTTGTGATTGTACAAAGATATTTTTAATAAATTTTATATTGAGAATTATATTTTGAAATATATGATGAATATATGGATATTTATATTGAGGTTTATTATATAATTTCTATGCAATAAAGATTGTATTATATGAAAAATATAACATGTTACAATTTCCATCATTATCAAGTCTCTTCTCCATTTCTTTTTGTTTGGTTTATCTCTTATGAGCTTTGTATTATATTTTGATTTATCTCTGATTTTAGGCTTCTCTTAAAAGGAGATTATGTTATAAAAATTCGAGTTAAGAAACTTTTTCAAAAAAATCTTTTGAAAAGAGAAAATTCAATTAGAGATAAAATAGAGTAAATTTTTAATTAATTTTTACATTTTTTTAAGTTAGAAATTTTAATTCTTAAACTATTATTAAGCTTGAATTTTTATTGTTTGCCACTTCTTGAAACCACACTTTGAATATGGACACTTAATCACTAGACCCTAGACCCTAAACCCTAAACCCTAAACTACAAAAAATTGTGTATGTGGTGGCATTTTTTTTTGTATACAACATCGATTCCAAATGTCACTTTATACGTGTGTGGCGTTTCCGCGTACCGCCATAGATTTGGTCGCCACAATATATAAATGACATTTTTGCACGAAATGCTACAGCATCCACCATATAATGACTTTTATAAAGCGACATGTTTTTACATGTAAATAATATTAATTGAATTGTCATAATTATTTTCATTGACAACAACAACAAATGATACCTTTGAAAGTCATTATGAACGTTTTAATACGACACTTGTTACGACCATATTATAATAAATGATGAATGATAATACGTTAGTTTAAATTGTCGTAATTATAAAATTAAATAAAAAAACAATATCCAACATTTTATAACTATATCAGTAGTTATATCTCGTAGTATTTCATAATTAACCAGTTTTCATAATTATATATGTTACATACACATAATTATCCAATAGAACAAAACTAAAATAACACAAATTTTGTAATAACAAAATATCACATTATAATTAATAGTGCAACACATTATGTTCCAACACATTTGACAAAATATTATGTTGCACGACTAATACTATTACATATTTCAAAATTATTCAAACCCAGTTCCTTTGTGAAATACTAAAAAAACAACAACATATATATTTACTCTGTCTTGCTGCCTCCACTTGATCCTATAATTTGAATACTTTCTACAACCTTCATACAATGGTTCGTTATTGTCCTTGAACAACATATCAAAGTTCATTGTCGCTTCATCTCGCCCCATATTATTTTGCAGACCATCATCTTGATCAAAATCATTGACATTATGCCCCGTAAACCCAAATGCATCGTTCAACTTATCTTCCATTTCATTTTCAGGTTCTATTAAATCTTCAACCACATCTGCACTTGTACCATTCATAGACTCAGTTAGACTTGGTCCTTCACTATGCAAATACCAATTTTTTGTATTTTTGTGGAAAAGGTCTACATGTTAAGTGTTCATGAACTACATCCCTTGTTTACCACTTCTTGAAACCACACTTTGAACATGGACACTTAATCATTGGACCATTGACATGACCAAGTGCAAATTCCAAGAACATATTCAACCCATTTGCATATTCATTGTCATATTGGGGACTAAAAATCAACGATTTATCTATTGGCGTGACTACAAAACAAACACCAAAAGATAAAACTAATTATATACGAAGGTGATGATCCCAGGTTTAAAGAACACTTCATTCTGTTCATGGTAAACTAGAAACATAATTACCAAAACCTACAATTACCAAGTTGTTGTGCAAGAATGTGAACTATAAACAAAATATTATTTCCTCTTTTTTAATCTGGTAGTACGAATATTCCAATATTTAAACCAAAATAAATACATTTCTTCATTATTAGCTCTTTTGAGTTCACTTTTAACTATTTTTGATTTCTAATATTTACATTTATTTCATTTAATGGATAGATGTACGGATCAGAGACGGATGTAGTTATTAGGGTGCAATAATACCCTGATTTTAATGTGCTACTGAGTGTTTATTGTCAATGTGCTACTGAGAGCATATAGAGTTTTGGGTTGTGTGAAACCATTGTGTAATTCTTCACCATTGTGAAATAAACCCTTGTGAGCTTTCATTGTTCTCTCTTTTGAGAGTGTTTCTTTAATTCTTGAGTGGTCTTGATCTCAGGGGGAGATTGGGACTGGTATAACCTGGAGAGGTTTGTGTACTCGTGATAACCTAGAGAGGTTTGTGTACTCGTGATCACTTGGAGAGGTTTGTGTACTCGTTGTAACCTGGAGAGTTTTGTATACTCGTTGTAACTATTTTCTAAGTAGCAAAACCTCTTGAATAGTTTGTTTAAGGGAGAACTGGATGTAGCTCAAGAGATTAGGGTGAACCAGTATAAAACTGCTTTATATGTGCTTATATATTTTTGCCTTCGTTGGTGGTTTCTATTTATAGCGAATTGAGTTCAGGCTCCATTCAACCCCCCTTCTAGAGCCAGTTGTTCCTACAGCTGGTATCAAAGCTAACCTCAGGGGTTAGTTCTTCACAGGACTTGAGGCACGATCCTACAAGAACTCAATGGAAGGAGACGGACTACACGTGGGTCGACCACCCTTGTTCAAGGGCCAAAATTATGAGCTTTGAAAGAAGAGGATGATTGACTTCATCCAATATAACAGTATGGAGTTAATTAATATTATTAAAAATGGCATACCTACATTGATTGATAAATTAGGAGAATTGCTTCCTTTTGAATCTATGACCGTGGAGGAAAAACACGTCTGTCAAAATAATGCTAAAGCTAGGCATATTATAATGTATGCTTTATCCGAGGAAGAAATGTCAAAGGTGCATGCCATGGTCAGCGCTAAGGAGATGTGGGAAACACTTGCTCTAACATATGAAGGTTCGAAAGAGGTAAAAAGAAATAAATTGACTATGCTTCAACGTCAATATGAAATATTTGCTATAGAAGATCATGAATCTATACAATCTATTGTTTCTCGTTTGCAAGTTATCCTAAACAGTTTAAGATCCTTGGAGTCAACTGTTAGTCAATATGAGATCAATGATAAAATTCTCAAAATTTTACCTGCTAAGTGGAGAGCCCAAGAAACTGTTCTAAGAACTTCTAAAGATCTTGAAGTTATGCCCTTGGAGGAATTGGTAGGTATTCTTACTATATATGAGCAGGTATTGTAGAATGAAGCAAATAATGTTCCCAAAGAAAAGATTCTCGTGTTTAAGATCTCACACAAAGGTAAGAAAAAGATACCATCCAAAGCTTCTGGAGATATAGACAATACATCAGATGATACAGAGTCTGATGATGAGATCTCCATCCTCACCAACAAGATCAAAAGGTTGTTGAGAAAGAAAGAGAGCAAGAGAAAGGAAATAAGGTTTAAGACTAAAGATGGCAAGGAGCAAGATGAAAGGATAATATGCTATGGCTGCAAGAAGCCAGGACGCTTCAAATTAGAATGCCTGATCAGGTTGAAGAAAAAGAGGAGAAAGAAAAGAAGAAGAAATTCTCCAAAAAGAAAAAGAGTTTTATGTCAACCTGGGGGGATTTGGATTCATCCAGTTCTGATTCTGAAGAAGAGGCAAACATAGGTCTAATGACTGATGTGGCAGATAACTCTATGTTAGAGGACTCAGATAATGAAGTAGATTTTATTGATATTGATAATTTACGTTTAGCTTATCAAGAAGCAATATCTGATAATGGTATGATTGCATCTGCATATAAAATCATGAAAAGAAATTATAAAAATGCTTGCAAAGAAATTGTTTTAATGCAACAAGAGAAAGCTAGTCTAAATGATATTTCTCTCAAAAACGCAGAGCTTCTCCAAGAAAAAGAAAGATTGTGTAATGAAAATAGGAACCTTAAAGGGACCTTGCAGTTTGAAATGCAAATCTCAAAAACTTGGAAAAAGAACTTGTGTTAATTAGAGAAACATTAGGAAAAAGGCCTATTTTGGTGATATTATTACTGAAAATATCGCCCTTAGAAAAGCTTTATCTCATTCAAATACAAATGAAAAATCTCTTGACATGTTGATAAAAAGTTATAGGAAGTCTCATGATAAGAAATGAATAGGTTGTGATCAAAATAATACATCATCTAGTTCTTCCATTGTACATCCTATTTCTGCAGGAACATTTAAGAATATATCTTGGAGTAAAACTAACATGAAAGGACCCAAAACAGTGTGGGTACCAAAAGAGAAAATTATTCGTCTTGCAGATATATTAAATCCATACAACAAGACTCAAATATTGGAATTGGGAAAATGGATGCTCACTATTCATAAAGGTAAGAAAGTTTACATTCCCAGAATTGAGAGACAAGAGAAAAAGATGAACAAGATTTGTTGGAATTGGTCAAATAAGGATGAGACGTTTACATTTTACTAACAAAGATTCATCTAAGATTAGACGGTTTGTCCCACTACAAGATAAGTATTTCTTTTTGCTTGCATTTGTTACTCTATATATTTTACACATTAGACGGCCTAATAAAATTTACATGTATTTGGTGATATATAAGGTGTCATGTTTTTTGCATAATTTTAATTTTGATTTGCATTATTTTGGTTTCTTCAAATTTGTTTTATTTTATTTATAAAACATGTGTTTTTTTAGCACATTGAAATTAAACATCATTTTATAAGAGATCATGTTCAAAAGGGTACCATTGATTTGCATTTTGTCTTAATTGATGAACAATTAGCAAATATTTTTATAAAACCCCTTGTTGAAGATCGATTTAATTATTTAAGAGAACTTTTGGGTATGATCTTGATTGAATGATGGAAAATATCAATTGGCTTAAGCTCATTGCATCAGATATTTTCATTTGCATCTATATTTGTCACTTTTAATGCATAATTCTTTTAAATCATATTTTCTTGATGCATTTATAAAATTATGTTTCAAAGTATGGTGAAAATTTGTTCTCTTTTCTTAATTAAGCCATGTTATGCATTTTCTAATTTTAAGAGTCTGAGCTGCAATTTACCTTTCCCAAATTTACACACCTAGAAACTTTCAATTGGTTTGCCTTTCTCGCCCAAGTTATTTTGTTATTCAAGCCAGAAATTCACATCAGATGAGCTCCCGAAAATATGAAAGAATTTTGTTGCCTCACCTGTTAATGATTTAACCATACCCAAATTTAAATGAAACCATTCGAGCAGTTGTTAAAGATGTGTATGCAAGAACCATATGATTTATGTACTAAGGATCAAGGTTAGTGAGATACAGTTTGAAGTCATCCCTATTATCCAAAATTTTCTATCTCAAACACATCAGCACTTAGAATCTTTTATAAGCACCTCTCTACAGTAATGATGATTTCCTAAATGAACCTCTTTTTGTGATGACAAAAATAGGGAGAAAGAGGAAATGTAGGGCAAATAATTAAGAAAAATGATCAAATCTAAATGTATACTTGAGTTTTGTTATCATCAAAACTTTATCAGGTGATTTGATAATCCAATGGGACTTTGGACTGTCCAATATTCAACAATGACATCGGTTAAACAACCAACGTCATGTAATCCACCACCACGTCTGTTTAAATAAGGCACCAACGTCAGTGACACACAACACAACATGGTGGACAACACCACGTCGGTTGTTTAGCTAAAACCGACGTGGTGTTGTCATTTTTTTTTTTAAAAAAAATTATGGATTGATAAATCTCTAATCGATACAAGAAAACACCACAAAAAATTTTAGAATTTTCTAGCAAGTATAGATATGTGTAATCAAAGGCTAAAATATAAAAAAGTGGATGAAAAATAAATAAAAAATAAAAAAAAAACACTAAACAATAGAATTTTGAAATTTTCGAAGGCCCAACCGCCTTTGTTGTTAGTCAGGGGCTTCATTATCCCATTTCAAGCAACTTTCATTTTTTGAGTGTCTCAATCCGTACTCTTTATCAAAAGTTATGACCGTTTGAAGTTTTTTCACCCTAAATTTTTGAAACCCTAAATCTATGATAAACCTATAAAATGTAAGAACTCTACCATCAAATATATACTAAATCAAGATGCTAATAAAAATTTTGGGTCAAAAATAAATTTTTAACTATTTTTAATAAATTTTACAAAATTGCTAACCTCTTAAAAAGAGAAGAGGCAAGGGTGTCGAACCAAGCATTCAACTGAGACCACCAAAAACCTTGCAAACGAACACTACCAAAACCACAAAACGTAACAAAATTTCAATGAATAACCACAATCAGTGAAAGCAAACCAAAATGAAGGAGAAAGGAAAAACTAAAAGCTTCAAACGAAGGGTACCTCAAACGGAACTTGTAATGAAAATGTCACTATTCAAACGAAGCTCTCAACGTAAATAAGGACCAAGAGTGAAATGAAGCTGAATGGAAACCTAAGGAGCTCGAAACATAGCAAAAAGATGTCGAAACAGTGCAGCAGAGAATGTGCGACGCGCAATGGAGGAAAAAGAAAAGCGAAAGTGAAAACGCATGGGCTGTGTTAAAACAGGCAGCACCATGTTGGTTCTGAACTTCTAACTGACGTGGTGGTGAACCCTAATTTTACCAAATTTTTTGACCAAATTATCAAAGTGAGCATGACGTCGGTTGACTCCCAGAACCGATGTCATGGATGTACACACCACGTCAGTTAGAAGCTAGTAACTGATGTGGTGGCTCACCCGCCAATTTAAAATTTTAAAATTTTGAATTTTTATTTTTTACTGTCTTCTCCATGTCGGTTTTGTTGGTTAACCGACGTGATGTTCATTTATTTATAAAAATACCATTGCGTTTTTTGACAACGTCGTTCTCACTTTTAACCGTCTTTATGCTCAGACGTTAAAGACTGATTTTCTACTAGTGTCTACAAATGATTTAATTGACTTTAACATATTTATTTAAGTATTTTATATTAAAATAATAATGTTCAAAATAAATTAGTAACTTAATATATTCATAATTTGTTTAGAAATTTATGTCGGTTTTTCTCCACTTGATGTTATAAATGTTCATTTATTTATAAAAATACCATCGTGTTTTTGACAACGTAGTTCTCACTTTTAACCGTCTTTATGTTCAGATGTTAAAGACTGATTTTCTACTAGTGTCTACAAATGATTTAATTGACTTTAACAAATTTATTTAAGTATTTTTATATTAAAATAATAAGGTTCAAAATAAATTAGTGACTTAATATATTCATAATTTGTTTAGAAATTTTATAAATATGATAAGGAGGATTTGGTGACCTAAAATTAACTAAATTCTATTGCAATAGTTTAAAAAAAAATATGAACAAAACTGCAAAAGACAACATTTGAAAACGTATTTGTACCGGTCTAAGGTCATATTTCTTTTAAAGAAAAACATGAACTTTTAGCAACGCGCACATAACGCATACACCACAATTAAAAAACCCGTAGCTAAACTGTGACTTAATGTTAAAATCACAATTTTTTAACTCTAAATCACAGTTTAAGTGATAAATAAAATAGTGTATTGACTAGTGATAACTCATATAGCGTGTTGACTATATATTAAAGTTTTCAGATTTCTATTTTTGTGTCAGTTATAAAGGTCAATTACGTATCTAGAAATGAAAATATGGTTGCCATACTTTAGCCTCTGTAAACTCAATCTGTTGATGACGTTACTTGGTTGGTGCAGCCAACGCGACTTAATTTCTGGCTATAAAGTGTCATAATTTTCTCTTCTTAATTAACTCTTTTCCTACCTAGGAGAAGGTAGATTATATCATATTTGTCTTCTTTATAAATTTTCAAACATAGTACATTAGAATGATCACATATGTGATTTTCAACGTAGAAAATTGGCGGCATTATTTATTATGTACTAGTGAAACCCCAACATAGTCTCGTAAATGGGACCAATATAGGTGATAAAGTCAAACTAACATTTCTGGGAGTGTAGTATTTGCCGTGTTCACAACTAAAAGCACTGCAGAAAAAAAGTGGCCATGACCGACTTATGAGAAGTATAGTCAAGTTTGCAAATATAATGCTTTGACTGATTTTTTTTTACTTCTATATGAAAAATGTGTGAGCACGGTGGATTGACTCATATAACAGAGGTAAGTCTTTAATATGCTTTCATATGTTAATTATGCATTCATACTTTATCTTTTTTTCACACACAACTTAATAAAAAGTTTCAAAAGTATTTATTACAAGAAAAACTAAATTTACCTATAGATTCTTATCTACGGATATACATCCGTAAGTAAATTGAACATTATCCACAAATCATTACTAGCAAATATGTATCACTAAGTAAACTTAGCATTACTTAAGGATTATTATTCACTGATTTGTATCTTTGTATATGTAGGTTGTAACATCCCATATTTTTCATATAATAGGAATTTTATTGGATAAGAATTATATAATAAACCTTAATATAAAAATCAATACATTCATAATGTATTTAAAAATATATTTCTCCACAAAAGATCTAATAAAAATATCTTCGTAAAAATTACAAATAAAATAAATTAAAATAAAGCTTCTCTATCAGTTTACTGGGGACTCCCACCACCTGTCAAATCCTCTGCTCCCGTGTAATATACATGATCATCGCAGTTTTAAAAATAAAACAAACAACACTCAAAAAGAAGGGTAAGCTAGAGAGTTTTAAAATATATATATTTTTTTTCACAAATTGGATTTCTATCTCAAGTAAACAATAACAATTCAATCTTTCATATTTCATCTCACATCATACATATACTCACTCACAAACAAAGATACTAGACTCTCTACTTCCGGAAGACACTAGTGCATTGAGTTAAACTCAAGAGGTGTGCACCTGTCATATACCATCCATCTGTTCCGATCAGCTCATATTTAAAACATCGGATACAGTTTGTCCCGATTAGTTCCTATTTCAAACCTCAGGGACAGTTCCTATATGCACAGGGTTAATCCATTTGTCCTATTCCAATATGGCTCATATTTCAAACCTCGGACAGACCATATGAACCTCCTTCGACTCTTCACTAACTGGTAAACTTCATCTATATGAATCCAATGTACCAGTAGAGTCAGGATACCTCCTTAGAATCCCCAAACAATGCACATCCTAATAATCTCAACAAGGGTATCTCCTTTCCTGAAGATACTATGTCTCGATCACACACCACATTATTCACAAACAATGATACTACATAATACAATACATTAACATTCATCCAATTCATTAATAAACAAATAATTACAACGGTTATGAAAAATAATCAAACTAGCTTCCCTTACCAAATATCAACATTATAAATATAATCATTAATAGTATTAATAATCATAATTATAAGTATAATCATAATAAGAATAATAATAATCATTACATGGTCAGATTGTTTGTCTGACGCAGTAGTTAAAGGTTCCTTCTAGACTTAAGGATAATAATATTAATAATATTCCTAATAACATTAACAATAATCCTAAATAAGAATGACGATAATAATAAATAATATAAATAATGAGACAAGTAAAAGGATACAATCTTAATAACTATAATTTTAATCATAAATAAAAAAAAATTAGTTCGATTTTAAACTATCTAGACTATCTAGTGTTTGATATACAATTTCTATCATTTTTGAAAGATGGTTTTTTTAAGGTCTTTTGGGTTGAATTTGTTGTTATTATTGTTTATCTAATCAATATGCCTCAACAACATTGGAGATAAAGACTTCTAAGAAATCATGGTAAGCACATTCCTCCAACCTTGAAACTTGAAAATCTTTGGTTGTGTTGCCTATGCCTACATGAGGCAAGGAAAATTGGATACATGTTCTACAAGTCCATGTTTATGGACTATCCAAAAAGTGTGAAAGGATACCATTTATGGTGTCTTGAGCCACAATTCAATAAGAGTATCATTAATTGGGACATCATCTTTAATGAAGTTGAAATGACTTATAGGTCAAGAGTTTAAAAATGTGAGGATGGGAGTAGCCATGATGGTTAAAATGATAACATTGAGGTGGAGTCTAGCATAGAAGAAGCGTTTGGTTTCTTATAGGGTAATATATTAGATGAACTATATCATATTGATGTTAAGCATATTTCATAAAAAAGGAGATTGCACGAGGATTTGTGAAGGTGATAAAGGTCTCAACAAATCATAATATCTCTTATATGATTACAAAGATTCTGTCACGCAGTAAGTTATTTTTTTGCTTGGATTTAATGCAATTAATTGGTGATTAAGCCTGATGGGATTAATGGCAAGTAATGACTCTCAGTTAGAAAGTTGAAATTTTGTGAACATTGGCTCAATAAAATCTTGTCTAAAGGTTCCTAAATCATTTAATAATGCTAGACCATCCAGTATTTGATTCGCAATTTCTATCATATTTGGTATATGGTCTCAATAGACCGTTTAGTCTCTTAAGGTCTACTAAGAACTGAAATGTCTGGTGAAACTATCTAAGTGATTTCTAGTTACGTAATGAAAAACACTATTCACATCTCTTACTTATTAATCTGTGTGAGTCGATTATAACAATATTGTTGTATAAATATTGTTATTGTATATATTACCGGAAACTAACATTCGAATCGTACTTGAGTGAGACTTTGTTGTGTAAGAAATTGTGAAATTTAATCTCTAACTGTAGTGAGTTATCTTGTGGATATTGGATTAATGCTTCAGGTTTCTCTATTATCATTCTCTGTTCCTGTGAGAGATGCTCCGCAATGAATTTGACAAAGCAAATTCCTTATAATACATACACCATGAACTATTTAACTTAGATTCACCATCCTACCTTCAACTGATAAATTTAGAAAAAAGTAACCGGCGGCCATGACAAGCCTTAAATGCAAAGTTAAAAACAAGTGAAACATTAAACTGTAAGAACTATCACATTACTTCAACCAATTCAGGAAAAGTATATATATATATATATATATATATATATATATATATATATATATATATATATATATATATATATATATA
>Ga0209700_104770_pt1 | contig 23897 bp, 15 predicted proteins | sample SiratroredBW_FD_187528 | JGI IMG/M metagenome (GOLD analysis project Ga0209700, IMG submission 187528) | Root nodule microbial communities of legume samples collected from California, USA - Siratro red BW (SPAdes) (version 2) | ecosystem: Host-associated > Plants > Roots > Nodule | place: USA...
CTGTCTGTTTCTGAAATTTAATCTGGTTTTCAGTATACTGGTTTTTCAGATTTCATATTTGTCTGCAGTGCACTGATTCTGTTTGATTGGTTTTCATATTTGTAAATTGTTTGAACCTTTGTAGATTACAGTCTAAGTTTCTTTAAAGACTTTGTATTCTCACATTGAAAAGCAAATTTCGAAAAGATTCAAAAAGGGTTCAATTCACCCCCCCCCCTCTTGAACTTAGGCCAAACACTTATTTTAACAGTTATAAATTTAGCTACTACACTCAGATGCGTTCATGACCATTTTGGTATATTCAGTTCTTACCTTCTTCAGTTAGATCGTAACATATATGTTTCAGTGTTTGATGTACCAGAATATGTTCACTCTATACAGATATGTGCATAAATACTGCTTCTGACCCCTCACCATACATCACTGGTTCGCTATGGTTTCACGATGGCACAACTAAGTATAAATTTTGGCAAATAAAGTCATGAACAACAATTTCACAACACTTACTATATCAGCAATCATGAATTGGTAGAACTCGAACAAGGTCTCTGGGAAATAAGCTGTGTATTCAGCTTCTCCCCATACAGTCCATTTTGATTTAACACTTTTCTTTTGTATTACCTCAACAACATCGGTCTGCAACAAATAACATTCTTGAAAATGTAGTATGAACCATCAAAAAATAGTAATCCCATACATACTGCAATCATTGGATTGAGGCAGATACGCTTTACACTGCATGTGCTTTGTCTTTCTTCATTCATGAGCATAAAAGTGGCAAACATCATGACCTACATTAAATTTTGAAACTTATTTCTAAACAAAATAGGACATAAAATAGGACATTGAAGGTAATCAATTCACTCTTACGAAGTTGTCCACTCTTTGTGCCGGTCCAAGGCTGTATAGGTCAGCCTTGGTAAGCACGTGTTGATCAATTTCAACAACAACACTACAACAAATAACAATATCAGATTAAGTCCAAATCAATCACATAGTGAACAAATTTATAAAATATAATATACCTCTTTTCATTTTCCCCATAATCGGTCACGCTCTTATAAAGCTTCTCCACATCAATTGTTATATTTGCCGTCACATTATGATCGTCTACACTCTCTAGGAGAGTAATTGCGGGGCTCTTGGAAGGAGTGATTGTGGGAGTGTTTGTCGGAGTATTTTTTATTGTCATTGGGGGACTTCTTGCTGGACTTTTTGGAGGACTCATGGGCACAATAATTGTGAGAGTTGGGGGAGTCTTTTCTGCAACCTTTGGACTGCTACTTTCCGAAGCATTTTCGGAACTCGTTCGGTGGCTGTTACGGAGACTCCTTCGAAGGCTTATTATGGAACTGATTGTCGGAGTGATAGTAGGGTTGTTTCTGGAAAAGATTGTGGGACTCTTTATGATAGTAGTTGGACTGATTGTGGAAGTGTTTTTGGGACTGTTTCCACTGATGATTGGGGGAGTCTTTTCTGGAACATTTGGAGTGATGCTTTCCAGAGCATTTTCAGAACTCATTCGACAGTTTTTACAGAGACTCCTTCGAGGACTCATTGTGGGACTGATTGTTGGAGTGATAGTAGGGCTGTTTATCGGAGAGATTATGGGACTAAGACTTGGACAACTCCTTATTAGAGTCCTGGACCTATTCCTTCGTCCAATGGTGGAGAATGGGGCAATGCACAGTTCCTCTCTCAACAGTCTAATTTCTTCAGCAACCGGAGAGATCTGCTTCGCATTGGAGTGAATCATTTCTATTCTTTCTGAAGCCTTTTTCCACTTGTCACAGTCCTTGGCCTCAACCTGCTCCCCCTCATTAACAAGTACAACTGAAGACTGTATATGTTGATGCATTGCGCACAATGTCCAAATTCTCCTCCTCATCGATCAAGTCCCAATCCCAAACAATCTACATAACATGAAAAAAATTATAATTACGAAATAACAACAAATTCTACAATCATAATGTCAAAAATTCAAACAACACTCACAATTACTTGATTATTTATAATTAACTGCTCAATTTTTGAGGAGTACCTCAAAGTCTTAATCACAGGCCAATCACGAATTTGAGCGAACAAAAGACTGCGTCCCAAACTGAGATGATGCACAGCCCACAGCTTCACAAAAACAAATTCAAACCAATAAACAAATCACATATTTCATTCCCAAATTGACACCACATTATACATAATTTCACACAAACCTGCAGCACAGGGACACAACCACACAGGTGTAGGCCTCCAGTGTTGGTCTGATACCGGAAAAGATATGAGGCTCGGTCTAGAGCTTTCACCAAATAACTGTGAACAACCTCACCCCAATTCCACATATGCAAACACTCTAAATTAAAAGGAAATGAATTGACCATTCTGGAAGTGCGTAGAAAATAAAAAATAGCAAACAAAAGCAAACTATACTATCTACAGTAATTATCAACATTGTCTTCCTCATCCAATTTCAATAAAATCTTCTCAACTGTGATGTCCTCCTGACCAAATAAGTCGTTCACCAAGCCGGGTGTAGAGTCATCAAGGTTAACTTGTTCCCCAGTAATATCCAAACCCAGAACAACACAAACATCTAAAAGAGAGAAGGGAACCAGATGTTCCCTAATCCTAAAACTGCTTGTTTGGATATTCCATCGACTAACCAACTCTAAGATGAAAGCATTTGAAATTTTTAGACCCTCTTCCATGTGCACCATCCATCTGAATGGTGTCTTTTCCACTTGTTGTCTTTGAAGGCCAGTCATTTTCTTATTCACTTCGACAATGATGTTTGTCTCGACCTGGTGCTTAAGTCTGAGCTGCAAAATTTTATGTCATATTTTTGTTACTATCTTCACATTCTGAACATTTCAATAACAAAAAACAACTTACAAACATACTTACCGTAGGTTCTCCATCATTGACAGTAACTGCTTTTCCTTTTGCAGCCATCAAGCTTCAAATTTTCAAGCACCTATACAAACAAAGCAATTTTAATAAGTTGACTTCGAACTGTCAATTCATGAGCGGTTATCTCTTCTTTCATGTTGGGATACCATACTTAATGTTTTGGAAACTAAACTCATATGTCTTCACGAGGACCATTAACCCATATAAACTTCTTTGCCTGGACCCACAACAATGATTATGCAAGGTTGCGAAGAAAAATGTGTCTGTATTAATACTGGTTCTGAGAACACAAAACATCACATGTTTACCCCTTTTAAATGACGAAACACCATAGTTGAAGTTTTGGCGTCTAAAGTTATGAGTGTTCATGACAGCCATTATCCCAAATCAGGTTCCTAACTTCTGACAGGTTACCCATTCTTTAGTGAAGAGATATTCACTCGAAGAAGTTAAGAACTTATTATGCGATAATGTTCTTCATCAACACTTATAACTTCAAACCCTAAAACTAGTACTAAGGTGTGTCGTCGTTCTGCCATAGGAAACTTGTCGTGTTTTGTTAGCTCAGAACAAGCAATATTACTTTACACACCACCCCTGGTTAACCTTTGTCTAATGAGGGGACACCATAGTTGAAACTTTGTCGACTATGTCCGATCACATTACCAAAACATAGAAAAGTTCCTTCCTTTTGAACACAAACCCCTAAAAGACTAACCTTTTTGAACAACCAACAACAGAACTGTAAAACAACTAATAAAAGCTTCCTTTTCCATCAAAAATTACATCAAAAGACAAACCTTTACTTACTTAAAGCACTACAAACCCCAAACCCCACAAACGGAATGCATACTTAACAAAAAAACGAAGCTTTTGTGTAAAAATGTAAAAATGCAGCCATAAAAGACGAACCTTTGACAAAAAAACCTAATAGTCGCACTGAACCACAACCCTAAACCAACCACCACCATGACCTGACGACAGGCAGAGGGTGAGCACAGAAGGACCTTCGCACAAAGTGACAGAAGCAACGTGTGAGAGAGACTATGTATGATTCCGGTTTGAGGAAGACGTGAGAGCTCCAACAAAGGGTTTCTCTATGGAAGATGAGAGGTAGCCTGTATGGAAGACGAGTGGAAGACCAGAGGTTCTGGAATATGAGAGGTTCTGGAAGACGAGAGGTTCTTGCGCACGAAGAATGACACTTCAAAAAGCCTTTTCACCTCCCCTCTGCCTCTCTCCTTGTCAGTGTACACGTGGAATAAAAAATTAATATTTTGGACACATAATCGGTGTCAAATGAAAGTAATAACACGTCACAGTGTCAAAGAATCATTATTGTTTGCTTTCAGCCACGAGGAATGATGTGCATATGAATGCATAGATTGAAAGTAGGAAAGGGTAGAAACATTGACCCCTCACCCATGAACATAAAGTAGGAGAAATATGTGACAATTACTAATTAGCATTTCCCGATGATCACAAAGACAGTCTGTGATATGATTCTTTGTCTAGAAGAAAGCCTTCAAACGTTTACAAAAGTTAATGATAAAAGGCACTGTCATTACGTATATTTTTTTTAGTGCATTTAGAGTTTATGATTTAAGATTTTATTATTGTCATTATAAATATATAATTTTTGACTCTGTCAATTTTGAAATATGTGAGAAATTTAAATATAAAGTTAAATCTCATATTAAATAAAAATGAATGAGATTAATAATATATTAAAAAAAATTCACCAACTTATTATTTTAAGATTTTAAATTAAAAATAATGTCAAATATTTTTTGAACTTAGTTTCCGAGTTCATGACTTATCGAATTCATATTTTCCTTGTTCAAAAAAGCCATGTAAACTTTGACAGATACAAACTTGTCATATACATTTAGGGTTCTTTATTTAAAAGGTTAAATGTTCTTCGCATTCAATTGGTTAAGTTGCTATAGTTACCACCATCTTCATTGCATTTTGTTTGACTCGCAAGATCACATGCTATATTTTAGTCAAATAATTTTTATTCACATTTTGTGTCACTGTAAATTAGAATATGCCAAAGCATACAATTTTTTTTTCTCATGTTTGCGGTCTTAATTTTTGGTTGTCACAACTTCATTCATGATCATCAATATAATATCGCTTATGTTGTATTACTATTTTTTTTTTCTCTGTTTTAAGTTGAACTACATATACAAATCATTCCTTTAATTAGAAAATAAAATGTTTTCATAATTAGTAAACTAATATCTCAATAACATATGAATATTACAAACTAAAAATCTATGAATATACTTTTTGTATTTATTTATTTAAAACTACACATTAGTTATGTAATATATGTTTTTATTTTACGTTTATCTTGGATTCTACTATACGCTGATTGTGACCTTTTGATTGAGGTCCAGTCATCCTTGTTTGTTATTGGATGAACTTTATATGTTTAAATAATTACTAATAGTTTAGTGAATATATTGAATAAATATTTATTTTATATAATTGATTAGTTAATTAATTGTAGAATATTAATTATATTATTTTTAAAAATTTATTATAAAAATATTCTTAAATTTATAACTTGTATATTTAAATTTATAATAAATAATATATATATTGAAGTAAATTTATTTTTAATTATAGCAAAATTATATTTATGTCTGTTTTGGATTCACTGGTGGTTTAGGCCGGGTAGTTGAACTCAAGTCATCCTTCTTTCTTTTTCATTAGTCTTTATATGTTTTGTTATTAATAATTGAGTTAATATATATTTTTTTATAATTAAATAAAATAATAAATAAATATTTTTATGTATAAAAAATATTATAATTATTAAATATGTATAAATTATTTTTATTTTTAGATTTATAAATAATTTATAAGATGTAAATTTATTTTTAATTATAAGAAAATTATTGAGGAAGGTCTATTTTGGATTCTACTGGTTGGGTGACAGTGACCTTTGCGTTGCTGTCAACGGAAAATATTACTTGTATTTTAGTAAAAATATATCAGAATATTTCTTTATAATTAAAATTAAATAAATTTTTTAATGTAAAGAATTATTAATGATTAAATACTTTACTTTTTCTTTGGTTTATGATAAATATTTTATGTTAATGTAGTTTTAAATATTATATGGAATTTTAATTTAAAAAAATTAAACACAATAAATTGAAAAATATAAAATTAAAATATAGTAAAGTAAATATGGTGGAATAAACACTCTTTAAAATTTTCTCCTTCAGATAGCTATTTTAAGTCATAAGAAAATAATAAATGTATTTTCATTAGTTTTTTTAAGCCCTTCCCTTTTTTATATAGAATTGAGTTAAACAACTTTCATCCTCTTAAAAATTAATAAGATACTTATGAAAACGTATTAATGTACTTTCTCATTTAAATTTAAACTTAATTTCTCAGAATATTTTCTATTTCTATAAATAATTTGTTCATTAATGAGAAATTAGTATTAAATAAATTTAAAATCTCTCAAAAAAAACTTATCTCAAAACTTTTAACTAAAGAGAATATTTAAAAATAGAAAAAAATAAATAAATTGCCTCCATTTCATTAATTCTCTAATTTCAATTTTAAAGTAACGTTTAGTTAAAAAAAAATCCTTATCAAATAGAAAGGTAGTCTTCTACTATAGAAGACATTATATGCCTTGTTCTTTTTTATATAAAGAAGCTTATATAAATGTTAAGGGAGTTAGCCTCCTTAATAAGTTATTAAGATAATGTCAAGATTTTTTTTTTAATAACAAGAAAAGAATTGAATTAAAGGGCTCTTGTGTAGCAACCCTTATATAAAACTATCCAATCAAATCCCTTCATAAAACCAACCTATAGTATGTTGATATAATTTGTAAATCCTACTGCATTGCATTACAACTTTCAAATATGTCAGCCTCATAACATACCTAACCGCGAAGACATTTACAAAAATAACGTATAGGAGTTACAAAACAAAGTTGTTCAGAGAATACCTGCTCCTTGATATCAATCAATGAAAGTATTTCCGAAGCAAATAGATGAGGTAAAATGCTCTTATCCCATTCTCCGTCTTCAAGTTGTGTTGTATGCGAGCAACTATCTTGCATAGAGAAATAAATACAAGACAATAGACTGCCCTTACCATTAATCCTAAACTCGTAATATGCATTACACACACCCTTTCTCTATTAAACCTCTCTTAAAGAATCAACTGAGTTCATGCATCATTTCGAGAAGAAGCTTTGTAATTTTGATTCATTAAATTTAGCCCAAGTCTAGGCATGAAGTTATGCCAATGCAAATATCTCAACCTCATCAACCTGACCACTATTAAAGACAATCCTATTTATGTGATTCCAAATTTCCTTTGCGAACACCAACCACATTCCTTTCCATATACGGTCAGCTTTGTTACTCGTCCCTAATATAGAAAAATTGCAGAAGTGATTAACAATGACATTGCTTCTCATCGAAGTGATTCTTATGCAATTGTCACACTTAATCCACAACCGACGTGCAACCCCACTAGTAATTATTAGGTGTTGTATAGTTTCCACCTCCTTTTTACACAAAGGATATAGATTACACGACATTATCACCTCTTTGCTCTCAAGATTAACCCTAGATAGGAGTCTATCTAACATTGCCCTCTAACCATAAATCTTAGCTTTCCCAGGTACCTTGAGGTCCCATACCACCATAAAACACTCTACATGTGCAACATCTTGAACCCCCTTCAAAGCGTAGTACATTGACCGGACTGTAGCCATTTTCGTGCTCCCTTACCCAACACCATTCATTTTATTTATCTCTATTCCATTGGGTATTAGAAACAAGTTCCAGAAGCTGCCTTTCCAACACTTTCTCCCATTCAAACAATTCTCTCCTCCATAGTATCTGCCATATGAAGTCCTCCGGAGATCCATTCCTAAGTCACTTACCAAAATCAGTAATTAATATTCCATTTTCGTGCTCCCCTACCCAACACCATTCATTTTATTTATCTGTATTCCATTGGGTATTAGAAACAAGTTCCAGAAGTTGCCTTTCCAACACTTTCTCCCATTCAAACAATTCTCTCCTCCATGGTATCTGCCATATAAAGTCCTCTGGAGATCCATTCCTAAGTCACTTACTAAAATCAGTAATTAACATTCCTTTTTGAGCTGAAACCACATAAGGTCTAGCAAACTTCCTCCTTAATGTCCCCTCTCCCACCCACCAATCTTCCCAAAATCTAATCTTAGTTCTGTTACCATACTTCCACCTAAGCTTCCTATCAAACCGTTAGATTTTGTATGTACCTCACAAATAGATCCTAAGTCGTTCCGTCAATACGAATTCTTTTTATCTACCATTGAATTCTTCATGTCCCTCCAATTCCCGTATCTTGATTCAATAAATTCTCTCGAAACACCACCTTCCTCAGAGCCCAACCTCCACTTTGCAATAAGGGCAGCATTGAAAACCTGGATATCCCTAACATCCAGTCCAACCTCCTCCACAGGTAAGCATATCTTTTCCCATGCAACCGATGGAATTTTCTTCCCCTCGGAGCCCCAATCCCACAAAAACTTTATCTAAATCAATCTACTTGTCTTACACACTTGCTTAGGGCCACGAAAAAGGAAAAATAAAACATGTATCACACCTTATCAATTTCTTTAAACTTACATGTGTCACACCTTTGTTTCTATATATAATTTTTGACTCAGCAAGATGTCCTGCTTCACGCCTTTTCTTCAATATGCCATTTGTAAGCTATTATATAGTATAGAGACAACAACATCCTCAAACCTTTGATGTTTAATTTTGTAAATGCCTTTCCATCTTTGCATAATAATATATCATCACTTGCAGTTTCAAAGTGTAGAAGTTGACTTTCTGTTAGCTCTTATGTTTATGATTGCGCCATATTGTCATCCTTGTGAATTATTTCAAAGTTATTTTCTTGTTATTAGTAGGTTGATATTGTCATCACTAGCAGGTTCAAAGACAGAAGTACTACTCACTATATTTCAATCAAATAATAGAATATCTAGACAAAATAAAAATAAAATATTTCAAAAATACAAAAATAGCAGTTACGTGATCCTGATAATGGTAAAGATCAAACAATAGAGTACTTAAATGATAATAAAAAATATTTTGACTACTTAATAAAGCACAACATTTTAGTTAAAACTCAAAACATTTTGGTCGGTGTCAAGAACGAAACTCTGATGTGTTTAACAATACAACACTTGCTCAAACTTGATATCATTGTAGATTTTGCTTCTATTGTATTTAAGTTTTGACTATTCATTCAAAATGGACCTAAGATCTTTAGGACTACAACAATGAAGTAGTATACTTGCATACCTACTACCTTGAGAACTATTTTGAAAGTACAATTTTACAAAGAAATACAACACGACTATAATTAGTCAATTTAGTAATGACATGATGAATAAGGAAATTTTGACTAGGCTTCCTTACAAAATTAAGAAGCTAGAATAGCTGACTGAATGAAAGAACAAAGAAATAAAAATAACTAAGAGAATGACGAAAAAGAAAATGAAAGGTGAAGGTGAAAGAGATAGTAAAGGTGAAGCCTGTGTATTCTATGTAGACACGTTATCTGACTTGATCGAAGAGAAATTCTCATTTGAAGAGTTCATTCATAGTACTGCGAGAACTAGCTAGAAATTCTCATTTGCATGCCATAGATAGTTGATTCGAAGGAGTGTTTCAGTAATGCCTTTCGACAACCATACAAACTAGTTCTTTGTTCTATTCATGTTGTGTTTTCATGTGTTGAACGTTTGTACTGCCATAGACAACATCACATCATCACAATCCATCAAGGACCCTGAGACTCTAAGGTCCCAAGATGGTAACTTCACTTTGGGGTTCTTCACCCCTCAAAACTCCACAAACCGCTACGTTGGAATTTGGTGGAAGTCTCACTCTATAGTTATATGGGTTGCCAACAGAAACCAGCCACTGAATGATTCTTCTGAAATTGTTACAATATCTAAAGATGGCAATCTTGTGGTGTTGAACGGACAGAAACAAGTCATTTGGTCAACAAATGTGTCCAAAACATTATCCAATACAAGTTTAAAGTTTTCGAACTATGGTAAGCTAGTACTCATGGAAACCACAACAGGAAACATCTTATGGGATAGTTTTCATCAACCATCAAATACACTCTTGCCTGGCATGAAACTTTCAAGCAAGACAAAAACTAATAAGAAAGTATAACTTACATCATGGAAAAGCTCTTCGAATCCCTCTATTGGCAACTTCTCTTTGTTAGGATCCAAGTGCGAGTCTAAGTCCCATATTGAATAAAAATGAGAAAGTTAAGCAATATATAAGAAAGAAGACCCATAAACCTACTGCCTTAAGGTTTTAGGTTAAAGGTGGTGTCATTCCCTTATGTATCTTTGGCCCATTTCTCCTTCTTGTGAGATCTCCTCGGTTATGCCCCATCAGATTCTCCCAACAAGTGGTATCATAGCCGAAGGTTCGCACCGACCTGATGATGACGGACTCATACGATGGAGAGTGTAGAAGAGGGACTAAGAGCCGATGGTTTGCACTGACCTGATGGTGACCGACTCTATGAGGGGACTCTCACTTGAAAGGAAGATTGTTAGAAATCCAAGTGCGAGTCTAAGTTCTACATTGAATAAAAATGAGAAAGTTAAGCAATATATAAGAAAGAAGACTCATAAACCTATTGCCTTAAAGTTTTAGGTTAAAGGTGGTGTCATTCCCTTATGTATGTTTGGCCCATTTCTCCTTCTTGTGAGATCTCTCTAGTTATGCCCCCTTGGATTCTCCCAACAAGTGGTATCAGAGCCGAAGGTTCGCACCAACTTGATGGTGACCGGTGCATACGATGGGGAGTGTAGAAGAGGGACTAAGAGCCCGATGGTTCGCACTGACCTGATGGTGATCGGCTCATATGATGGGGACTCTCACTTGAGGGGGAGATTGTTAGGAATCCAAGTGCGAGTCTAAGTCCAACATTGAGTAAAAATGAGAAAGTTAAGAAATATATAAGAAAAAAGACCCATAAACCTATTGCCTTAAGTTTTTGGGTTAAAAGTGGTGTCATTCCCTTGTATGTTGGGCCCATTTCTCCTTCTTGTGAGATCTCCCCGGTTATGCCCCCTCGGATTCCCCCAACACTCTTCTGGGGTTGTTCAACGCAATGGTATTCTTGAAGTGTTCATTTGGAATGAAACTGGACCATACTAGCACAGTGGTCCATGTAATGGTGGGGTATTTACAGGGATACATGTCAAAATATATTAATGGTTTCAAAGGTGGGGTGATGGCGAAGGAAATATAGATATCTATTACACAGTGCCAAGTAAACTAGGATTTGTAATCTATATGTTGAATTCAGAAGGCCAATATGAACAAAAACGGTGGGATGCTGAGAAGAACGAAATGTTAATTAGATGGACTGGTAAAGTGTCAGATTGCGATGTTTATGGCATGTGTGGACAATTCGCAAGCTTTAATACATAGAGGAAACCAATATGTAGCTGCTTGACAGGATTTGAGCCGAGGAACAAGGAGGAATGGAATGGAAAAAACTGGACTGGTGGATGTGTTGGGAGGACACCTTTGAAGTGTGAAAGGGTCAGATATCAAAATAAAAGTACAGATACAAAGGAAGATGAATTTTTGAAACTGCAGATGGTTAAAGTTCTTGATTTTTCAGAAGGGTCTCCTATTGAGGCTGAAATATACAAAAGCAAATGCTTGGAAAATTGCTCTTGTCTTGCTTATTCTCATGATGATGAGATTGGTTGCATGTCTTGGACTGGGAATCTACTATAGACATGCAACAATTCTCAAAGGGAGGACTTCATCTATATGTTCGTGTAGCCCACTCTGAACTTCGTATGCTAACTCTGCTCCTCTGCTCAAACATTCAAAACATAGTTTCTATGGACTGAATTTCTTATAGTTTAAATTGAAGTTGTCCTTTTACTATAGATAAAGGGACAAACACAAAAGTCATCATTACAACAGTAGTAATGATAGCAATTGTGATATAGTTACTAGTGCATGTTTCACGTGGTTGGCTTCCAATCATTGAGGTACGACAACATCTTTGTTAATTCAGAATTAGTCATATTATTAAGGTTTAGTTTGTAAAGGAACTAAGCTTACATTTATATGTGTTTGTGACTTCAGCTAAAGTATGACAGTTAATTAACTCGATAAGGAAAGGAACATCAATGCTTTTGTACAATTTAATAATGGTAGAACGCCAGAACATGAAATCCATAATGTAATTGAAGAACTGTCACAAGTTAAACTACAAGAGTTGTTACTATTTGATTTCAGAAGGGCTGCAGCAGCCATAGATAAGTTCCATCTGCCCAACAAACTTGGACAGGGTGGTTTTGGTCCTGTGTACAAGGTACATGAAAAACAAGTTATTGAATTTGAATCGATTGTCATTTTTCTCATAAAACATTTATTTGTTTCTCAAGGGGAACTAGAAGATGGACAGGAAATAGCAGTTAAAAGACTTTCTACAGTTGTGATTTCCAAGCTTCAACATCGCAATCTTCTAAAACTTTTTGGTTGTTGTGTTGCAGGTGATGAAAAGATATTGATATATGAATACATGCCAAACAAAAGTTTGGATGTATTTATCTTTGGTTAGTTCTTTATCCCTCTATTGTGTTTTCCTCACAGACAATTCCAAACTTCTATCTTTTTCTTTATTTAGAAAGCATAAAATACTTAAGAAATAAGCAATTATGTCATAACTATTGAGCTTTCTTCATATGACTCACCTTCATAACTTGCATTTCCACCATGTGAACATTTTACTTTTAGATCCATCAAAATCTAAACTCCTAGACTGGAGGAAGCACACTAGCATAATAAAAGGAATAGATCGAGGACAACTTTATCTTCACAAAGACTCCCGACTAAAAATTATACACAGAGATTTGAAGGCAAGTAATATATTGTTAGATGAAGAATTAAATTCAAAAATATTAGACTTTGGTATGGCTAGAATCTTTAGTGGGACTCAAGATCAAGTCAATACTGGAAGGATTGTTGGAACCTAGCAAGTGTTTTTTCTTTCTCCAATATGAAAGCAAGAAAGTGTGAAGAATTAATATTTATATTTGAATGCAGTAACTACATGTCTCCTGAATATGCAATGGAAGGACTATTTTCAGAAAAATCATATGTGTTTAGCTTTGGTGTTTTGGTTTTAGAGATTGTTAGTGGAAGAAGAAGTTCAGACTCTTAGCCTTTTAGGATTTGTAAGTCTCAACAACTCATTTATATTACAAGAATGTTTTCCATTTGCTGATACAATACAACTTCTAAATGTTGACCCTTTCTATTCACTTTAGGCATGGACACAATGGAAGGAGGGAAATGCATTATCTTTAATAGATCAAGAAATATATGATCCTAGTCATCATAAAGATATCTTAAGGTGCATACACATAGCTCTTCTATGTGTACAAGAACTTGATGTAGACAGACCCACTATGGCTACAGTAATTTTTATGCTCAACAGTGAGGTTGTGCTTCCTCCTCCAAATCAATCTACATTCATCCAGCTTCAATAGATAGAAAAATAAAAACTCTAAGCATAAACAAGTACAGCTTCGCTCAATATAACTGTAGAAATGATTATAAACTAGTGTACAAGAAAGAAAATTTAACATCTTTGTCCATTGTACAAAGAGAGAACACCAATCAAACATAGAACATTTGTCTTTTAAATAAGAGTAATGTTATTTTTGACACCGCTTTCTTTTAAACCCCATTTAACACTGGTGTAATTTTGTCAAATCGTCTTACGTGGCACATATATTTTTATTGACTGAAGGTTACGCAGTGTGTAAGGGCTATTTGGTCCTTTGATGTGCAAATGGGTTTGGTTTAGGTATATGAAACAACGTCGCGAAAATGTTCAAATCAAACGCACCCTAAAAGAAGAGAGGAGTTGTGAGATAAGTGAGGCCTTTTGCAAAGGAAACAAGTATTGCGCGTTCGTTTGAGAATCGAGAGCGAGGACGAGAGGTATGGTTGCAGTGAACGGAAATCGTTTGGTATTCGACATTCGTAGCAGTGGTTTAGGAACAAAATCGTTTGGTGTTCAACATTTGTAAGTAGTCTCTTGATTGTGTTTTTGTGCGTTGAGGTTGGCATTGTATAGGGTGGTATTTGTCTGGCCATGTTGAAAACGAAAACACGTTTGCTGTTGTGTTAAGTTTTGATTTTTAGGGTTTGGGGCGCCATTGTTGAAAGAGAAAACGCTTTATTGTTACAAGAATAGTCATTTTTGAGTTATACAACGAAATAAATGAAGTAAGGAAGTTTGGAAACACACTTTTGTAGGGGAAAAAACTAAAAAGTTGCATGTGGTGTATTTAAGTAGTGGGTTTTGGATTGATAGGGTTTGAAAACACATGAACACATCTGACTTAGTGGCTGAAAGATGGATGAAGGTCTCCCCTCATTACAGAAGGTGTAACCTCTAGTGTTTTGTAAGGTCAGAATCACTTATTATTTTACAAAAACACATGTGGTTACCCCTTCTTTAATGAGGGGACATCATAGTTGAAGTTTTGGCGACTAACCTATGGTGTTTTTTAGTAGTGGGTTGCGGATTGATAGGGAATGGAAACGCATGAACGCATCTAACTTAGTCGCCAAAACTTAAACTGAGGCGTCCCCTCATTACAAAAGAGGTAATCTCTGGTGTTTTGCAAGGTCAGAATCACTTATTATTTTACAAAACACCAATGGTTACCACTTCTTTAATGAGGGGACACCATAGTTGAAGTTTTCGGGACTAACCTCTGGTGTTTTTAAGTAGTGTGTTGTGGATTGATAGGGAGTGGAAACACATGAATAAATCTGACTTAGTCGCCAAAACTTAAACTGAGGTGTTCCCTCATTACAAAAGGGGTAACCTATGGTGTTTTGTAAGGTTAGAGTCACTTATTAATTTAGAAAACATTTATCGTTACCCCTTCTTTAATGAGGGGACACCTTAGTTGAAGTTTTGGCGACTGACCTCTGGTGTTTTGTAGTAATGGGTTGTGGATTGATAGCACCATTTGTTTGATGTTATATGGTCTTATGGAATTGTTTTCGATTTTGCAGGATTACAATGACGTCTTTTGAGGTTGTTATTCATGATAAATCTGACCAAAACCCCCAAAATACAGGGAGGTACCTCGGGGTCAAAGGTTTACGAGATACACACCTATTACTACCGGTCGGGCTCGAATTTTGGAGGAAGCCTTAAACACTGAATTGATTCTAGAGCCTCGTAGATGCCTACACCTACAAACGTCGATCAAACTAAATACTTCAGTTTCATCGAAATCACGGCCACAAAACCGGAGAATGTATAGCCCTCAAAGATAAAATTGAAGCACTGATACAAGCGGGGCACTTTGCAGAAATTTGTAGCAAAAGGCAGCCGACAACAGTACGAACGACACCAAGACAGAAGCCCTAGGAGCAGAAGCCCTAGAAGGAGATGCCATAGAGGGAGAAGCCGCGAGCGAAGAAATAAAAGCCTTGAGGAAAGATGACACGGGGGAAGAACAAGCAGAGGTCGATTAGGGGATAGAAGCCTCAGGCACCACAAAGATACCGACAGAATAGTTGTCAATACCATTTCAGGAGGATTTGGTGGAGGCAGTCCATCACACTCGTCCCGAAAAAAGCACTTAAGAGCTATAGCAAGCGTCAACATGATTAGCCGAAGAAGGCAACGTAGTATGCCGAATATCACATTCACTGACCAAGATTTCAGGGGAATTGATACCCGGCAAGACGATTCAATGGTTATAACCATTGAACTAGCAAATTGTGAGGTCAGGCAGACACTGGTAGAGCAAGGGAGTTCAGTAGACGTCCTCTACTGGAGGACTTTTAAGAAGATGGGGCTGGAGGAGAATGAGATAATCCCCCTAGTGGAATTTTCAAGAGAAAGAGTAGATTTCAAAGGATACATTGATCTGCATTCCAAATTTGGTGAACCCGGCCGAGGACAGAAGATCATCTCTGTCAAATATATAATAGTAGATGTTAACACATTCTACAATGCGCTATTAGGATGACCGTCCTTGAACAAGTTAGGCGCCATAGTATCCACCCAACACCTCGCCATGAAGTTTCCATCAAAAAGGGGAGGAGTGTCGACTGTCCATGCCAATCAGAAAATGGTTCGAGAATGTTATGTAGCTAGCCTGAGGTTAACACCGATCGAGACAATGATAAAGAGAAATGTCAATCAAAGAATGGTGGCGTTAACAGACCTTGACCCCAGAGTCCACGATGAAGTCCGGATGGAACCAAAGGGGGATGTGGCAGAATGGTAATTAGGAGAAGAAAATCAAAATACCCGCTTGGGAGGAAACATCTCGGAGGACGAAACCAAAAGTATTAAGCAAGTACTGACAGAAAACAAAGACCTCTTCGCCTGGACGGTTGGGACATGCCGGGAATCGACCTCCGCGTAATGTCCCACAAATTGTCGGTTTGCAAAGAAGCAAGACTGATAGTCCAGAAGAAGAGACGAATGGGAGAAGAAAAGAGTAGCGACTGCAGTTGAAGTGGAGAAATTGCTAGATGACGGATTCATCATAGAAGTGTGATACACTACGTGGCTGGCTAATGTGGTGTTAGTAAAAAGAGCTGGCTAATGTATGTTAGTAAAAAGAGCAATGGGTAGTGGCAAATGTGCATTGACTACACAGACTTAAACAAGGCCTGTCCAAAAGATGCATACCTGCTTCCCAGCATAGACTGCTTGGTAAACAGAGCGGCCGACAACAAAATACTCAGTTTTTAAGACGCGCTTTCTGGCAGTAATCAGATCCCAATGCACGATCAGGACGTAGAAAAGGCAGCGTTCATCACAGAGACCTCAAACTACTGTTACCAGGTGATGCCTTTTGGTTTAGTGCAGGTGCGACCTATCAAAGACTGATGGACCAAATATTCAAGGATCAAATAGGTCGGAATATGGAGGTTTATGTGGGCGACATGGTGGTAAAATCTGGAACACTTGATCAACATCTAACCGACCTAAAGGAGATATTTGGACAACTCTGCCGCTTCGACATGCGCCTAAACCCAGCAAAATGTGTGTTTGGAGTGGAAAGAGGGAAGTTCTTGGGTTTCATGCTGACCCAAAGAGGGATAGAGGCCAATCCCGACAAGTGCTCAATAATCTTGGCAACGAGGAGTCCCACAAGCTTAAAAGAGGTACAAAGTCTTGTCGGAAGATTAACGTCTCTCCCCCGTTATTTACCCAGACTGGCAGAGAAAATAAGGTCGATAGTAAAAGCACTGAAGAAAGCCGACAAGTTTGCATGGAGTAGTGAATGTGAAGCTGCCTTCGAGGCAATCAAGACGGCCGTATCATCCACGCCCATTCTCGGTCGACCAACACCAAGAAGTAAACTCCTATTATACATCTCAGTTTCAGAAAGTGCCATTAGCGCTGCATTAGTCCAACATGAAGATCAAAAGCTAGTTTACTTTGTAGGAAGAGCGTTGCTAGATGTTGAAACCAGGTATTAGTTAATTGAGAAGGCTGCCTTGGCGGTCGTGTATGCCGCCCGACGACTCAAAATGTATTTTCAGAGCCATCGCATCACGGTCAAAATTGACTATCTGGTAGAGAAGATTCTCCTGAAACCTAATCTCGCAAGACATATGATAGCATGGTCGGTCGAGCTCTCAGAATTCGGATTAACATTCAAATCAAGAGAGCCAATCAAATCATCGCAGGACATATGATATCCCTAGATGTCAGAATACACAGGCAGATGTGTTGTCCAAACTAGCACTAGGTAAAGACAGGGGAAGATTTGATACCGTGATCCGGATAACCCTCAATGGAGCAACCGTTTCAGAAAAAGATTGCTTAAATGTCGAAGTGGTGGAAGACTGGTGAACTCCTATTATCAATGCCTTAAAAACCCTAGCACAAGGGCAGGCCATATCTGATGAAGCTCTTGCAAGAAAAATCACTTGATATGTCTTTGTAGGCAAAGACCTATACAAGAGGGGATTCACCACCCCCTCCTGAAGTGTATAAGAAACAAACAGGCCGAATATATGATGAATGAGCTTCACAATGGTGGATGTGAAATGCATTGCATCCACCGAACACTGGCCGTCAGAGTTCTATGTCCTTTCAAATGAATATTTGGGGCTTCTAATTATGATTAAAACTTATCAAATCACTTTTTTATAACTTTCTTAACACACTATTTTTAAGAGTAATAAGAAGTGTTTAAAAAAACTAAAACATATTTAAACCAATTTATCCAGATTAAATTCTATTCTTAGTTATTTATTGAACTTATATTTTTATGCAGATTTATTCCATTCACTTTTAAAAATCTTTCTTAAAAATGTTTAATATTTGTAAAATGTATATTACTTTTCTTTATCAGCAAAACATTAATCAAGGAAGCATAGTGAAGTGCTTTAAACACATGCCTACTATCTCTGTGTAACAGTAACTAATCCTGCAAAGAAAATAAATATTAATTATTATTTGTGGCATTTTTCATACTTTAGGATCTTTGCTGCGTTTTTTTTTTTGCAAGACTTCTAAGTAGATCATCCTAAATATGAATACTTAGAGATCTTGGGACATTCAAATATTCTTTATTGTGGGTTATGGGGATTATTCCTAACCGGATTCACATCAAAGAGTGTCCCATGAAAACTCAAAAAATAAAGCATTGTGGTTCAAATTTGTTTGCATTGTGGATTATATTCCAAGTTTACTTTACCTTGAAATTGTTATCTTTTGACTTACTTTGTATGATGAGACTTCAACTATATATGTTATGCTTGAATTTGAAATTAAATATAAATTTTATTTTTTGCTAAGTGTATTGAATGATGATTGATTGCTTTTAATATAGTTGGTAATAGATTGTTGAATTTGGATATATTGGATTACTTCATATGTTGGATATCTTGAATGTTTTATAAGGGGTAAAATGTTTAAAAGCAATTCAATTCAAATGAACATTTTGATGTATGAAAGATTACCTACGGATTTATTCACATATTATAGTTGGTGGGTAATGTGTACATTGACATTACCCACGGAATGGAATTGGTGAGTATTACCCACGGACTGGAGTTGGTGGGTATTACCCACGGACTGGAGTCGGTGGATATTACCTACGGACTGGAATTGGTGGGTATTACCTACGGACTGAAGTTGGTAGATATTACCCACGGCTTCATTTACCCACAGACTCAACTTCCGTAGGTAAATTACCTACACCCAGATTACCTACGGATTTTTGTCCATGGGTAATACTGATTTACCTATGGATTTTTGTTGTTACCTACGTATTTTAGCTGTGGGTAAAATCATTTTTTCTTGTAGTGGATATTAATTATTATTTGTAGCGTTTTTCATACTTTAGGATCTTTGTTGCGTTTCTTTTTCACAAGACTTCTAAGTAAATCATCCTAAATATGAATACTTAGAGATCTTGGGACATTCAAATATTATTTGTTGTGGGTTATGGGGATTATTCCTAACCGGATTCACATCAAAGAGTGTCCCATGAAAAGTCAAAAAACAAAGCAGAAACCCAAGACTAGAAGAATGGTTAATCTCTTAGTACATAAAACATTGTTTAATAAGGTTAATTATGATTTTATTACATATAAAACAAGTACATTTTAATTTTATTTTTATATATTTTTTATTCTTTTAAAATAAAATAAAAAACATTGTTTTTATTCTTAATATTATATGAAACATATAATTTATTTTTGTTTTCAATCCTTTTAAAATTAAAAATATTATTTTTAATCTTAGTTTTATGACACCCACTAATTATTTGTGCGTTAAATTAAAAGCCAATTAGTAATAACAATTTGAAGTAAAATACCTATTAAAACAATGTTATAATAGGAGCAAGTAATACATCTAAAAAAACCTTTTAAGATTAATAAAATATACGTTAAGATAAATAGATAGTATACATTTTACAGATCTTAAACATTTTTAACAAAACTTTTTAAAAGTGAATGGAATAAATTCAGCACAAAAAAAGTTAAATAAATGACTAAAAATAGAATTTAATCGGGATAAAATTGATTTAAATATATTTTAGTTGTTTTTCACTTCAAAATAGTTCAGAACAGTGTCATAGGAAAATTGTAAAAAATATTAATAGATTTTGGTTATATTTAAAAATCACAAATCTTCATTTCAAAGGATGTCGATGAGAAGGTGATCCTCTTCTTAAGACATAAAGGCATTCAAGCAAAAGAAATTATACGTGTGTCTTCAGAATACAATCATATACATTTTTTCTGTCATCATAGCAAAGAAAATAAATATTAATTATTAAATTTTATGATAAAAGAATATTTATGAGGGATTATTATGGAATAAAATACAAGCAAAATTGATTTATACGTGTGTTCTTACATAAGTTTAGTAGATAGAAGTCGTTCCCATGTGAAGACATTTCGTCTTTGATTAAAAATAGTCATTCCTATGCTACAATTGTTGTTTTTTTTTTTTCAATGAATGTTGGTCCCAAATACCTCACATTTGTTTTCAATCGTTTAGTCTTCTAGTTCATACAAACCTTATCAAAGTCCTAAACAAGCACAACGCCTGAAAAAAATACCATTATAACATTCTGGATTTTTTAGCAGATGTATATATAACTTGCAATAAAATTTCTTAAAAATACATTATGTTTTCAATTTATTTTTACTTAATTTTTTAAAATCAATTTTAAACTTTCCATTTGAATTTTTATTATATAAAAGACAAATATAAAATAAAATAATAAATACCATTAGAAAATTAAAAAAAATATTGAAAGATAAAAGTTACAAGCGACTGGATATGAAGATAAATAAAATAAAAAAAACGGTGAAAAGATCACGTCTATCGAGCAACCACGCGTCCCAGGATTATCAAATGCATTTATGTGTATAGATTTTATTTTATCTTTCAATATACATTTACCAAACAAGAAATTATATTATTGTATTAATAAGTATTTTACTTTACATTGCTATTACTTGGCTTCTAATTTTGCCCGTAAACAGTTAGTGAGATGGCAAACAGTACATGACCACAATACTTAGGTTATCCAGAAGCGAAAACGTTTGTTTGATAACTATAAAGAATAACTTCCATCTCACATCTCACATAGGTGATGTAGCAATTACTGTTGAGGTGTTAAAAACGTGAGTAGCAGATAAAAAAATTTAAACATAGAAGTGAAGCGTTCCATATGGTGAAAAGTTGAAAGTGTGTGAATGGGTATGATGCTGGACTGTGGAGGGTTTGAGAGAGAGGGAAGGAAAAAGTTTGAGTTTTAGACTCTTAACTTTCTTTTGTTAGCAGCTCTTTATTAAGAAAAACTAAGGAATTAATTTTATTCATCAAAATTATTTTCAATTAATTTTGAATCAAAAGAATTTTTAAGTATGGAAAATCAAATAATTTCTAATAATAAAACAGACACTATGAATAATAGAATGTAAAATAATATTTATATATACTGTATGCTTAATATTTAGAATAGGTATAAGTTGATTAAGTTGACTTTAAATAACATTAAAATTGAGGTTTTTAACATGTGCAAATTTGGGGTTATTTATATGTTAACTTAAACTTTATGTGTGCTGCAAGCTAAGGTATCTGCAGATTCTCTTGGTCTCCTAGAGCCTCTTCCAGTCTCAGTCTCACGTAATAAATAATATCTAATATAAAACTATATGCCATTGACTTGTATTGAATAGTTTTTTTGGAAGTCAATATTTCAAAACAATATATATAAAAGTATTCTTAGATCCACAAATTAGGTCTGAAAAGAGTTCCAAAAGTTGGAGAAGAGGTTTCGATCCAAAGACAGTAAAGTATTAATTGGAAGCTGAGATAACAGTGTAGAACCCATCAATGCACATGCACATGCACATGTTAAATCTATAACCATTGTTTATGTGTTCCCATTTAGCAGGTTACGTGTGTTATAACCTTATCCCCAAAAACAAGTGTGTTCTTGGCAGTTTCCAACACCCACTCCATAACAGTATAAATAGGTGCCTATGAGAGGAATGTAAGCATCCTGAAATCAAATCATCTCTCTCTTATATCCGTCTTACCTTGCTCCCTTCTTTTTGTTAAAAAAGATGGCAAACCCTTCTTATATCAATGCTGCATTTCGTTCATCAAGAAAATTTGAAGCATATTTCTTCATGAAGGATATGTATGTGCGGCTGTATTACATTCCCGGAACAACAAGAGATGACAAGATTTTGACCGATCTGAGTTTGATTAGTACTAATTTTCCATCACTTGTAGGAACCCCATTTGGAAGACCTGGAATAGACTGTTCTTTTGACACTGAAGAGAGTGAAGCATATATCTTCTCCAACAAATACTGTGCCTACATAGACTATGCTCCAGGTACAACAAATGACAAGATACTCTGCGGTCCTTTCACAATTGCTGAAATGTTTCCCGTCCTCAAAAACACGGTGTTTGAGAATGGCATAGACTCTGCATTCAGGTCAACGAGAGGAAAAGAGGTTTACTTATTCAAGGGCAATAAGTATGTTCGCATAGCCTATGATACCAAGCAGCTTGTTGGCAGCATTCGTAACATCGGTGACGGGTTTACTGTTTTGAAAGGTACCATCTTTGAAAGTGGAATTGATGCGTGTTTTGCTACTCATGTGGAGAATGTAGCTTACCTTTTCAAAGGAGACATGTACGTTCGTATAAAATTCACCCCAGGTTCAAGTGAAGACACTCTTCTGGGTGGAATCAGCCCTATCCTTGATGGTTGGCCCGTTCTTAGAGGGATTTTGCCTGTGAGCTGAGGAAGGCTTCAGACCTTAGCCTCATCACAAAAAATGGTGTCATAATAATATGTTTCAAATAAGGCGCCAAAGTTTCTTTCTTTCTCTGTAATGTAATATTAGGATTTCCTAATATAACAAGTCTCTATGTCTGTATTTCCTTTCCTGTTTACATGTAATTTCTAATCTTTATAATAAATAAAACTGTGTGCATTGATTTAATACCATCATTATTATAGATTTAATTTATTTCATAAAACTAATTTTGAAGAGGCAAAAATATTTTTCTCAAAAGACTAACAATTATTTATGATAGATAACTGTGATTCAATTGAATAAAATCATTATTAATGATCAACTCTCTTTCAAAATATGTAACACAAATTCGTATCCAGACTTTAAACTTGAAACATCCTGTTCAACTTTACAAATTAATTTCTTTTTCTAAGCTTAGTTAAACAAATAAATAAACTACATTACTACTCCCAAAAAAAACTAACCTTTTCAAATTACAGCTACATTTTATTGCTAAAATCCGTCTAATATCCATTTCACAACTGTTTTATTCATATTAATAAAATATTAATATATATATATATATATATATATATATAGGTGTGAAAGTGAGTGTATAAATTGATCCATGCTGTATTTTTTATTCTATGGGAGATCTGCATAAATGTCTTTATCGTTAATTATAACATTTAATGATATTTTTTACCACTTTGATAGTTAAAAACAGCCAGAATAAAGTATAGATGAAAAATTAAAACTACTAGTAGAATGGGTTGTGAGGAGGTTGAACTTCATCAAAAACAGAAAGCAAAACGTTAAAATTAACTGCTTAAATGCAAATGTATTTATGCATAACTTTTATAACATCACGATATTGTTTAATTGTTTACTATACCCAAGAACATAATTTTTGTTCTTCAAAATTGTTTTCACTAAAATCATCGTAATTGAGTTAGTATATATATATATATATATATATATATATATATATATATATATATATAGGTGTGAAAGTGAGTGTATAAATTGATCCATGCTGTATTTTTTATTCTATGGGAGATCTGCATAAATGTCTTTATCGTTAATTATAACATTTAATGA
>Ga0209700_104771_pt1 | contig 23892 bp, 11 predicted proteins | sample SiratroredBW_FD_187528 | JGI IMG/M metagenome (GOLD analysis project Ga0209700, IMG submission 187528) | Root nodule microbial communities of legume samples collected from California, USA - Siratro red BW (SPAdes) (version 2) | ecosystem: Host-associated > Plants > Roots > Nodule | place: USA...
TATAATTATAATTATTATAATTTATTTAAATAAAGTTTCTAATAGAAATAATAATAATAATATATCAATATTACAAATAAAATATAGTGAAAAATAAAAAATAATACATACATATATATATATATATATATATATAATATATATATATATATATATAATATATATATATATATATATATAATATAAAGTGACATGGGTAGAGTGATGTTGTAAGATAAGAATGTGAATAAAAATCTTGTATTATTAATTGTTTCAAGATAAGATTAAAATTATTTTAAAAAAATGAAAATTGATGGGTATAAAAGGGGAGGCGGGATGAACATAAGAAGAACGGAAAAGGAAGGAAAGAGAGAATAAAGAAGGAAGAGAGAGAAAAGAGAAGAAAGAGAGGGAAGAGAGAGAAAGAGAAGAGAGGAAGAAAGAGAAGAGAGAGAAAGAGAAGAGAGAAAAGAAGAGAGAAGAAAGAGAGGGAAGAGAGAAGGAGAAGAGAAAGAAGAGAGAGAAAGAGAAGAGGGAAGAGAAAGAAGGAGAAGAGAAAGAAGAGAGAAAGAGAGGGAGAGAGAAAGGAGAATTGAAGTAAGGAAAATAGGAATTTGTAACTCTACACCTAGTATGTGTCTCTCTATTTAAAGGTAAGGGGAGAGTGGGGTTAAGCTTTATCTATGTTAATCTTAATAAACTTATGTTTGTTTTATTAATATTTTAGTTATTTTAATCTATTTTGAACTATATATTATTTTACTCTTTTTGGTTTTTTATTTTCTTTTATCTCCAGTTACACACTGGTTCTGTTTATTTTATTTGTTTTATCTCCAGCTACGCATTGGTCCTATTTATTTTATTTGTTTTATCTCTAGTTATGTGCTGGTCCCGTTTATTTTATTTATTTTATCTCTAGTTATGCACTAATCCTATTTATTTTATCTATTTCATTTATTTTATCTTCAGATTCGCACTGGTCCTAATTATTTTATTTACTTTATCTCCAGTTTTGTATTGCTCGTATTTATTTTATTTATTTTTATCTCTAGTCTTGTACTAATCGTATTTTATTTATTCATTTATTTTATCTCCAGTTATGTATTGATCCTATTTATTTTATTTAAATTATCTCCAGTTTTATGAGATTTATATTTATTTAAAGTTCTTGCTTTAATCCTTATTTTATTATATTTTGTAATAATTTAAATATCATTTTTATATAAATACGTATGAAGTAAAAGTATGTATTTTGATGAATTTGATACAAAGAAGTTACTTTTATGATTTACTGGTTGTATTTGTTTGACTGTTGTGTATAATTTTTGGATTGAGATATATATGTCATAACTTGCTGGTCATTTTGTTATACAATTGATGGAAATATCATGAATATGTTGGTGGTGAAAGAATCTTGGGTTTTAGAGTTGAAACCAGAGTAATGTATGAGTGTCTGTTTTTGGGAAGTCATAGTTTGGTACAACTGCGGGATCAAAGATAGGGACCGGGTGGGGTCTAAGGAAGTATTTAAGTAGGTGAATATTTGGATAGTCAGGGTAGCACCTTGTACTAAGATAGTTCACAAGCCAAACTTGATATTGTCTGATACCTGCTCAGCATCGCCAAGGTTAGGTAGTGAGTATTTATATCTCTTTTATTGGCAGATGACCATAGTTCTCGAGAAAATTATTATGATTGTTCCAATGTTTTGATGAGATATACTCAACTACTTAATCACTTCCCAAATGACTTTTGATGTCGAGGTGGGTTATCAAAAGTGGTGGTATATAGATCCATATGTTTGGTAATGTGGGAGTAATTATTGTGGTTTTGAGTCAAGTTATATGTATCATTGTTTGTGGTTGTGATTATAGGCCCTTAGTGTTTGTTAAGTTTATTAAGATTAATATTTAAAGCTTATAAAGACCTCACTCCTTTCATGTTTTTCTTTCATATTGGTTGTTGTACGAGTAGATGCAGAAGTTGTTCAGTAGGAGTTTTCAAGAAAGAATCTTTGAAAGAGTTTCTGAATGATTCACTTATGAAGAACCTAGTCCTAATATATTATAACATATAAAATAGATAGTTCTACATTATGATGTATAATTTTATTGTGGTCAACTTATTTGTAATATGAATATTTATAAAAGATGTATATGTTTATATTTGTGAAATGATATCATGAGTTATATCTTCTCTATGAAAAGTTTATTTAAAAGAAAAAAAAATTACTCATAATTTATAAATAAATAATAAATAATTAAATAATAGTCGGAGTGTCATATTTAGTACTTATTATGAAACCTAGGATGTTAACACTACTCATTCCAAAAACACATTTGATGGAGGATCACTTGGAAGACCATATATTGGGCCTCTGGCCAGAGCCATGGCTAGAAGACTAGAAGAGGAAGAAGGACCTCAGAAGACTTTTCTTTTATGGAGTGTGAATTAGAAGACCTCCTTTCACTCCTTAGCCTTGTAAAAACATAAATAGGAGTAGAATACCTTTTTTTTATATAGGATTAGTAATTTCTTTTGTGAAAATTATAAGTATAACATCTCTTTTTTCTTATCATTAAACATTCCATTGAATAGTGTCATTAGATCTTCTCCCTTTTACTATAATTTTTTTTTTCATCAATTATATAACATTTATGAACTTAATTCTATCTTTAGCAGATTTATACCCCTTCCTATTGAGTATTTATTATTATTTCTAAACATTTAAATTTGAAAATTTTGAAGATTTCATACACACTATTTTAAAATCACTTTTGAAAGAAGAGGTCTTGATACACATACATATTTTTGTGATTAGAAGTACATTTATGATTATGGTATATGTTATGTGGCAACTTTTGGTATCAATAGTGTATCCAGGTGAGATTTTGAGCTTCAAAGTTTAATTTAGTAAGTACTATCACTTTTGACTCATAATTGACTTTGCTTGAGTTTCTTTGCTAATTTTTCATCTGCATGTTTATATATGATCAAGACCATTTTTGTTTTCATTTTAGTTTAAGCTAAATAGCCAACCTTGTTTGATAAAATAAAACCTTTGTGCACCTCTTTGAGCTTTAAAACAAATTTTTCTTCATCCTTGAACCTTTAAGCCTTGTTTTATTACCACACTTTGAGTTGACAGAGCAATGAGATTATGGTCCTTAGTGCAATTCAAGTTTGGGGGAAGTTATTAAAAATAATATGTAAAGGGTTTGAAGTGAAATTTAGAAAAGGTTAAGGTTCATACTTGTATATTTTTAAAAAATGAAATAAATAAATGTGGAGAAAAAGTTGATATTGGGTGAAAGTTGGTTTTGAAAAAGAAGAGGGTAGAATTTTCTGAGTTTATTATGAGTTGATTAAATTGCTCTCTTTGCTTGTAGTGTTTTTGTTATCCAGAAAAAACAAATTCCTTCTCAGCCTAGTTACATTACAACCCAATAAAGTCCTTGTGATGTTGCATGTTTTGAAAAAATTTTACTCTTGAAATAAAAAAGCAAATTTAAATTGTGGGAATTAAGAGAGAAAAACATAACTTGAGACACTAGTGTGCTTGAGTGAAACCTTTTTTAGTGAGGAAGGATGCTTATAGTTTTTCACTAAAAATGTTTTGTCATTGAAAAGGTTGCACTATTATTTGTTACATTTGCATTGTGAGTACAATAACTAATTCTTGGCAAGGAAACACTGTTATTTTTTAAAATTGATATGAGGAGGAACATACATGATTTATTTTGTATGTAATTGTGTAGACTTGTCTCTGGGTTGTCATATCATTGTTGTGTAGTTGTTTATCTTTGTCAAGTCACCTTTGCTTGAGGACTAGCAAGGTTCTAAGTTGAGGGGAGTTTGATAGTATTGATTTTCGTGATAATTTTTGGTATAATTTTATAACAAAATCAATTCTTTTTAAGCTTAGAATCTGCTTAATGGTCCATTTTATTAGGCTTTTGTTCATTATTGATTATTGGAGTCTAAGAATAAATTTGTACACTAATCTATATTATGTGTCTTAAAAATGAAAAGTAAATGTTAAATTAGAAGTAGGATTGGAGCCCTTGAAGATGAAAAATATAAAACACAGGCAATTCAAGCTCGACGTAGAATTGATGCTCAACGCCAATCAGGTCGAGAGCACCCAGAGGAATTATGCCCAATGCTACTGACCTACACTAGGCGGTGACAAAGTCGAGGGTAGGACTCCTAAATTACACCTATCCTTATTGAAGTTGGGCCAAGCGCAAGTTGGATCAAGGGCCTTTGGATGAAATTGTGCCATGCATCATTGAAGTAGAGTCGGGTGCAAGCGTTATTGAAGTTAATCTATCTAAAACAATTCCCTGCATTAGGGTTAGGTATCTTCAACTGAAGGAGAGAAAATAGTCAGGCTTGGACGACAAATTTAGGGTTTCTTTGTGTAATCAACTTTTTTCATTGTTCATTTGCTATGGTTGGTCTCTTCGTGACTATTAGGAGCTAAATCCATTATTGTTGGCGTTAGATGTAATCGACTAAATACTCATGTAATGAATGTTGGTTATATATATATATATATATATATATATATATATATATATATATATATATATATATAACCAACATTCATTACATGAGTATTTAGTCGATTACATATATATATATCTTTTCTTTCAAAGTCAGTATTTTGATTATTTGTTTAATGTCTGTTGTGGTAATCATCCATAGCTTGATATTTGATTATTAGGATATAGAGAAATATCGTTTGTAATCTAGAATTGAATTGAAATAACTAATGAATGCTTATGTCTAGAAATAGAACATGGTTTAGTTGTTGTCTCAAGACTTTTGTAAAAAAAGCAAGTATTGTTTATATAATTAATCAAAGAATTGACGTTTAATAGGTAAACTTAGGCTTATTTACCTAAAGAATTAGAATTTAAATATCATTGTAGGTTAACATTGACAATTGTTAGAAAAAAAAGTGATTGTTTTTACGCATAAGAGTGATGTTTGGTAAAGTCTAACCCTATTAATTTTATTTTGGTAATCTTTATCTTCATTCTGAATAATTGAAAAAAATACTTAAAAATATTTAATTTATTTTTGCATGAATTTATTTTAGCAAACAACAATTAAAAGTATAAATTTAATTATTAATTTAGTTTTATTATAATTATGAAGATTATCCTGTATTGCACAAACTTTTTTAAAAGATAACATTATTTATTAGTTGTTATATCTAGCATTAAATGCACTTATCATTAAAAGTAAAAGTAGAGCTAATACATGAAATAACATAACTAATGCACTCGACATTAAAAGCAAAAATATAACTAACACATGAAATAACACTATTCACGCTTAACTGAACGTCCTGTTGGTTTCATTTTAACTTCTTTTTTGTGTTCTTCCAATTTGCTATATTTTATTTTCATACAACTTTAACTCTTTGACATTTCAATTAATCTTAAACAAATATTAAAATATATCTTTGGAAAATATAATTTATTTATACTTTAAAGAAATTTTTTCTGAATATTATTACATAACTTTATTATTATACTTCAGTAATATATAAAACAAATTCTTAAATAACTATTTCATGACATTTTTCAGTTTTCTTTTATTTTTACTTTTAAAATTTATTTTTTTTCATATTCATTATTAATATTTTTTTACTTTTTATTCCAAATGTATAACATAAAATTATATTTTTACAAATGATTTCAAATTAATTATCACCATTTTATTTTCAATAATTTTATTCATCATTTAAAAAATAAGTATCATCATACACAATTGTTGAAATAATTGTAGCAATAAAAGTTTATATTATGCATTCTCCATTATTTCAAACAATCCAAATTAATACCTACTTAATTTAAACGACTTTATCCTATTATTAATATTTTAATCATTTTAAATTTTTCTTTCTGCTTCTCTTTGAAAAAAATAAATGTAACAAAATTATACTAGTCTAAATTCGGCTATACAGAAATTAAATTCCGGCCAAACTGCACAAAATTCAGTGTGAATGTGGCTCCGCAGTCATAGAAGCAACAATGAATCGTACTATTGGAGGAAAAAATTGCTATGTTCGCGTAGAAACTCCAACACTTGAGTTATTTACATTTATTGTCTCTCGCCTCTTTCTTGGAGAGGAAGAAGAAAAACCATCGTCACTCTCTTTAATTGGTGAACAGCACTCTCATAGACTTTCATTGCTAACAATAAAACCAACCAACTCTCTGGGTAAAGAAAAACAAAGCCTTCTAAAATGCTCAAATGCCTTTCCTTCAAATCATCCACTTCTTCCTCAACCATCCAAAACCCTTCGCAAGGTAACTAACTAACTAACTCTGAACCCATTCTTCTTTCTCAACAACTCTTTCTTCACTTAACTAACAAAACGGAGCGTTTTGCAGAGGGCACATCCAGCATCTCTCGCGAGTACCACCTCGCCGTGCACACCACGTCTTATTCCGAGATTCGCTCCAACGTCGAGGCCCAGGTCCACCACCTCAACCCCACGCGCGAGCGCGTGCAACAAGCCCTAGCCCACTCCAACTCCGATAACCTCACGCGCCTCTTCTCCGCGTTCTTTGACCACACCGAAACCGCTTCCGATCTCTGCCTCCACCTCCACCACTGCCTGCTTCGCGCGCGTGCCCTTCACGCGCCGCTCCTCGACCTCTTCCAAACCCTCGACCCTTCCCACCCCTCCCAAAACGACTGCGTTCGCGCCCTCGACCTCTTCCACCCCTTCCATACCCTCCCAAACCCCATCCCCAACTCCCACACCTTCTCCGCCATCCGCACCGACCTCTCCGCCCTCAAAACCACCCTCGACCGCCGCGCCGCCAGATCGCGCAGGAGCCTCCGCCTCTCCCGCCACCTCCTCCGCGGCTCAGCCATCTGCCTCGTTGTGGTCGCAGTTGCCGTGATTGCCGCCACCGTCGCCGCCACGGTGCACGCGGTGGTTGCAATTGCTGGAAGCGGTGCCGGTGTTACTCTGCCGGTTTGTGCCTCTGAGAAGAGGGAACTTGCGAGACTGAGGCAGCTCGATGCTGCTGCCAAATGTGCTTACGTGTTGAGCAACGATCTGGGGACGATCGACGCTCTGGTGTCGCGGCTGCGCGCGGCGGTGGAGGGGGACAAGGTGTTGGTGAGTCTTGGGTTGGAGAGAGCGAATGAGAGGTATCTTGTGCAGGAAGTTATCAAGCAGCTCTGGAAGAGTCACCAGGGATTTTTGCACCAGATTGAGGATCTTGAGGAGCATATTTTCCTCTGCTTTTATAACATTAACAAGGCAAGGCTTTTGGTTCATCAAGAGATATGCACTGATTCAACTTTTAGTTCTAATTCCTAACCAAAATTCATCAAACCTTTAAATTCTGATTCTGATTCATGGCTGCAGCTGCATTGCAATTATTGTAGACAATGCAGACTGTTTTACGCTTTTTATTTGCATTGCAATTGTAATATTTTGATGTTGAGGAAATTTGTGGACATGTATTAGAGTGTTTGCTTGTGAAAAAAAATGAAATCTCTTTATAATAGTTTCACCTTGTAGACATGTGATGTTATATACTCTGTCTCTAGTTTGGTAGTTTGTTTAAAACTCATGATATTATGCACTTTTCTTTTGTTTTCTCATTTCAGCGTTTCTTCTGTCCATTTTTGGAGTTGTGCAGATACCAGTCTTGATGCAATTCAAAAAATCTTGCTAGCTAAATAACAGTTAACCATGTGCTTCCTATGCTAAATTTCATAACTTTAGGGTTACAGTTTTTATGATAAGAAGGGTCCTCCCAATCGAACTGTGAAATGTGTGACAAAAATAGTAGTAGGTGTTGAAATGACACCAAAAGCCTGCTTTCTGGGTTTAATATATTTATAATGGATAAATAGATTTTATTTTAAAGCTTTGTTGTACAATTCTTTTTTAAACTGCAGTTCAGATATTATTCAGAAACGCGACCATGAGATCTTATAATGTTTGCTATGCTATTAATCTTGGTTGTGATTTCTGAAGCATAAACTTGTGAGCTTAGGGGCAAGGGATGAAGGAGTGCAAAACTCAAATACTGGCCACGGGTTCACCTTTATGGGATTTAAGGTAATAGATCCTATTTCCCTACCAATGTCAATAAACTATGCTAATGAAATTGACCAAGACTTTATTTGTTTGCTAATGGGGTTTAAGAACATTGCAAAGATTGAAAGAAGATGAAGAATGAGAAAGTTTTACTTTGAAATTATGGGACATAACATGATTATTGACAAATATTCCAAACCACCATCAAGAAGAGCCCTGCCTTGCCTTGAGGATAAGCTCTTCAGTGGTGGTGCCTATGATCTCGTTAGCCCGTTTCAGCCCAACGCATTGGTATCGGTTAATGACATCCTGAATTCAAAGGAAAGCTTTCTGTCAAATAGAAAATCTTAATCTTCTTAATCTTTCTGTCAAGTAGAAAATCTTAATCTTCTTAATCTTTCTATTCTAAAATGGACACAAGTTATGTATAATAGATTGAATAAATTGACTTATGCAATTGGATAAAAGACAAGGCTTCAAAATCAACTTACAACCGAAGTTATCGAACATAGTGATAACATAAGTATTAAACTAGTCATGGAAGTATGGCAACATGATAGACTTAACCAAACCAAAAAATATAGTCCCTTTGGAAGTGAATCTACCTTGGTGACGATTCCCAACTTCTCTAATTTCTGAACTGCATCATCCACATCAAAATTGCAACTCTCCCCAAACTCTTCTCTGATTAGATCCTCACACCATTGATCGAGTTCCTGGTTCACATTACCATGTATAGCTTGTAAATATGAGTACATGTGACGAAGCTCTTGTTTCCTAACTTGAAATTGAAAAATTATAAAGAAAACAAGATTGCTTAATTGATATGAATGCCCATACTTGTCTATTAGCTTTCCCCTGCTCCATCAGAATAAAAAATGATATTATTACCTCTTTAACCTGCATATAAGATCTTAAGATGAGTGACTTTTAGATGTTAGGCCTGTGCATATATCTACATGCAGCAAAATCACAAGCTGGCCAAAGAATCAAAACAGGTAGCTGCATATATATATATATATATATATATATATATACACACACTCAAGCCTCTGTCATGTAAAATTCTAACAATTAAAACATCCGTACAAGATTAAAACATAATATAAAACTAGTATGTAAGGTAATATAAAACATAATTTCACATTTAAATTTTCTCACAATGTTTCTTTCAAATTTGACTCTTGCAAATTTTCTCTCAAAATCCAATTGCTCACGAATATTTACTTATAATATTCTCATCAGACAAGAAATTCTTCAATCTTATGAAATCCACTTATAACTTGTATATTATAATTTCATCCAAACAAAATCTAAATAATCAAATCAATTACTGTGGTATGATTTTTGAGAACATTATTATATCATCTGATCTCAACCTCTACGTCTGTTACTTTTATTTTTGGGAACATTATTATGTGCTCTGTAATTTATCCATAGTAGTTAGGTTTTTAAGTAAGTTGAATAAAAACCCATTTTCTTAACTTTTGTCTTTCGAAGTTCCTACCTCTTAATCTCATTTTTAATGGGTATGCCCAAGGATGAGTGTCATACTTCATGTTCTACTAGAAATTGATATTCTATGCTTAATCTGGCTTAATCCCTTTAGCAAGGTCATATGACCTTTGCCCAATTTTAGACAGGGTTATTGATGGTATTGACAAATATTTATCAGATACATTCTTTTCCATCTGAAGCCCTATGCTGTTTTCTTGTAATGGCGAAACAAGTTAACAAAAATCATCGATGATAGTTTATTGCAAATAATTAAAAAAGTAAAAAAAAGAAAAGAAAAGAAATTGTAATGACACAAAACACATAAAGCTAGCACTTACTTCCTGTTGAATGACATCATCACATAGATGGAGAAGTGTACCCTTTCCACTGTCCAGTTGTTTGTCATACATTGACTGTGTAATCAAATTTTGGTATTGGACCAAGTTTTGTTGGAACCTATGACAAGTTAAAATTTAGAAGTCACATAGGATATAGATGGCAATTGCTTTTTGCATCCCTTCAATTTGAACCTGCACCTCTACAATTTTTTGAAAAGACTATTTTTACTCCTTTTAAATTGACTTTTAGATTACTCGTTTCAATTTTTTTTTCAAAATATACTTTAGGAAAAATAATATAAAATTTTATATTTTGAAACAAATATTTTAAGAACTGGATTTTCAAAACAAACTTTTCAAAACGTATATAATACCTTCTCAAAAATACATTTTTCAAAATAAATTTTCTAGAACAATTATTACAGAATTTCTCTTATTCATATTAACAATTACTGAATATTTTATGTGAGGCTAACGATTTTATAATTATCTTTGTAACTTTAAAATGTTTCAATTTATGTTGTTTATCTATTATGTGAATATATCAAAAAAAGATGTTCGGTCTAATAAAATTGCTACGAAATATTTATTTATGGGTAAAATAAGTTTTTCTATTATGACACATGATTTCTCTTATATAGTTTATGGGAGGAGAGATGGAACTTTAAGAAATAGTGAATGATGTTATCAATATTCAAATGTATAAGTTTCTAAAAATTTTAATCATACTTTTATTCATTACGTGGGTTCAACTTTTCTCCATCTGGGACTCATGGACTCATGATGTATATAAACAAGTGAGGTTCGTTCCATAAATTTTTATCTCTTTCTCTATTTCTGAAATGTGTTTTGAAAAAAACTTTTTGAGATCAGATTCTTTTTTTATTTTAAAGTGTCTTTCTCTTCTTCTGCAACCATACCATGACGGTGCAGCAGCGGTGACATTAGTGATAACAACAGCGGTGGAGTTCAATGAGAAAAAAAGCGGACAAGACAATTCGATCCTATCACCCGATTATAGTGGTGTAGAGAGGTGTAGGTTTAAAAATACAGGTGCAGGAAGTAATTACCTACATATAGATTCATCTAACACAGACCATATATATAATGATCAATTGGATAATATAACATGATTGGAAGGTGTTGTTTTATCAAATTTGACAACTGATTTGATCAAGGATCTTCCCAGGTTTGAAACTAGATGATTTGGCAAAATGTATTAAAATTAGAAAAAAAAAAAAGTCTTGAAAGTGTAATTTGTTTATCATTTTAGTCCGGTTGTTGGAAGATCTATGTTAAAATTAATATTTGTGTTTAACTACCACTATAGTAAACGTGCTCAACTATTTATTATAGTTTTGGAAAATTCTTTTAAATTTTCAATTAAACGCTATATATAAATTTATGGGGAGATGGTGGAAGTGAAAGTTAAAGAATTATAAATGAAAGTGAAAGGAAAAAAATTACCATATCTATACTAATAATATCCTTCATTAAAATTTGAAAATCGACCATGATATTTTAAATCTTAATAAATTTTTACACTAAATTTATAATTACTATTTTACTTTTTAATTCTCTCTTTTTCTTTGTATATATAAAGTTTATTTTGATAGTGATTATATTATTTTTAGAAAGAGATTATCAAATGTTTGATGAAGTTGTCAAAAATTTTATTTCTCTTACCTTATTTGTTGGGAAAATTGAGAAGGTAAACATTAGAGAGATCAAATAAAAAAAAGAGATAAGAGTCACATAAAAAAATAACATTATTTTGAACCTAAAACTTTAACATTATTTTGAACCTAAAACTTTAAGAGATCCATTTTGTAAGTTTTTTTTATATATTATTCAAAACTTTCTTATTTTTACTTACAATTGAATTCTTCAGTGAGTATTATATACAGAGCATCAAATAGTTGAGCTAAATGCAATGCAGGTGAAAATTTAAAACTGATAAACGCAAAGCATATATTTTTCAGGGAAGGAGGCAGCTAAAATGCTTACGTGAAATATGTTTTGACAAAATATCCAATTACTGTGGAAAGAATAGCACCAATGACCCGCAAATCAGCTGTATCCACGTTAATAGAACTACCTACAGCAGCCTGTGAAGAAAAACATATTAAATTCATTAGTGCAAAATGGCAAAGAGCAAAAGCACTATTGCACATAAACTCAAACCTGATATTGAAAAACTAACCAGCCCAACTATAGCAGATCCAAGAAACTTGACCCAATCCATTGGAGTCAATCCTGGATTTTTCTTTTCTGGCTGTCAAGTAGAAAGTAGTGACCAAGTCATCACTTATGCTCATTGGGGAAAAGGGTAATCAATAGGTAATAACATAAACCATTGGATGTTGTTGAAATGTTTCACAAATGAGGTAACTCACAAGAACTATTTCCATATCAGCCATTGGAATGTTTTTGAAATGCTTCACAAAAATTGCTCTTTCTTTTTTTGATTTGGAGCTAGCTGGCCTGAAGAATCAATTTCCAACTTCAGAATTCAGTAGAAAACAACTACTCTTGGATTTTTTACAATTTACTTATTTAATTCCAATCCAGGCATTACTTATATGTAATCAAAGCCTCTCAAAAGATAACTCAAATTCCTTGTTTTTCACATAATACACTTATATGAGATTTTTCAGAATAGTCTTTCAGGTACTTCTTAAGAAGATATACAATCAAGTTTATAACTATCATTGTCTTAAATGAAAAAAAAAATATATTCTCTCAAAATAGCAAGCACATAGATCAGAAATGCAAGGAAAGACTGATAATTACATACAAAGAGGGATAAATTCATCAAACTTTTTATTATTTCTTGAGAAGATAAACAAACAAGTTTAATTCAGTCTATTAAACAATCAAAGAGTTTTATTTAACAAACTAGCATAGTAGATATAAGAGATACAATTGAGCACTACCTGTAAAGAACAATTATCCTATCAAATGTAGGTTCTTGGATTGTGTTCTTGTTCAGCAAACTACCGATTCTGGAAATTAGCAAACAATTTCATGAGAGACAAGATGATCAAACATTCAAGATATAAACATTTTTTACAGGCATGAGCTCAGCAGTTTTGCGTGATAAAGCAGCATGCATTTCTCAGACAAATGAATACTTAGATTTCTAGATGGAAAATGAGATTTAACAAATAAGAATAATTTGCCAAATCCTTGCAAAAACAAACTTTATACTGGAGGACTACTGTCTGTGAATATTAATTTTTAAAATTTTCCAAGGCCATTCTACTGGTAATTGTGAATATTCCAGAGTAAATTACCATTATTGCATATTGATCAAAAACTGATAATTTAAATCTTTGATAAAGTTGAAAATGATAACATTCAGGATTTACACTATACAAATCTAAATTAGCAGATTGCATCAAAGTGAGTGGTGAATGCTATTTCAAGAAGAGGCTTCCATAAACCTATTGTAATGAATGTTATGTAAATGAAGTATGAAAAGTCCTACTCCAGAAAGAAAAGAAGATAAGAACAGCAGAAGCAGAAGCTAAGAACACCACACAAAGAGATTCAGCAAGACCTCAGTGGCATTTTTTCAAGACGTATCCGTTCATATACATCATCCTGATAATCTTCTGGCTCCAAGTCATCGTCCTTCTTCGGATCCTTTGTTTGATTCCCTTTTGACCTTTTGGAAAAAAGCTTCTCCAACCTGCAAGAACCATGTGCTAAAGTTTTCTGCAGAAATAACCTAAAAAACATGCCGTGGTAGATCTACAGAAATCATGATTTTCATAATGGATTCTTCATTAACATAATTTAATAAAATTGAATTGCCAGTGTGAGTGTTCCTTACCTGGTTATTCTTAATAAATATGACCAAAACCGTGCTATGAGCATGTCCACTTTCTCCATGATAAAGAAATCAGTCGTTCTATCAATTCCAATGCCACGTCGAAAAATAATATACTGTAGTAACAGGATATGTTAGTTAGCCATTTCACAAAGTATTAAAATCGAGTAATAAAATAATTCTGATCAGTCTTTATATGTTCATCCTGCTTGTTTTGGACAATTATAAGTAGTTCTCATCCAAATAAATAAAAGGGCACAATTCTTCCTAACTGTTGTCCAGCATCAAACAAGTAAACATGTCAATAAAAGCCAAACATATCAACCATAGTTATGACCTAAACAAACAAGTAACAAAGGTATGTTGTGGGTCTGAAGTGCCTTTTAAATTTGATACTTCACCGATACGTATCGTACTAGTGTCGTATGAGTGTCAGTGTCTGATATATATCGGATACGGGACACGTCACTTAAAAGGGAGTGTCCGAACTTCATAGGGAGACGCTTAAGGATACTGAAGCTATACTAGATTGATAAGAATGGGAATATAGAACATTATGGGACAAATGAAAACACGACGCCATAGTTCTAATGAAATCAAAATATCAAATAGACGGATGATGATGACACGTAAATTCAAGAGATGCATACAGCATAGTTTAACTCATGTCATTCAACCTCCAACTGCCAAACAAACACCAGAACTCCCTAACAGAGCAAAACAATGAACTCTACAGCACCAAAAGTACCTTGGTGGATAAGTGCCCCTTCCCTTGTACTAAAATTTAAAGACATACCTTATCATAGAAATCTGGAAGGTTATCTTGCGGATGTGTTTGAAAATATTTTTTCAAAAGAACCTTGTCAAGCTACATCAGCAAAACAGATATCAGCAACCGTTAAAGGCACATATAGATTATGCCTGTATATTGAGTTAAAAGGTAGAAACATTGTTGCAAACCTTGGATTCATTAACTGTAATGGGAAGATTTAGAAGATACTGTCCAGAAAGAGCAATATTAATCTCTTCTTGGGTAGCAATCTTGAAGTTGCTTTTTTTCATGACCTGCGTGAAGTCAGAATTTTCAGATACCACAATAACAGATATTTACAATCTCACTGCTTTTCTATCAATCCCTGAATATTTTTTTATTCTAAATCTTATTCACCATATAAATTTAGGCCAAGCAACATGAATAACTCTTTCAATCACCATACACTAATGCTTATTTTTAAAACATGAATTCTTTCTAGTAATTTAAGACTTTTATTTTATGTATAACTTCATATACTATATAATATTATAGGCTTGTCAAGTCTTATATTTTTAAAATTTCCCAAATTTTCTTGTCTCCGAGGTTCCATATACCATATCATGTCTGTACTTCCTAGCCTCAAGGCCAAGGTTTTAAAAAACTGTCACTGAGTGCCATTTCAGCTAAAATGTGATGGTTTTTGGAGTCATCCTCGTTCAAATGCAACCACAATTTCAGCCGCATTTGATTGTCATTTTGTGAAACATCAAATATCACAACAAAACTGCAATACAAAACCTTCCTCTAGGCTATACCGCTTCCTCAACCTTTTAACCCTTTTCATGCTTTTAATCACTTTCACAGTTATCCTTTTCACTCTAATAACCACACAGGAATATAATCCGGCCATAGTCACAACCCTTTTACTTCCTCACCCTTCAATTCCAGAACAAGGCTAAATTAGTATTTTATTAAAGGAAGTTTCATTCTTTGATGCAGAGGGGAGAGTTTTTAAATTGATTAAATTAAAATAAATTTAATCTGCTTCCCATTATGTCATAGGCTGATATCCAAAATAAAGGTGTAAAGTAAAATATATTGATAATAGTTGCGTCTTGTCATGGGGAGACATGGGAAGATTTGGGACATGTAAGTTATAATAAACCTATATAATGAAATATAATACTACCTCGATCCAAAAGCTTAATATGAGTCTTCTCTATTTTATATGTTATTCTTTTAACTTCAATCCAAAAGCTTAATATGAGTCTTTTCTATTTTATATGTTATTCTTTTAACATAATGTAGCACTCAAGCTCACATTAACAAACTCCTTTTCAAGTTTGAGTTCCTTCTACATGAGTTATATGCTGGAAAAATCTAAGAGGAAAACATTACGAAGAACAAACAAGAATGAGAACTGAACTAGACCCACACATAGAAATGACACCACCTTCAATCCAAAACCTTAAGACATTGAGTTTGTGGACCTTCTTTCTTATATATTATTTAACTTTCTCATTTCTATTCAATGTGATTACACTCACGGATACCCAACATTATACTCCCTGCACTCTACACACATTTTATATACAACAATCATTATGTAGACAAATTATGAGTTAAACGGAGTTAACTTCTCTACTAAAACCATCATTACTATTGGTTAAAGTCTGCAATAAATAAATAAATGAGATATCCCTAGATAACTGTAGATTATTGAAATTCATGAAGTATCCAAAATACCTCAAAAAGGTAAGCCAAGAAATTCTGTTCAAGAACATCAACTTCTTCACTAGGTAACTTCTGCCGTTCCAACTTCTGGGACCCGGATACAGGATCAAAGAGAGAATAGAGTTGCTTTAACCACAAAAAAAGGAGAAAAAAATATCAGGCTCCAACCATATCACTAGACTAGTTGTATCACAAAAAATGGTCAAGAAAGAATACCATCATGTCCTCAAACTGTAGAAGGTACCAAGCTCGGATTGTGTACTCTATTCTCTTGCAGAGCTTCAAAAATTCAACTCGGTCAGCACTATGTTCTGCACATAGTACCCAAATGACTCAAGTCTACAAAGAGAATAGCGAACTTTGGAAGGAGGGTGTGGGGGCTGTTCATATACTATTTCATCTAAGTAAAAACTGGAAAATTATATCACCACTACTGCACCAAATAATTAGTAAGAATTTAAATAGATTGCACTTACAGAGTCCAGATTTATATTGTTATCCTATCATGGATTGTAATGTTTGATACAGTTGTGGATCCTTTTTAGTAAATTACTATACAAGTCATGGAGTGAATGGTGAAAAGGATAAAAGTTTTTTTGCATTAGTTAGCAAGTTTGGTGTCTTTAATAATAATTAATTAAAAGTTATATTTATTATGATTTCTTTGGTTTATACATTAAAACCTTTTATACATATGGTTCTTACAAATTAAACTCGAGTCTTACTTGAATATTAATGCAATTTAAAAGTTTTTACACTATCATTGTATCAAAGATTGAAAATTAAACTCAATTAATGATTTACATGGTATACAGAGTATGGTTTTCAATTGCTAACAACTTTGGAATTGCTTTTGCAATCATAGTTTCAACAACAATCACTGATTCATTATTGTGATATTGGTGGTCTTTGCAACCGTATTGCAACAGCAGCCTCGCCCAGTCCTTTTTCTCTTAATTTCTATAATTAGAAAACAACTGCAACAACTATCTGCAACTTAAAATTGCAATCTCATTGTGGTCGCAATCATATCTGCTTATAATTTTTTGGTAATTTCAGAAACAGTAAAACAATTGCAATTTAAAATCACAGTACAAAACAAGCAGAATCATAGAATTTAAGGCCAAGTAGTTTCACTGAAGAGAGAAAGCAAGGTTCATAAACCTGCTTAAAGTTCAACTAAAAGTACAAGGTCACACTATAATGCGAAAAACAGACCCAAACAACAATTCTTAGTGTCACAAATTTAGGCGAGTCTCAACTGAACTCACAGTATTAGCATTTAAGCCTTTCAAAAAAAAATAATAATGCTAATAAAACCTTATTTAAAGTAGGTAACTCTTCAAAATTAACATAAATAATCACACACGGAAAGCAATGAAAGAGAGAAAAATAAATGAATTTGGTGGCTACAATTATGTCTCATGTGATTATAATAGCTTGTTCTACCACATTCTTTTTAACACATTCTTTATTATTGATTAAAATTTATAAGAGTACGAAAAAAATCATTAAAAATAAATACAGACATACTTGAGATCAAATATGTCAATAGCATTTCTAAATCAACTAATATATTACCATTTCCGTTCTTATTGAAGTGTCCGTTAAAACTTTATGTATAAACTGAAAAAATATAATGATGTCCTGTCTTTTTCATGAAATAGGTTTGAAGTGTCCTAATATACGTTTCATTGTTTTCACATCAAATAAATGCATATTAGTTGTAGAAGTGTTAATGAATAAAAAATAGATAAAAAGTGAAAATATGATCGATAAAATAGTAGTTATTTTAACTTTGAAAACAAAGTACAAAAAAAAACCATAACTCTCTCAAAGTATGTCAATTAAGCAATTGAACCAAACTTGTTTGGCATTCAAAGTAGCAACACTAACCATCACGAAAGTGAAATAAAAAAAAATAGACAAATTCCCAGGTACAAAATCATGGCAGATGAGAGAAACCAAAGTGTTTGAGAAGAACATACTAATAAGGTTGGCCAATGTCATGATTAGGTGAGGCTTCAAAACTGGAATAACCGATTCACGTTCTATTCGAATCACTTCCTTCTTGTGACCATAACCCATTCCTTCCCAACCTGAAAGTACCATTTTTCTTTTGCACCAAACCAAACGAGTCCCAAAGATGGATGAATAAGAACCGAAGGAACCAACAAGAAACGGTAATTTATATCCAAAAGGATCGGAGAAAGAAGAAACAAAGCGTTTCTTGGCAATACATTATAGAATGAGATTCATTCTTCGCAAACTAGGCATAAGATGCTTCACAGTGCTGCAACAACCACACATAAACCAAAAAAGAAAAGAGAATGTTCTGTGCTAATAAAATAAATTTGAAAATTAAAATTAAAAAAAAAAGAAGAAGCACGTTCGTGTTTAGGATGAAACTACCACCACCAACGTTGTCTAGAAAACACAAATGTTGGGGAAATTCACGTGCATGGCCAAGCGATTATTGTACATCGTTCAGAAAGTGAAACTACGGTGCGTACGTGTGTGTCGTGTATGTGATTATGAAATTGATTTATTCAAACTTTCTTCCATATTCTCAAAATAGATTCATTCATTCCAATTTTTCTTCCATTTTTTGATTTAGTGCAAAAAAACAAAGAGAGACCATTATCTAGAGAAAAGAAAAAGTATACGTGATTCTTTTTCTTAAATTTTGCGAAAAAATAAAAATAATACTTTTGACACTTTTAAAAAATGTTATTTTACAACCCATTCTAATGATATAATAATATATATTAATATTTTAAGTTAAAAATACAATTAAAATATTAATATATTAGCATTAGCAGTTGTTTTTTTAGTGAGTATAAAAATATCCCTTCCCCGTAAAAAATATCATCATTTTTTTGGATGTGTCTTAATAACTTCAGATTTCAAATCTAAGAACCATCAAATTACTTGTCTTGGGTAACACATTTTGATAGAAATTTTATAGTTCCATATTGTCTGTGGTTTTAGTAATTGTAATTTGTCTCAAAATAATTGATATTTTTCGTTTATTTATTAATTATTTTTTCTAATTTATTCTCAGATAAATCATCTCAATGATTGATAAATAAGTGAAATATATGTAATATATTTATTGGAATAAAACTATATAATAAAAGTATGTAAATATATATATATATATATATATATATATATATATATATATATATATATTTATGATTATTATTAATCTGTGTAAAAATCTTAAACTGCAGTTAAATTGGGAGACAGTATCCTTTTCTTCTTATTCTTATACGTATAATAACTTGTTACTAATTTTTAATAGGCTTTTCTAGGAAATGAGTACCTTAAAACATAAATCTTGTAATCTTTTTATATGTAACGTTAGTTCGCACATTTTAGATTATAAACAAAAATGGTTTACTTCAATTAGAAGATGAATGTAATTATAATTATATTAAACTGATTATCACATGTATGCAAACTATAACAAGCTAAGAATCTATTAAAAGATTAAAAAATTAGCAGTTATAATTATAGCTCGTTCTTTACGCCATGAAAGGAAATATCTTAGGTGAAAGAAAAAAAGTACCAAAAAAAGAGAGAAACTACGCTAAAAAATTATTATAAAATTTGGTTAAAAGTTTTAGATTTATATTCATTAATAGAAAAAAACTAAAGAATAACTTTCATTTGTTATAAAAAAAATCATTATAAAAAACTTTGAGGTTATTATCATTATGGTTGTTTAGGATGATTTGGAAGGTAATAATTTGAACAAAGTTTGCAATGCAAATCAGGACTATTAGTGGATTTTTTGAGGAAGTAAGTCACATATTATTGTAGCGGCTCGACATCTCCTTGAGTGATATGTTGGACTGAGGCCAAGGTTATGACCATTGGTTTCCAATTCATAAATTGAGTTGAGAACTTTGCATATAATGTATCAAATTAGTCGATGAAATTCTAAGGAAGAGAGTAATATCATTCTAAGACTAGCTCCTTGAGAGTCGTGGGGAACAATTTGCAATGTACACCCAAATTTTTGGAAAAGAAGTTGAGCTGGGTGACATAGGCCTTAACATGTGCCTTTAGGTCCAAGGAGTCGTTGTACTTTTCCGCACACGACCGCTTCCATTTGTTAGGCAGCTGAGCCTTTATGACTTCGACCATGAAGGGATGAAAACTAGCCATGTTGGTCCGCATCAGCTTTAAAGGACCTCTATTGATCACATACCCGTGATTCCCTATGTGTGGCTAAACCTTGGATCTGACCTGTGGTTTGTAACAAGTTGACAGTTCTACTAACAACTCGAGACTTGTAAGTACCCTCTAAGGTCGAGTATCGTTTGTCGATTGGTAAATATCCTTGGTAGGTTTATTGGGGATAGTGGGACAAGACTCGATGACCTACTCTATGTGTTGCGTTCGTACTTGCAAATTCTACTCAGACTAGTGTGGGGTCCGATCTTGGTGTATTATGGTAAGTTGCTTTTGGAAGGCTTGTAACTAGTCACGATGTTGATTCTGTAGAAGTTTGAGGTCCTTGTCAAACTTGTTCTGCATACCACGATGACTTTCTGAGCATTTTCTTCATTCTTCTAGAGAATAGACTCCAAATAGGCTTTTAGGGCATTAAAGAAAGATGGGTCCATCTCACTATGATCATGATGACGCTATTGTTTGACTTTTGTGAGTACCATAAGAGTTGTGGTTTGGGAATAGTTTTACCTAGACCCTTGGAAGTCAAATGTTCTTACCATAATTGAACTGGAACTATTCAAGGTGGATTGAGAGGCTTTGAGGAAGTCAAGCTTTGGTTGAGTTGAATCCTTTGAAAAATGGTTGTTGAGTTTGTTGATGAAGTACCATATGGAAATTTATCTCTACAAAGTTCGCAGACACACAAGTTAGTAAAAGTTAGGAAAATATTTTAGAAGTGTAAAATGAGTAAGTAAAAAAGATTAAGATTGAGTACATTCTAAAGAATTAAACTATGTTTAGAAGATTTTAGACCTACATTAACAATCAAATATGAATCATTACTAATTATTCAAATATTACTCATTACTAATTATAGACCATTAGATTCGTTATAACAAATTCAATTTTTAAGTAAATCTAAGTTATTTAAATTTGTAAGTAGTTTTATCCATGATTCTCGTGAACTCCTTAAATTGTGATACTAGATGCCGCTATAAATGATTTACCTATCAATATATAATATATAATAACATAAGAAAAATAAGAAGAAAATAAATCTCATTTTTAAACTGAGTAAGGAGTAAAACCAGTTATTATTTGTGAAATGATTTTGAAACCCTCCATTTATCGTGGAGTTTACAAGACACTCAATTTAATGTTTCTTAAGAGTAGAACATCAATGAAAATTTTAAGACTAGTAGTTTTCTCTTTTTTAAATCACATGAACATTATACTTTTCTTTTCTAAAACTAATCACAACTTAAGGGATATCGTATCATAAAAAATTTCCAGTAAAAGTGAACAAAAAAATAAATCACATTCACATATTTAATGTAAGTTTTAAAATATATTCCTAAAGTTTATTTCCAAGAATGCAAAACCTTTGCATTTAGTGGGAATGTAGTATAACCTCTCACTCCATTATTAACTCAGAAATTTTGAATTTTATTTTTTTAATTAAAAAAATTAAAAAGTTGTCAATACCCGATTTTATCCGGATAATCTTTTAAATTAAAGCATAATGATAAAAATGAATTAAAAAAATAAATAATAATATAAAAATATATATTTATTAGTTTAAGTTTTCTTGAAATAATACTAATAAAAAAAATAAATAAAATTCGAATTTTTTCATTACAAAACAAAAAAAAAGACTAAAAAAGAAAAGATAGTGATTTTAAAAAATAAAATAAAATAAAATAATTAATTAATAATAATAAAAATGAAAATAACAAAAATATCTAAATTAAAACAACAGAATCTGAAAATTTAAAAAAAAAATAACAATAAAAACAAATATAACAATAAAAATAACTGTTTTCAAACTTGACTTGTCAGTTTTTAAAAAAAAATAAATAAATAAAAAGGGGTTCTGCTTAAATAAATTTTATTAAAGTAAGAAAAGTGGAGTAGTTTAGATTTTTCTTTCATCCGTTAATGTTTTTTTTAAATAATAAAACAAACAAATAATACAAAATTTAAAAAAAATAATAAATAACGATAAAAGGAAAAGAGAGACTCTTTCAACTCTCTAACTGTCCAGAATCCCATAAAAATCTCCACCATCCCTATTCTTTCTCCAACAGAACTCCTCACGTGGACTGATAAGGAAAAAACAGAAAAAATGAGAGGGAAGAACGAGAAAAAAGAGAGAAGAGAGGAGGAGGAAAAAAGAAAGAGAGGATCACTGATAAAGGGAGAACATATTAAAAATAGAGAAAACGTAGAGAAGATTGATTCTCCTGTCTTACTATCCACACTCAGTTTAAAACTTAGAAGCAAGAAACTTTTGGAAATGAGACTATCATTTTTGAAGAATGCAGGTATGATTTGTAGGGTTTAGATTTTCATATGGATCTTGAAGTTTGAAATTTGTAAATCATGTGTTATTATCTTCCTGTGATGATTTTTTTTTATTTCTTCATCATTTCATTTTGATATAAAGATAAACAAAAATAAAAAAAGGAGGTCCTTTTGCTTTTTATAACATTTTGTTTTTTTTTCCTTATTTATTAAATAATAAAAAATTCATCATCTTCCATCTTCCATACATTCTTCTATGTATTTTATCTATGTATTTTATGCTCCAAAAATCACTCCAAAACAGCCCCAAAACGACTTCTGCAGTCACCGTCATTTTTTCCGCGCCGCCCCCACTAAAACTAATAGTAAACATCATACCGGGGCAATCAATCAGATTTTTCACGTCGCTATGAATCTCAAGTTCTTTTCGCTAAAGGCATTTAAAAAAAAAGGATCAAAAGAAAAATAAATAAAAGTCCGTTAGATTGAAAACCCGCAAAGGGCAATCTAAGCAAAAGATAGGACAATGAAAAAAAAAAGAAAAATGACAAGTATTTGGAATCGCTGAAATCTGTTGCGGGAGTTAATCTCTCTAAAAATCAAGCAATCATAATTCAAAATGATATATGGCCATGTTTGTTCATCCTGAAACATCAATAAAATTCCATTGCACCCTCTTTGAGCCTGAAAAATAAAAATTTCCTTCAAAAATACCCTAAACAAGGATCCTCAGCATGTTGAAGTTCAGTTCAGGATAAGAGATTTATAAAAATATATAAAAAAAGAGTGAAAAAAAGGGGCACATCAAAAGCTCCCGAATCAGAAATCAAAAAAAAAAAAAAAAAAAAAAAAAAAAGAAAAATTAAAAAAAAAAATATGTGTCATCAGTTCAAATAAGGATGACTCGCAAATAAAAAAAAAAAAGTGATCTCAGCAAGAACATAAACTGCTCCGAGCAATACTTGGTTGATGGTCTTTGTTATAAAAAATGATGATAACCAGTAAACAATTTTTGAGCCTGTATATCCTTTTTTTTTCAAAACCTTTTAAACCCTAACTACGTTACAAGCCATATAAAGTCCATATTGATTGAAGAATGATTGTCGATGATTTTTCCAGAGAATAACCTTGCAACAGAGGAATGCGGCTACCACTACAAGTCAAGTTGTAAAAAAAAAAAAAA
>Ga0209700_104774_pt1 | contig 23880 bp, 8 predicted proteins | sample SiratroredBW_FD_187528 | JGI IMG/M metagenome (GOLD analysis project Ga0209700, IMG submission 187528) | Root nodule microbial communities of legume samples collected from California, USA - Siratro red BW (SPAdes) (version 2) | ecosystem: Host-associated > Plants > Roots > Nodule | place: USA...
TATATATATATATATATATATATATATATATATATATATATATATATATATATATAAATTTACTTGGTTTATTTTCTAATGTTCAAATGTTATTTAAAATACAAAATACTTTTAAGAATGAGAATTTAATAACATGAATAAAAACTTAAGGTTTTCTAACTCTTATAAGGATAAAATAATTAATATATTTACTTGAAAACAAGGATGTTACACAATACATGCTTACGTACCTCTTGAAGCCTCTGAAACTGCTTTCTTACTCTTCATTTTGCTTTTGTAAATCCTTTCGAAATGCTTCCTTCTCTGAAATGGTATCGCTTTATGTGCAAATTCTCAATATGAATCGCTCTTTCTAAATGAAATTTTCCTTCTAGTTCTCTTTGTTCGTAACTCTCTCTCAACGATTCTCTCTCTACGTGTGTTTCCTATCTTTGTTTTAATGTGTAATCAGTAGTGTAACCTTCCACTATGGCTCTCTTTCCTTTTTAAAGGCACAATTTTGACGATTCAACACATTGCACTCGGGTTCAACGAACAAGAGCCTTGTCTTGAGTGCAATTAACTGAACAATACACATTCTATATTGGTTAAATAATTGATCCTTGCAATGTTTATTTTTTGTCCAAATTTTGTCTCTGTCAAGTAAACAAACCGTGCCATGTTCATTTTTGTAAACAATTGAATTTTAAAGTAACTGGAGAATGTGATTAATGAGTCATGCAATAACTGTCATGTAATAATTGAATCATGCAATTAATTACCATGCAATAACTAACAGTACAATTAATAAAAGTGCATTCTGTTAATCTAGGTTAATGAATCTTTCTCAAAAATATCACACCCGATATAAAAAAATTGGGAAATTTGGCCAACTGTCCAAAAATAAAAGATGAAGGGTGCATATTTGAAAGTGGGGATGCAAATAGCAAAACTTATACTTTTTATTTCTTATTTCATTTTTTATTTTTCTTTTTCTTTTCACCCAGACAAAATTGGGTGTTGACAATTTTCCCAGTAATAATTTCATTTATTGTTTTCAATTTGATTTAATTTTTTCAATTTCATTTACTATTTGTTCTTACCAAAAATGAACTAGAATCTTCCGAGGTGGAATAGGATTGACTTCGAGTAAGTCAGACTTTGACCGAGTACTATCTCCCTTTATAATAGTTGCATAGCTTTGTTAATGAGACACCAAATGGAGATCCACCTGCAGAAGATTCTTCGACGCTCAAGTCAGTAAATTCATAAAAATAATATAATTGAATAAATATAAGATTGAGTGTGTACTTCCTGAGATATTGGTCTCTATTTATAGGTAGATCAAGTCACAATTGAATCATTGTACTTGGGCTACTAGAGACTTAAATAGAAAGAGTTACATCCTGACTATTGGATATAACTTTGGTTTAGTAATAAGGACTCGATCCAACATTTCACATAAGGGTTTTAATTTAGCACACAACCTATACTAAAATCAATTAGAAGAAAATTAGTTTTGCGAAAGTTAAAAAATAAGAAAAAGATTTTATGTTTTTGTTAATAAATTAAGATTTTATGTAAATTAAATTGTTCACGCGAGGTTTTAGAAAAGGATAATCGACTATCAGTTCAGTTAACTAATTAAACCAAAGAGTTTACTTGTGTTGTTTTGTTCCTATACTAAATTATAACAGACTGTGTTATGAAGTCTGATTTTTTTTTGTTTCATCAAAACAATAAGTTTATTCTGATTGAAAACTTTGTTGAATGTTTTTATACTTTGATGTAACATATGAACTAAAACTTGTTTTGTAACAGAAAGTGGATATTTAGATATAATCTGAATATCAAAACTTACTCTGGAAGTTTGACAACTATTTAACTTATGTTTTATTATCACATATTCTGAAAGTTTGTTAGGTGTTGAAACTATTTTGTGAAAACATGGTCTATGGAAAATACTTTTGAAATTATTATGTTTAAACTTTATTTTTTTTTTCAAGCACCATAAAAAAGGGGGGAGAGTTTTAGGCAAAAGTGTGACACCGATTAAATGCTGAAAACAGTACATGGTCATGTTTCATCTATTAGACAATAGATTTCAATATGTAAATCACAAGTGTTTTATTTGTTAAAAGATGCAACATTGTGTTGTCTTGTTATGTTTTATAAAATATGGATATGCTCAAATGACACACACACACGGATGCATGCATGCCCACATGCACACACACACCCACCCATTCATGCACACACAAACATTTTCTGCATGCATATTGTCTTTGCTTATCAAACGAAGTAAAGAAAACACACGTATTGTATAATATAATTTATCAGACAAAGTATAACATGTCTCATATTATATGTTTTGTAATTTTTTTTCTTTAATAGCAATTAATTAAAATAACGAGGGTTAGATAGATTTTACTTTAACATTAGATATTGAGATAAATTAACATTAAAAAAACAATTGTGTAGGAGTTCTTAAGTTACACAATAAACTAAAAATTTATAGGATTGAATAATCAAAAATGATAATTAGACATTGTCACGATAAAAAAAATGTAAAAGAATGAAAAATATTAAAAGTAATAATTAAATTTATTTCTTAGAAATATTAATTTAATAAAATTAAAATTTATGTATTGTAACGAGGAATATATTGTGTCTAAACAAATAGAGTATCTCTATACATAAAGTTATATGTTTCTTTTCAAAAACAAAACAAAATTGTTATTAACATAGAATCTATTTGTTGAAAACAGATGCACGTGTTTGGCTTATCCGATTCCACTTATTTGACCTACCCCTTCTCGATACAACCTTTTTCTCTCGATCACGACAATTTTGTTATTGATAAATAGGAATTGAATAATTATTATAAATATAAATTTAACAGAAATTCATACACTCTACTCAACTACTTCAACTATACTTTTTTTATTTATCGTTCATAAAAATAAATGCATGTTTAAAACATAAAATATTTTTTTTTCTTTTTCTTAAATTTGAAGTAAAGTTATTTGTGGTCTTCTAACTTCAAACATTTTTAGTTCCTAAACATTGGAAAAAAAACTTTCTTTATCTAAGATACTATTAAAATTGTGTTCATCCAACTAATTAATTATAGAACACTGTACATATTAATTTATTTTAATTTTATATTGTTATATTTAAAATTTATCAAATTATATATTTATTTTCCTTTCATAAATATAAAGTGTACTACAAACCTTTCTTTATAAATTAATTTTGTAAGATAAACTCTTTTATTAATGTAATGTCAAAATAATCTATCCTAATTAAATTTATTAGAACTGTTATATCGTCCATTAATGGAATTTATTAGACCACTCACAATTTTATTATGTTATGTTCAAAAGTTATCAAAATTCATATTATTTTTCTTTCAAAATATTCATCTTGATAATGTTTAAAGGGAAATGTTTGAATAAAAGAACTATAATATTTAAAAAAATGTAATCAAAATTTAAGAAATTAACAATATATATAATTTCTAATTGAGTTTTTTTAAAAAAATAATAAAATAACTTGTTATTTGTGCTCTATTTTTTATTTCAGTTCTATTTCGACCAAGTTAATCCAAGTGGGTTAATTAAGTGGACCCTGAGAAAGTGACCTGAAGGACCAAATGTTCCTTGGAATTGCCCATGATCGACCCACTATCTACAAGGACCTTCACGCTTTGATTTTGATGTTTGTGTCCTTGTCTTGTTGGCAAGTTAATAATATGTGAAGGATGCTTTGGGACCAAGAATGCGACGAAAGGTAATGACACTCTTAAGTTTAAAGGCAAGAGCACAATCATGCGTGTCCTTTGAAAAGACATGTCGATTAAAAAGTCAATTTTTTTAGATTGAGTTCGTTCTGACCCCTAGCTAGGATAGCTTGTGGATAATACATGCTTTTGTTTTGATATGCATGTTAAAGTATATTATTTTATTTAGACAATCTAATATTGTGCATATATGAAGATGAAAGAGATCGCTAGTAAGAGTCATTGTGTAACAAGTTAAGCATATCAGGTTCATTTTACGTAACTCTTAAAAGAGCACAAAATCATGCTATGAAGAATTAGAGTTCGTAACTCTTACGTATATATCAACTATGTTGTAATCAATGCGTATTGTTTTTTTCATATGTTATTTCTTTACAATTTTAGAACTACATACGGTTTATCATGAGAAAGAGTCTATATCTCTATTCAATTCATCTTTACTTTCTATAGCTAATAGTTTCTATATTTTGACATTTACTTAATACTTGTATTTTTGTTTTCTAATGTAGAAAGTTTTTGGTATTGTCCAATGATTTTCATATAAAGGAATATGATTCTTTTTATGTACCACATCTAATAAGTCTACGTATCATGATTCAAAGAAAGCAAGTATCACGATAGTCATTTTTTTTACCTTTGAAAATATAAAAATGGTAGATTTGTGATCCTTCAAACTCCATAGACTTGTCTTTAGGATCATGTATCTCGTTTTCCTAGAAACTAACCCTGAGAGGTAAGTTCTCGTAGCTCGGAGATTTTGAAAGGAGAATATTAGATACATTTTTCTTCACAGACTATTTAGAATGTCATGTTAGCACCAAGACTTGTTAAGTAATTTGATGAAGTCAATATGGATCAAAGCTTGTTAAGTAAATTGCTTGAAGTTATTATAAACCTTGATGAGAGTTTTGGTTTAGAACTTAGGTTGGATGTGTGTGAGTGACTTTTGGTTCAAAATCATGAGTTGTCGATATATCACTTAAGAAAAGCTCCATAAATTCACTTTGTTTTAAAAATAACTAATTGGAACTAAAGTGAGGTTTAATAGATTTTGAAAAACATTTTGAGAGAAAAAATCAGTTAACTATTTTTCAGAAATCAATTTAATGAATTTTTTTGTTTTTCAAAAAAATCAATCGATTGAATGTTTGAAACAATCGATTTTATTATTATTACTATTATTATTATTATTATTATTATATTATTATTATTAGTAGTAGTAGTATTAATATTGTTATTATATTATTATAAATATTATTTTTAGTATAAATATTATTATTATTAAAAGTATTTTTAATATTTTTAGTACGATTATTATACCTAACCGCATATTTTTATCAGATTCATCCTAATCTAGTCTCATTCAATATATTTTATGACGATTGATTGCATATTTATAATGATCTTTGCTATCAATCACTATAATTTTCATTTATCACCGTAATTCTTATTTATTAGGAATAACTCCCCCGAAAGGGCCTATAAATAGAGACTAATATCTCAAGAAGTAGACACTCAATCTTATATTTATTCAATTGTATTATTTTTATGCTCTTACTAACTTGAGCGTCGGAGAATCTTCTGCAGGTGGATCTCCACTCGGTGTCTCATTAACAAAGCTATGCAACTATTATAAAGGGAGATAGTAGATAGTCTCGGTCAAAGTCCAGCTTCCTCAAAGTCAATCTTATTCTACCTCGAAAGGTTCTAGTCCATTTTCAGTAAGAAAATTTGGCGCCCATCATGGGGCAAGGTAAAATATTTCCTACCTCCACAAAACACCATAAATTATAAAAAAGTGAAAATTATAGTGTCTTCTCATACCATGAAATTGGAACCTCTCTCAATTACATTGTTAGTGTTTTCATATCTTTTAATTATAATTGTGCAATATTTCCATATTATATCTCTAAATTGATATGTGATAATATGGTCGGGAAGTTTGATGATAGGTTTTGAGATTTCAAACATAATACCCTTTGTAATTGTTGGTTGCTAATTTTGACTCAACCATTGATTGATTAGTAAAATAATTTTAGTAGAATAATTTATTGCATGTATATGGAATTCATGATTAATTATTTCTATGCATTGCTTATGTATTTGTTTATCGTCTACATAATCATACAAAGTATTTGCATTTGCTTATGTATTGTGTTCAATTGAGATCAAAGTACAAACATTAGGGATTGTATAATCAATTCTTTTTACATAATTTATTGGTGTAAGTATACAAAAAAAAAAATATTCCAAAACATATAAAGGGCCGATGCAAAAAGCTTCACACCCACGAAACTGACTATGAGGTGCATAGACATCTCAGCTTTACACCCACGAAATCAATCGTGGGGTGTATAAATATCTCAGCTTCACACCACGAAACCGAGCGTGAGGTGTATAAACATCTCAACTTCACACCCACGGAACAGACCGTGAGGTGTATAAACATCTCAGCTTCACACCCACGGAACCGAACGTGAGGTGTATAAACATCTCAGCTTCATACTCATGGAACCAACCGTAAGATGAATAAACATCTTAGCTTCACACCCACGGAACCGACCGCGAGGTGTATAAGTGGCTTTTAACAAAAAATGTTTCACACCATGGAACCAACCGCGAGGTGTATAAACATCTTAGCTTCACACCCACAAAACCAACCGTAAGGTGTATAAACATCTTAACTTCACACCCACAGAACCAACTATGAGGTGTATAAACATCTTAACATCACACTCACAGAACCGACCACGAGGTATATAAACGTAGTGGCTTTTAACAAAAACGCTTCACACCCACGGAATTGACCATGAGGTGTATAAACATTAACTCTTAAATGACAAGACTTCATACTCTTGGAACCAATCGTGATGTGTGTCAACATTTTTAAAATCATAAAGAGGACGAGATTTACGAAGAAATATATGAACGCTAATGTTAAGCAAGAGCCTTGCACGCACATAGTCATATGGAGTTATTAGGAGATAACAATTTCATTAAAGTCAACCGAGAATCATTAAAAGCAGGCATTGTCGGTACTATCTCAACTATGGCCACACCACCGAATAATGTTTGACGTTAAAGGAACAAAATAGAGATCAAATCAAAGTTATCAAGTTAAAAATGATTCGATTACAAGTCAACCCTCTCAAAGTAACCCTACTTGTTATAAGATCAAAATGATCTAACAACTAATTGCAGAACGTTAAAACTCATTCATCCATCAACTCGGTCCACCTGCACCTTGTTTATTGATTCTGAGCTTGGGGGACTTATGTACCTACCTGTATATTTTTACCAGATTCATCCTAATATGATCTCGTTTGATCTCAATCAATATATTTTATGACGATTGATTGCATATTCATGATGATCTTTACTATCAATCATTATAATTCTCATTTATCACCATAATTCTTATTTAATTGAACGTTGAAGAATCTTCTGCAGGTGAATCTCCACTCGGTATCTCATTAACAAAGCTATCCAACTTTATAAAAGGAGATAATATTCGATCAAAGTCGACTTCCTCAAAGTCAATCTTATTCCACCTCAAAAGGTTCTAGTTCATTTTTAGTAAGAACAATTATTATAAATGTTATTATTATAAATATTGTTATTATAAATATTATTATTATTATTAACATTGCTATTATTATTATTATTATTTGTGTTATTATTATAATTATTCTTATTATTGTAACTATTATATTTATTGTAAATATTACTATTATTATTATATATATTATTAATATATTAAATATTACCGATAGAATAAATCTATCACTAAGTTGGTGGATAATTTACTGATGAAATTAATCTGTTAGTAAATTGGTCGTTAACAGATTTATCAATTAACTAAGTTTGTTGGTAAATTGGCGGTTAAATTATCGATAAATAATTTGATGGTAAATTTTTTTATCGATAATTATCAACAGATTAAATCTGTCGATAAATTAACTGTAAAATTTTTTATTGATAAAATTTGTCGATAATGACATTTTACTGTCAGAAAAATTTTCGTTGATAATTTTTCATTGATATTTAAAGTTTTTTTATAGTATTAAAACAAACAAAATATTAAAAGTTAAACATATATTTAAATTTGAATAATACCATATATATTTCCTAAAATATTTAAACCAAAAGTATATTTAAACTTAAATAATATAATATATATTTAATAAAATATTTATTAAAAGTTTTCTGCGAAATTAATCATTGGATCTACCTTTTAAAAAGATTATCTTTATACCGTACGTATAATGCATATTATTTATTAAATGTGTAACGTAGGCAAATTTTTCAAAGGGGTGTAATTTTTATCAGAAATTTCAAAAATGGTGTATTTATTTATTTATTTCTGGATATAGGTAGATCGTGCATAGGAGAGACGATATCATTGTGAAGAAACAATGTCCTTTACACAATTTAATTTAACATTAAACGAAATCATGAAAAACACAATTTTAGTTTACTAGATGAAATTGTGTAACTAAGATTTCAATTAATGAGTTAATTAAAATCCTACCATTTTAGGATGATTAATATTCTCCACCTATCCTCTCTTTTTTTTGCACATGGTGTGTTGCTACTGTGTAACTAAAATAAATGGACAGTTACAAGGTCATTTTATTTATTGATAAATATGTAATGGTTGAAATTAATTCTGATTAAGTAATTAAATATTTGTGAAGTTAATTTGAATAGAAGAGTGATTACATATTATGAAGAAGAATTACCTAGATATAATTTAAAACTAACCATAAATTTATTTAAAAAATTATATAATATATTCAAATTTTTCTTTCTAAATTTATTGCTAAATTTCAATTTTATTTTAAATTATTTTTATATTAGTAACTAAATTCAAATATCCAACTTATACTTAATTTTGCTAAATATATTTTATTATTAAATTTTAATTTTATTTTATTTTTCTTTTTAATATCAAACATACTCTTAATTTAATTCAATGTATAAATCTCACTAACATCATTTTTATTTCAACCATCACATATTTATTAATAAATAAAACAACTTTGTAACTTTATATTTATTTTAATTACACAGTAGTAATACAACACACGTGCCAAAAATAGAAGAAGCCGAATGGGTGGAGAATATTAACCATCATAAAATCATGTAGTATTCTGATGATATTTAATTAACTCATTAATTCAAATCTTGATTGCATCATTTTCTCTAGTAAACTAAAATTGTACTATCTTTTCATGATTTTATTTATTTCTTCACATTGATATCGTGTCAGGCACGATTTATCCATATCTAGAAATAAATAAAAAAAATACATCATTTTAGAAATTTCAGATAAAAATTATACCAGTTTAAGAAATTTGTCGTGTAACGTAATATCCTATAATATTAATATACAAGTTTATATAATGTAATAATGAAATAACATATATATACAACAAAACACTTTATTACCGTGAAATTGTGAAATTATTTAAATTTTTCTTCTATCCTATAGCTTTTATATATATTATTATTTTTCTGTGAGATCAGAAATAGAGAAATATTAAATTTTTAATCCTATAGAAAAAAAATTATTCTCTCGTTAACAAGCTACTAAAAAGAGATTTTTTGTATAGAAATATAGGAAGAGGACTGAGTTATTTTTTTATGACACTTATCTTGTATCACTCACATTGTATTTAGTTCTTAATAAAAAGAAGGACTCTCGAAATTTTTTAATAGAACTTATTATGGACACTAATTGTTTCCGTTTAAAACAGTGATTTTAAGTTCGAAAGTTTATATGTTCTCTTTTATTTAAGCTTGTTATGTTTTTTTTATATATATATAAAAATAGGTTTGGATATCTTTTCTTAAGAAAATTCATGAACGAGAACATCGAGATTTTATCAAAAAGAATGATCAGAGTGTTGGAAGGTTGAGAGGTTCCGATACCCTTAGTTTTGTTACTTCCATGACCTATATAAATATTTTGGCAGTTTTGTTAATTAACGTTTCACTGTTTAACTGAGTATTATCTGTACACAATGTATTTTTATTTTAAATTATATTATTTTTCTTTTCTTATACTTTTATCTATAATATTAATAAAAAGAGATTTCTTTAGTTACTGTTTATATAAGTTTTTACTATTATCACTGAGCTAATTGTTTTCCAACTTTAAATAACTCCCTGACATAATAAAAAAAACACGCACATCATATAAAAAAATACTTACAATAAAATTACAAAAAATTACTTATCCCCATAATTCCCTAATAGTAATAATATTATCTGTTAAATTCGATTTCATGTAAATAATTTTTTTAATAAAATATAGTAGAGAAATGTGAAGAATCCAGCCTGGCAAGAACCCAAACCACATCCTTCTTACGCATTAGTAATGCCGAGTCCCTCACATCGCGCACCGTGCTCGGAACGTCGTCGTGTTAAGGAAAAGACCGTAACATGAAGAGCGAGAAAAGGAAAATGTTGCATGATCTGATAGAGAATGCGGGAGGCTGCGCCATCACAGATGGGGGATTTGCAACGCAGCTCGAAAAGCATGGAGCCTCCATCAACGATTCTCTCTGGAGTGCTATCTATTTGATCAAAGACCTGAACCTTATCAAGCAGGTCTTTTTTATATGGTTTTGTTTTCTTTTTCCCTTTGCTTTGTTTCACATTCATCATAAGCGTCTCAGTTGTTATGAATATTTGTTGGATTTCATTTGGCATTTATTTGTTTTAGGTTCATTTGGAATACTTGGAGGCTGGTGCTGATATAATAGTTACATCATCATACCAGGTGAAGTTTGTGACTTTTAGGAATTCTTGGTTAAATTTTCCCCTTGCTTGGATTAGTTTTTTAAACTTTATGGAAATCTGTTTATTCTTTTGATTCTTTATGTTAGCATGCAATATTATTTTCCCTTGATGTTTTGTGAGGACTAGAAGTAAAACAGACAAGAATTAAAGAAAATTAATTGGCAGAATAGAAGTAAAGTGGAATAGATGGGTTTTTGAATGGATTAAAATAGAAAAGAGAGAAAAAAAAAATGTGGAATAGATAAATAAATTACAAAAAAAAAATGTTTTATATCATTTAAGACTATAATTATTTTTATTCTGTTACTTTTGTCTTTAACATATTTTTTATTTTTATATTATTAAAAACTGTTTAATATTATTAAGACTTATTTAATTTATTGAAGAAGAGAACCAAGAGATGCTCAAGAACAAGAAGTGGTGGGTAACAAGAACAGTTTCTCCTCCCTATTTCGCTTGTAACCAAACAAGGGAAAATTATACCATCCTTTCCATTTCCTTCCCTTTTCATTTCTCTCCTTACTAAATCACAAAATCCTAACACAGGGTAAGAGTGGATGGTGGAAAAGGTTTATTTCCAAATGATTTGTGCTTGTCATTCACTTGTGATTATTTGAATGAACAGCTTACTCGTGCTTGTCGTGTAACCTAGTGCTAGGAGTGTACTATGATTCTATACTTTTATACACAATATGTAAATAGAAAAGTAATGAGTAAAGGGAAATTTCTGTTTCAATAGACGGATCTCTGAGGTTGATAGATGAATATGAATGAACTTTAGACAATATTTGAATAACATGAGAGTTACATGAATATCTTCTATTGTGCCAATTAACAAGAGATATGAAACATTTGCTTCTGGCTTTTAACATTCATTTCTTTCAGTTTCCAAAGATGACATTCTATTTTAGTTCTCTAAACCAAGGGTGAAATCATAACGTTGGGACTAGAAAACCTCTCAGCCTTGGCTCTTCGTACTTCATGCATGTTATTCCCGTGAAATGTTTGCCAATTGTTTTCTTATAGAAAATTCTATAATTATAGGCTACACTTCCTGGATTTACGTCCAAGGGGCTATCGATTGAAGAAGGGGAATCACTCTTAAAGAGGAGTGTCAAATTGGCAGTTGAAGCCCGTGATACTTTCTGGAGTTCAGCTAAAAGAAATCCCGGGAATAAATATAGAAGAGCTTTGGTTGCAGCTTCCATTGGAAGCTATGGAGCTTACCTTGCTGATGGTTCAGAATACAGGTGCTTGTTCACTCCTCCAAATTTGACGGTCCGGATCCTTTTTGTCCTGCAGAGGAATTACTTTGTATATTTTCTGCATGTTTATGGAATTTATTCATATCAATATCTTCTTGTAGAGGCTGCTATGGACCTGATGTGGATTTAAAGAAGTTAAAAGATTTTAATCGCCGCAGATTGCAAGTTCTTGTTGAAGCTGGTCCAGATTTGCTGGCTTTTGAGACCATTCCCAACAAACTTGAAGCTCAGGTCCTTTCTTTTCCTTTGCCAATAAACATCTTCATAGACAAGTATGTATGCCTTGCTGTACTTCTTGAGCTAGAATTACTGAAAACCTACTCAGCATATATCTTTGATGGACCAGATATAAATCTTAGGAACAGCAGAAAGCTAGAATTCTTCCATTGAGTTATTTATCCATTTCTCTCACACTTCTCTTGTGACATTTTGTTTTCCCAGCCCTACTATGGCAGTCCTACTATTTTGGTTCTGTTAAAATTGTTCAACTTATATTAAAGGATTAGTTGTTGGAATAGGTTAACTCATCTTTTATGTTACCTATCACACCTGTGTAGATCATTATATATAAGGCTCAAGTTGTATTTAGCTTGAATTAAGTACTTCTTATAGATCTTGTTTTAAATTTCTAACACAAACAAGCTATGAATGAAAACTCTAGGAAGTTTGTTAGGAATAAGGAAAATGAGAGGAAAAATATATGGAGAATGTACTATAGAAGAAAATTTAAAAATAAAGACTAGGGTAATTGGGGGTGGTTTGTGCGTTGTTTGGCAAGGAAGACCGCTTGTTTGTAGTCTTGGAGGTAGGTCTATATGAAGACCAATCTGTAGTTGTGAGGGGGGACTTTTGGATATTGTGAGTATTGACAGAGTTTACGTGTGAAAGGAAGCATTTTCTTTTGTAACCCATTAGGGTGCATGCATTGTTTAGAGAATTAAACCCAAGATTCTCTATTTTTTGTAATTGTGGTAATCTCAGTGTTAGTGGATTTCTATCGTCTAACATAGGAACCTAACAAAGTTTACCATTGAACACGAAATTAATCCTAGAGTTTAGGTTTGATTCCAAGAGACGGGAAAGGATTAAATACACAATGCCAAGATAAACAAGACATGAAAGAAGACAAATAGTCGGCAAAAAAATGTAGATACTAGAACAACTAAACTAGACAATATGAATAAAAAACAAAGAAAGCAAAGTTGGAAAAACTTATAGGAATGGAAGAAGAGCACCACTTGAATATGGAGGAACCTTCATCTTCATTATAAAATCAATGAAGATTTGTCACTTGCCTCGTAAGAGTTTAGGATAAGATCTGAAGTTGATGATCACTCACAAGAGTTTCCTCAAAAATCTCAAAATTTCATAAATTCCAAAGTAAACTTACAAACGCAAGTGATGGTTAATTATAGTCAAGCAATCCAAAATTTCTCTTCTAAATGAAATGGTAAATTCCTAATTAATGAAATGTACATGTGGCTTCTTCTAGGCCGAATATTCAACTATTAAATCGAGGGAAAATTTGAATTCCAAGTTTCAAAAATAAAATCAAATGAATTTTTCATTTGGCCGGATTTGTTGGAGATGTTTTCCTCGCTTGATCATGTTTCCCCTGCTTCCTTTGTCACGCTTTTCTTGCCTTTTTTGTTCATGTCTCTTTGGCCAAGATTCAAGAGCTACAAATTGGGCTTTGACTTGTTTCTTGCACTTCTTGTATTAAACCTGTCACCCTTCTATGATTTGTTTAGTCTTTGAAGAAGTCCATCATCCTAATTCTGTTTTTACTATTTGTACCTACAAAAATAAGAGATAAAATTCTATAACTAACAAGTTGCAGAAACACAATAGAGAGAAAGGAATATTTTGTTGAGCAAGAACATCTTGTCTTCTCATGCTCCTTGTAGTTCTTGTAGTAGTGGTAAGTTCTTGCACATTTTCTTCTTGTCCATTCATGAACTCATCATTTTATCTTGTATGGATTTCTACTGATGGAAGAATCCATATAAATGAATGAATCAGCTAAGAGATCATTGAGCTCTCTCTTAGACATTTTTTCGTATTTTCCATTCTCACGTTGGTATTAGAGTGGGTCGATCCCACTCTATTTGTCATTGTCTAGTGTGTTCATCGTCTGTTGCCGTCCACAACTGTGCACGGTCAAGTGGTTGTGTTTGTCTCGTCAAGTGATGTAGAACTCAGTACTTGTTGTGTTGTCTGCTGCTGGTGCAGTTTTTGCTGGAAAAGCACCAAATTTGAAGCGCCTCTCCAAGCAACTAAGAAACCCATCTGGTTCCGAAGGCTGACTCCTCCCCACAGCTTCGGATTCACAACATTTGTAGACGATAAGCTTGAAAAGAAATTATTAGAGCTAGATGAGATGTTCTCTAATTTGTAGACTATAAGCTTGAGAAGAAAGAGAAAGAAGAAGAAAAAGGGTCATACGTTGTCAGTAAAACATCTACTCAACAGTTAGACAGTCAAGCTGAAGGATGAGAACACACAATAAAAAATGTACAACTTGTAAGAGATCATGCATATGAAGCTATCATTGGAAATCCAAACGAAAGAGTAAGAATAAGATCAGCTTTTTAAGGGAACCTACCTTTATTGCTCAAGCCAAGCTAATGATCATGAACGTTTGATGATGATAACTGCATACAAGCTATGCAAGAAGAGCTTGAACAATTTCCAAAAAAATATGTCAGGAAGCTTGTTGAGCTTCCCGAGAAGAAGATTTCTGTTAGAGCTAAATGTGTATTCAAAAACAAGCTCAACACAGCAAGTAAAGTCATGAGGAACAACACTAGATTAGTGATAAAATAGTACTCATATGAAGAAGGAAATTGTTTCATGCAAAATAGTTTGAGTGCAGTGTCGAGAATGTCAACATAAAAGTTACCAACTTTTCTGAAAAGTTTTGATTCCAGAATCTAAGGATTAGCACGCCATCTAGAAACAATCATCCTTCGAAGGCCAATAAACAGATGTGTCATTCCATGTAGAAAAAAAATCTGACGACATATTGTTCTTGTGTGCAAAGTTGCTACGTGATCATAATTGTGAGTCTGAGCAAAAGGTGTTAGGCCGGTGTTAGCTGAGAGAATTATCCTTGTAAGTTCTTCAGTGTGTGAATGTATCTCTGTAACAAGAGCTTAGTTTACATTTCTTTTGAGAGTTTTTTTCTTGTATTTCAAACAACCTCTTTATCTGTACTAGTACTGGTAGTTGAACAATTCTCAAGAATTCAGGAGTGACTTAGTATTGAAGAATATTTGTGTGCTTTATCTCAGGAGATATAAGGGCCAGAAGTGACTTTATGGACTAGTACTAACTGTGAAAATACTTATGTATTCTTCAAATTGTAATGAAACCTAGTAAGAGTTTGTTGAAAGATAATTGGACGCAGCTCGTATTCAGTGATCCAATGTAAAACAAGTATTTATTACACTGTTTATCACGCATTTATACTGCTCTATCTCTGTTACATACGCTCTGTGAAAACCTTTTGTGAGCCATTTTGAACAAGTAGATGTTGCTAAGACCGTCTACTCCTTTATGATTTCTGAAAAACTTTGCGAAAAGTTTCTATTCAACCTTGTTCTAGAGCGGACCTGCTATTTCATCTTTTTTACATTAATCAAATTTTTTTTTAAGACAAATATTAAACGTGAAACTTTTTTTATTTTAGGTCAACTTGACATGGGTTCGAAATATCTATTAGTTTTGTTGATAATTAATATACATTGGAAACTTGATTGCTCCTGCTGTGAACCTAAAAAGGGATTAAAAATGTATTCCCTTTTCTTGTTTTAGCTTGTGTTGCCTAGATAAGGAATAAGCTAGTTATCCTTAGTTTTAGACTATTCTTATTTTTGTTTGGATATATCGTTAGAAAAGGGAAGTGTTTGGTTAATCCTTTCCCACCACACACTTTCTATATAAGGAGAGTTCATGGACTTAGTTCCATAACTTAATCATAATAAAAAGCTTGATTCATGCTGAAGGTTTCTTTGGAGAATTCTTATCTTAGGCTAGCGATACCCTAGGTGGAGAATGATCTCAATTAAGCTTTGCCTAGGGTTAGTCATATATCCAAGTAGGCAGTGAATCTATCTTAGCCTAAGTCTTGGTGAGTTAATATCTAAGTAGGTTTCTTGGAGAGTATCTTGAATATGTAATATTTTGAGAAGTGATAATCAAAATTCAAGAAAGTAGAGTGTTCTCATAAGGTTTCTTATCTTATGCATTAGGTTATAAGTGAGGATTCTCCATATCTCATGGAGATGGAGTTTATCTTGTATTATTTTGTAACTATAAGGGCACGATGTTTCCATCATCAAGATTTGTGATTTTGTTTTGCCTTTTGCTCTTCTGAGCTGTATAATACGAACTTTAAATGGACTGTATGTTTTATGTTATAAATCATTTCTATGATAGGTAATGCACTATCTTCTAATATTTTTTTTACGATCAGGCTATTGTTTTAGTTTTTTACTTATTTTTTCAATTCTATCTTCTTCAATATAGAAGACTTTTGGGGTATTCATTATCAATTTTTCTTACTGTAGGCTTGTGTCGAATTGCTAGAAGAAGAAAGTGTCAACATTCCATCTTGGATCTGTTTTACCACTGTAGATGGTGAGAATGCTCCCTCAGGAGAGAGTTTCAAGGACTGCCTTGAAGCAATAAATAAGAGTATTAAAGTAGATGCTGTTGGCATAAACTGTGCACCTCCCCATTTTATAGAAAGCCTCATTTGCAAATTTAAGCAGGTAATTGTTAAATCTGACAAAATGAATTTGAGTGGTTCTCTGTCAAAGTTTATGATCCTATCTTATTGCTTCCAGTTAACAAAGAAAGCCATCATTGTCTATCCCAATAGTGGGGAGGTATGGGATGGTAAAGCCAAGAAATGGCAAGTAAGTCTGGGTTCTCTCCCTCTATTTCTCTCTACACTACACTCATCCATTATCTTTTATGCTTCATATCTTAGTCAAGTGTGTTTTCCTATTTGTTTTGTCAGCAATCCAAGGTTTTTAACGATGATGATTTCGGGTTCAATGCGACAAGGTGGCGTGATTTGGGAGCTAAAATAATTGGGGGTTGTTGTCGGACTACACCTTCCACCATTCAAATTCTTTCAAATGCTTTAAGAGAAAAATCTTGATTGGGATATTAGATGTAACTGTTTTTGACAAATGGAGATATCTTTTCTGGCCTTTTCTATAAATCAGAGTCTAAATTTTAGTTATTTGAAGCTTGTTCGTTCAGTGGGAAGTAAGCCGTTTCATTTCCATATGAATAGAAAGAGAAATTCAAAAACTTGGCATAATCTTGATTTCGTGGATAAATTAACCTTCGACGACAATTTGCTCATCTTCATAAGCGATTTCTTTTGCTAGGTTTGTCATGAATGGAAGATTCTCAAATTAATTCTAGAATTGAGGCAAAATCATCCGCGCTACAATTTTTGTCCAGAAATCTCAATTATAATACAGTTTTTTCTTTTAGTTAAACAATTTTTTATTGCACAATATGGTTGAATTTATTTAGTAAAAAAATGCGTCTATTATGTTTGTTCTTTTAAATTTTTATTTTAGTCTCTAATCAAATTTTGACTTATCTTGTTCTGTAAAGGGTATGTTTGGAGATTATTTTTTTTCATCATTACGTTAATATATTAATTAATTTATGGAGATTATATTTTGAAGTTATTTTTTTTAGTTTGTTTTTGTATTCGTGTTAATTTTAACATATTTTTAACTAATGGAGAAAATAATTTTAATTTTAGTTTCTGAATGTGTTGATGTGAAATTTTTATATAATAAACCACTAGTTTGTCAATGGAAATGTTACAGTTTTATCTTATTAGGTCGTTTAAGTTTAATTTTGCTTTATATATATATATATATATATATATATATATATATATATATATATATATATATAAGGGGGAATCAAATTACATTTATATAAAAATTTGTCAATTTAACCATTAAAATATAATTATTTAAATTCATTTTTGTCAAACCTGAAAAACAATAACAAACGGTCGCTTCCTTTTGGGTTAAAGTAGTACCTCTAGTTCCAATTTCATATATTATGTTGATTTAAATCTATATAAACGAAACAATTAAATAAATTTGTAATAATATAAAAATTTCGTATGTATGATCTACTTTAAATGAACTTTATGTTAATGTCATTATAAGTTAAATTGTTACAAAATGAAAGTCTTTGCATTTGACACTCAAAAGTTTGATTGTTATAAAGATAATTTGGTTTATCTAAGTGTGCAAGAAATAGACCAATTTTGAGATGAGACTTAATTGTAACTAAAGAGCAATTTCATACTAAATGTAAGTTAGTCCTTATTAAATGTATAAGTCATGGTTGAAGTATAAAATTAAAGAAAAAAAAGTAGATAAGTCGATGTTAGATGTCTACTCATGCTAGATCTAATTTAAGTCTTTTGATGAAAAATATCTTCTACATATACTTATAATTTGTTTTGTTAATTATTAAAATAAAAGTAAAAACATACCTGAATTTATAATTACAAGACGAAGGAGTGGTTTATCCTTTAAGATCAACACGTACTTTAGTAAGCGAATCTACAATCATGAACTTAGTGTTGATATGTTTTATAGGCTATTGTCTACTTTGAACTCTTTCTTTAATAATCAAGAACTTGATGTTTATATGTTTAAACATGTTGAGTTCCTGTTGTTAGAAAATAGAATTGTTAATTTATTATTATAAAATAGCCTTTTGTAATGATCTCAAGTTGATCCAACTTTTGATATATGAACATATAGTATATGAACATATAGTCATTTGTTATTTGTAAATATCACATGCCATTTTAACTTCCTTCCAATAATCTAATCTTGATTTGGTCAAATATCCACCTAACATCCAAGTAAAGTACGCAATATTTAGACGTGAACAAACTTAGCACACATTATACTCCCTACTACTGATGCATAAGGAATCTTTTTGCATTTCCTTTTATTCAAAGGCATTCTTAGGGAATTGATTGAGACAAACTTGTGTCTCTTATCACAAGAATATTATTTGATTTATAATCTTACATGTCATATCTCTTTTGAACATTTTCAATATAATTCATTTTTAGACAACCAACGAGTACTTTGAGAATGATCTCAATGTATCTATATGTCCAATACAAAAAATGCATTAGCAAGTTGTTTCATCTCAAAATTATTACCGAAAAATCTTTTGGTTTCATGCAATAAATTTATATTGTTGTTGGCAAGTAAAATATCATCAACATACAAAACTAGAAAAATATACTTACTCATATAAAATTTATAGTAAATCATTTGTCGCAACCGAGATCACGATGGGTCGATCAAAAATTATTTTTAAAAAATATATAAATAGAGATTGAAGTCGCCACCATAGTTTATTATTGAAAATCATAGAAAAATCAAAATTAAAAAAAGTAGTCTATGAACCAAATTTAAGATTCGGAAGTCAGTTACGTGTGGGAAAGATATTAACACCCCACAACGCCCGTCCTAAGACGATACCTTTAATCAAATGAGTAGAAGTAGGTATGGTCTTATAAAATTTCATTTTTCCCAAATAATAAAAATAATAATATGAATAAAGACAAATAAAATAACAAAACAAACAGATATAAAAAACAAAACAAATAAATAAACAAGAAAAAGAAAAACATGCTAATAAACATAATATAAATAAATAACAAATACATAAATAAAAATTAATAAGCAAAAATAAGACAAATAAACATATTTTTTTTTGGTCCGACAAGGATTGACCTTGTCCTACGTATCTCTATCCATGATAAAAAAAATCAAGGTTCATGTAATTCTAATTTTGAAATTGGTTTGTTATGATTGTTAGTATTTATTTTTTTATTTTTTTGAAAATTTCATTTAATCTTGTTTTTAGAAAGTTTTATATTTTTTTATTGTTAAAATTTTAGATTATTCAAACTGTTTCACATTTTTATTTTTACTATTTTTGAAAATGTTTTATTTTAATTATTTTTAAAACTATTTTGAATATAATATTTTTATTTTTGAAAGTTTATGTTTTTTTTTTATTTTAAAAGCTGATTTATTTATTCTTTTTATTTTGGAAACTTTTTTATATATTTTTAATTTTGAAATTTTGATATTTTATTAACTTTTGGGAAATATTTTATCGACTTTTTCGGAAATGATATACTTTATTTATTTTTGGGAAACATTTATTATTTTTTATTAAAAATTTGGAAATGTTTTGTATATTTTTATCTTCACAAATTTACTTGAAATAAAACATTATTTATTGATTTGGTAAGAAAAAAAAATGTAACAATAATAATAATAATAAATATAAAAATAAAAATGATTTAGGTTCTCTCTTGAGTACTCTGATGTTGCTTCCATGATCTATTGAGATTTAGGTTTCATTTTTTGGTCCTCTGAGACCGTGTGAAACAGCAACCTCTAGGAAAAATTAAGCACTTAGAACAGCATCCGGTATATGAGACATGTTTAGAGCAGCATCTCTGGTATAATGAAAACAAATATGAGACGTGCTTAGAGCAGCATCTCCGGTATAACAAAAACAAATTTATAATGCAAAATTATTTACAAATAATAAAAAATACTAATATTCATGATATTGAAATTTCAATAAGTCAAAACAAACAAAATAAGGACAAACAAAATAAGAAGAAATAGAACAATCACATGAGGCTGAATGATCAAGACATACCAGTTGAAGATCAACTTTAACAAAATTCACCTCCTTCTTCTAATTCCAAGCCTCCAAATCTTTAGTAATTTCTTCCGTGTGTAATTCTAGCGCTATCTGAAAAGAAGTTTGTTTTTTCTTTTGGTCTTTTTTTCTTTTATAAAATTCATTCAAACCCCTCAATTGCTCTATAGATCAATTCAATGAATGTGTCCCCAAATTTTGATGCTGAAATTAAGTAGAATAATCACCCATTATTACCATTATCTGCAATTAAGCATAATAATATCCAATATTCCCCAGCCAATCTGTTCAAATTTCCATTAATTATTATTTTTTTAATTTAAAATAAAATAGGTGTCTGAAAAAGCAAGTCGGATTATTCAGTAGGGAAAAAAAGTGTGACGTGATAGCACTTTAATAAGAAGGGATGCAAAATATCAATTTTATTTTCCTTTTTTAACACACTTTTGACGGACCGGACCTAAACAAACTAATTTACTTTATTTTTTGATTTGAGCTTTATTCAAACACAATTTATTTCTTAATAGGTTGGACTTTCTTCAAATTTTTATTCTTTTCTTTTTTTTTTATTTTCACAGCTATTTTAAAATAAAACTCAACACATATTTTTATTATTTTATTAAGAGCAACCTAAAAAAATAAAAGGAATTAGCAAATAAAATGACCATAAAATGTACACAAAATATTAGACAATCAACAATTAATTGAAAATCATCAACATTTAATCATTATTAAGCAGAATCATTTGCAATTAATCAGAACAATAGTTAGATCAACTATTCAAATTTCTAACCTTTTTATAATTTTTTTAATTTATTTTTTCAATTAATTTTCATGTATGGGCATCAGAAAAGGCAAGCAGAAAGAGAGAGACAATGTGACATGACAACACTTTAATGATAATTTTATTTTTATTATTATTTTTTTAGACACACTTTAAATGGATTGGGCTTGAGCAAACTCTTTCTCATGTTTACAAATTTTATTTTAAAACTTTATTTATAAATTAAAACTAGAACTCTCGTTTTATTTATTTATTTATTTATTTAAACGACAAAGAATGATAAAAACTATATTTTTATTTTAAATTTATATATTTTTTATATTTTGAAATAATTTTATTTGTCTGGACGAAATTGGGTGTTGACATCATTCATAAACTAAAGTCACCTAAAAACCATAAAGGTGATCACATGATGAAAAAGTTTCTTTACAATCAATGTCCTCTTTCTATGTAAATCCCTTTATGACAAGATGAGCCTTGAACCTTTCCATATCACCTTTCAAATCCATATTGGTCTTAGATATCCATTCACAACAAATAGGTCGTGCTCCTTATGAAAGTGGAACAAGATCCCAGACATCATTGTCCCTCATGTACTTCATTCATGGCATCAATTCACTTTTTAGAGTTAGAATTTTCCTCAACTTGAAAAAAAAAATTGATTGGATAATCTTCCATCAATCCAATTCCAACCTCATGTTCTTGGAGATATACTAAATAGTTATCTGGTATTGTATTTTCCTTTCTCTAGTGGATTTCCCTAATGACAGAGGTTCTTGAGGAGGAAGAGTTTGTTCTTTTAGATCAAATTCTTACACAAGAGGTTCCTCATTATCTTGTTTTTTTATGTCTTGAACAAAGTCAGGAAAAAGTTCTTAAACAATTAGGGTAACACCTATTGGAGTATTTATATATTCGTCTTCAAAGATAAATTTCTTTAATTTACCTTGTAAAATCAACGTTCTCAAAGAACTGATCATTTCTTAATTCAAAAATCACCTTAATTGTGGGGATAATAAAACTTATATCCCTTAAATATTTCAAAATATTCACCAAAATAACAACTTATTATTGAGTCTAGTTTCTTTTTATTTGGCCAATAAGGCCTTGTTTCAGTTGGACAATCCCAAACATGCAAATGTTTTAAACTAGCTTTTTTGCATATCCAAATTTCATAAAGAGTTTTTCCAATTTTTTTTGTTGGTAACTTATTAAGGATATGTTAACGCACGATTTTGTCCGGGTAAATAAAAACACTTTTTTATATATAAAATAAAAAATATACTTAATTAGTTTAGGTTAAAAAATAATATATAAAAAAATATTTTGAACTCAACCCATTAAGTTTTATAAAAAAAGAAAAGAAAAGAAAGAAAAACTAATAAAAATAAATAAAATAAAAATAAATAAAATAATAAAAATAATAATAAGAATGAGTCAATTTTCAAACTGCTCCCACGTTCCCACTCCCTAATTTTTCTCTCTTAACTCCTCAGATAGTAAAATAAAAATGAAAAATATATAATATAGTAACTTTAAAACTGCTCTGAAATGCTCTTGTTCACCACTTCACGTACAGTTCCTGATAATAAATGATAAATAAAAATAAAAAACATAATAATAAGTAACAAGAAAAGAGTTGTTCCTCCCCACTCTCCACATTCCTATCATTCTGTAAACCATTTCTCTCATAACCATATACATTCTCACGGCATAAAAGACCCACTCTTCACTTGGAGAAAAAAAAGAGCACTCAGAGCAAACAAATAGAAAAAAGAAAAGAAATTGAGAAGAAAGAGGAAATACACGGAAGAAAGCTAAGGGGCAGAGACAAGATTTTGGAAAGCAATCTCAGGTATGACTTTAAAATTTGAAAATTGATTTTGAAATTTAAAGTATGTTGTGATGTTCATAAGCTATGTTGTAGTTTTTTTTTTCTTTTATTTTATTTATGGTTGCATTTTGCAAAACAAATAAAAATTGAGGAGTGAAAAGATGTTTCAATTTTCTCCTCAAACTCACTCACCCAATACTCATAGGAAAATGTTACTTTGACACTCCTTTTTCTCTTACCTCCATTTGACACTCTGACGTGGCATTGTTGTCCCGCCTGGCAAAGAAAGAGAAAACCAACTTCTTTTCTGCTTACGTCGTTCATGTTTGTCTTTTTGCAAAGGGTTGCTTTTGTCATTTCCCATCTGAAAATGCGGGACAATTTGAGAGGGAAAAACAGATCTCATTTTCTCATTGCACTCATTAACCCCGCATCCTCTAAAGGAGAGAGAACAGACGAAACAGCAAGATTCCCGTTCCTTCTGCCCACAGATCCGCCTTCGTTTTTCCGGACGCAAGAGCACCGTCATTGTGGTGTTTCCTACCGTGCTGTGTACCCTAAACTGTGTATGTTCTCTCATCCGTTGTTGGTATGAAACATTGTTGGTGGTTTTTGTATGAGTGCTTCGTTCATGTTTAATAATCGT
>Ga0209700_104775_pt1 | contig 23870 bp, 9 predicted proteins | sample SiratroredBW_FD_187528 | JGI IMG/M metagenome (GOLD analysis project Ga0209700, IMG submission 187528) | Root nodule microbial communities of legume samples collected from California, USA - Siratro red BW (SPAdes) (version 2) | ecosystem: Host-associated > Plants > Roots > Nodule | place: USA...
TATATATATATATATATATATATATATATATATATATATATATATATAAAACATTAAATCAACTAAGGATTTTCCCTGCAATAATAATATATAAAATAACTCTTATAAACAAACAAAACAGGCAAGAGAAAATCTTACAATATCTTGATTCACATGCAAGAACTAGTTTAAAAATTTCATGAAACAACTCTATAATTAATGAGTTCAAACTAGTTGCAAAATAATAATAGGACACTTTAAGTGATGACCTTCTTCACTTTTGCTTTCATATTACTTGTGCTGTATAGAATATATATATATACACAAGTTTTCAGAATTTCAAAACAATCCATATTTTTTAATTAACAGACAGATTAAGACCACCATTGCACTAGTACGTGTCATATCAGTTTGGTATTGTTTATTTCGGGAAAAAAAACTTTTACTAATTTAAAAATAAAATTTGACAGGTGATTCAAATCAAACTATTTTAAAAAAAGAAGATATGTTGACATCAAAATTTTACGAATACAACCATCCGACAACTGTGATTAATAATAAAATATTAAATTAAAATATATGTATTGAATTATTGAATAAAAGTGTTATTTTAAAGATTTGTCAAAGTATTATCCTTATCTCTTTGAAAGAGGTAGTGAGAACGTGTGCTAGTTCAACTTTAAAACATTAGCAAAGTCGTTAAGACTTGATACATACAAAGTTTTCTAAAGACACCTTTTACTATTTCGGATAGAGTAAATATTTAAATTGGTCTAACAACTTTTGATAATTTTTTATTTAAATAAGTCATAAATAGTTTATTTATTTGTATATAAATCTTCTAATATAAAATATAAAAAAAATATGCATATTAAATATTTAAAAAACTTACATACGATTAGATGATTCTTTTTATTTTAAAAAGACTATTTAAACAAAATGTTTAATCAAAGTATACTAGTCAATACACTCAACCAACTTAAATGTTGAATCATACAATTTTTTTATCTAAAACAGTCCAAATCAAAACATTTTTTTTATACAAGTTGTGTTGTGAATCGTGTTATCTTCAACCCAAACATTTCAAACCAACCAATTTTTTTGCTATCCTAATCATCTTGGGATCTTGTCGTATTATTTGTGAACATGCGTCTTTTCTAAATGAACACTAATTTGTATGAGTTTTAAAAGGATAATTAAAAATTAATAACATGACGAATGCTGATTGTCAAATACAATTTATAAAATAAATCAGATCACAGACCTTATATAGTAAAGTTCTCGATTCTCTCTACATTGTTAAATGAACATTCTTAATTAGTATCTCATTTGATTACTCACGCAACTAACAAAATAAACCTCTCTCCGCGATCCAAACTACCTTTGTTTTGTTTTTATCTGTATTTTTTTAAATTATATATCACTTCTTACCTATAATTTTTTATCTCTAATTTTAAATCTAATTTCAATATTTTTAAATGATATTCAACTTACAAATAAATCAATATCACTATTTTAATTGTTAATTACGGATGACAAATATGATCTATGTGCTTATAAATGTTAATCTAATTACAGAAAAATAAAAATTATCTTTAAAAATATTACTACTTTTTTTTAGCTAATCGAAGAAATCTAACTCACAATACTTGCGGTTTAATGCAAACTTTATACCGTAGTATTTAATTCACAATACTTGCGGTTTATGTAAACTTTATACATACCATTGTATTTAATACTCAATTCACAATACTTGCGGTTTAAGGTAAACTTTGTACCATTTTATTTAATACTCGATTCACACTACTAAATGACCAAAATGGATATGTTTTAAGCTTTTAATATCTTATTTGAATAATAACAAACCGGGGTTTGATTCATATATTTATAAGAGAACTAACTTGGAATTAATTAGTGAGACTTATTATATTTCTTTTATGGATCAGGATACTTTGCATTGTTATCTGTATGTTATTATATCCATCTCACACTATTATATTATAAAAATATAATTTTTTATTCACTTATATGTGTTACATTTGTATCTGTTTTCATGATAGTGTTATATTATAAAAAAATAATTTTTTATTCACTTATCTGTGCTACATTTATATTTGTCTTTCGCTCTCAACATGTGTTTCAAAAATACTTATCACCAAATCACATATCAAAACAAAGGAAACCACTTGAATATTATTATTTTCTGTAACATTATAATTGTATTTTTTTTAAAATAAGAAAAAATATGAATACACAAGATTCTTGTTTTTCATATATGTTAGACGGGTTCAAAAGTACTTACCAATAAAACACATATCAAAACACAGGAAACCACTTAAACTATATTTTCTCAAAACAAGAGAAACATGAACGTACGAAGTTTCTACATTACATATTTATAACACGAGTTCAAAAGTTTTTCTCAACAAATTACACACTAAAACAGAACAAACTACCTTAACGTGTATATCATATATTTTAAAAAGAATTTCATAATTTCTTGAAAATACTTCTACTTTCACAAAATCAAAAGTACTATTATATATAAAAACAAAAGAAAATTACTACGACTATCATAAATTTCAAAAGAATTCCATAATTACGTTGCAATGTCACTGTATGAAATGAAGGTAACTTTAAAAATAGTGTTAAAATATCATTTTTTTTTCTCTTTTATCTATTTTCATTCTGTTTCTTTCATTTACCTTTTCTGGATCTCAAATAATATGCTGGTTTGTCTTTTTACTTATTTTTTTTAATATGTTCATCAATATATTTTTTCTTTCTATCAAACAATATCATAAGTGACGCTCTAAATGTAGTAATAAAAATTAAGAAAAGATGTATGTTCTTATTTTCTTATACGATAATTTTTTATCTAGAAAAGTTGTCAGATTTTATGATGTCAGATATGATTCATATTTCTCACCAAAAAGTGTATATTTTTTTTATCAGTCATTTATGAAAAACTAAATGTGTAAATGTGAGACATTTTTATGTACGAAAAACTGAAAAAATATTGTTTTGACGATTAAATGCAAAAACTATCCTATTTACAGCCATTAAAATATACTTAACCCATGCCCATAATGTAATCCTTAAATTAAAAAAAAAAAAACTTAAAAACATCTATATTTAATAATCTAATTAATTTATTCTATATTTTTAAGTATTTATTTGTGCCCTTTTGGCTGTTAATTTTTCTTTATCTTGGGATAGTGTCTCTCACTCCTTAAATTCCAGTAGTCCCCTTCTCACCACAAATCTGCAACCCATGAACAAAAAATGAACTTAAAATAAGGATAAGATGGCAACTAGGGCTCAAAAGGACATAAGTGTAGGGCATCATCTCACATGACTTCAGACGAAGCATCGTTGAAACAGGACCAGATCACGTGAAGATTTTCATTTGTACTAAAAAGTCAAAAAAAGCTAGATAGTAATAAAAAATTAAAATTATTTTAATTAAGTTTTTTGTTTGGATTACATCCGAAAAACGAAAATAGAGAAAAGGGTGGAAGATAGAATTATTTGAGTTATAGAAAATAAAATAGAAAACAATCAATTAAACTAAATTCATTGTAAAATATCAAACTTTATATTAATTAATTTCATTTATTATTTTAATATAAAAAATACAAACGATATAATTATTTATGTTAAAGAAGTAATAGATTATATTAAACTTAATTCATTATGAAATATAGATATAGGTAAATATTAATAAAGTATTTATATTTATGATATAATTAGTTATATTTCAGAATATAATTAATGGTCTATAAACAGGCAAAAATTCCTTTTCTTACAGTAAATGAGGTGTAAGACAGAATAAAATAAATAAATAAATGTTATAGTAGTTTAGTCAATATCACAGCAATAAAAGACATGTAACGATTTTAAAATTTAAAGAACTAAGAATATCTCCTTGTAAAAAAATATTTGCTAAGGTTGGTAAAAAATGAATGTTGCTAAAGTTCAGTACAGGCAAAAGAACACATGATTAAATAATACAAAAAGTGGTCCTTATTCTTTCAACAATTATAAATATCAGCATATACAACAGGATATACGATAAAATATTACAAAAGTTCGTTCTTTCTTAATGTCAATAACAAAAAAAAAGGTGTTTGCTAAACGTCAATACAACACATGTCCTTCGAAATGACGTAAGACGAGAGGTATCACTGTATTCATCTTTATTTTTGAAGTAGAAATTAATAATTAATATGTACTTTTGTTTTTTATCTCTTTCACTTGTAAAATTTGTGTCGTTTCTGTTTGTCCTCGATAGTAAATATTCTCGTACCTTCGTCCATATCTCTTATTACATAGTATTAAAGTATTAATTGAATAATTTTTTATAAAATATAAAATCATATAAAAGATATAATATTAAATAATAATGATGTAATTGAAATTCATGATATATAATTATTATATTTTTTTAAAGGTAAAAAAAATACTTTAATGTGATAGATGTTACATAGTTGAGAAAGATAATGAAAATGAAATTAAGAAATAAAAATGAAAGAAGGATAAGTTTTTAGATTATTTAACAAACTAAAGATTTGAAAGATTAAACATTCAAAATTAATAGTATATGAGAAGGAAACAAGTATACTAGAGATTTGAGGATCTGACGGAATTTGAGGGATATTAAATGAGTTAAATAATTCAAAAATAAAATAAAAAATTATATAGTAAAATAGGAGTTTTTTAAATTAAACAAGAAAATAAAAAAAATTACTTTTTTTAAGTTTTAATAATTTAAAACAAATATGAAAATGAAGACAAGATACATACTTATTTTTGTTGTATTTAAAAAGAAGACGAATTAAACATATATAGATAACTGCAAAATGTTTTTTTTTTTTAATATGAACTAAAGTCATACACAAAACGGTTGACAGAAGGATTAAGCTCAAAATATACATATACAAATTACAACATACATTTATTATTATTATTCTTATTATAACTATTATTAGTATTATCATTATTAATAAATATAATAATATTAATATATAATAATAAAAATAATATTATTCATATTAATAATCATATACATCATAATATTAGTATTATTAATATTAAAAATAGTAATGATATTAATAATAATAATAAAATTAATAAAACTAATATGTTAATAATAATTAGTATTATTAATAGTAATAATATTAATATTAATAATGTTAATTATAATAACAATAATTATTATTATAATTTTAATAAAATTATTAATATTATCTAAAAAAAATTATAACGAAAACATATCTTGATGTCAATTTTGGCTATAACCAAATTTTATGACAACTAAAGAACCTTTGATTCATAGCCATGTTAGGGATATAAAAATGTATTTGGAAGAAATTTATTTATTACAAGCCCATTAAATACTCTTTAATCTTCTTATTCCAAAACAACTTTAGATCTTCACCGTTGAGTCAAGATAAACATTTGTATAATTTTTTGATTATCTTGAATTAGTAATTATTATAGACAACATCATGTACTTTCACCTTTCACTTCATGTATAATCTAAGAAGTAAGTTGTAAATGATTAGTAAAATAAGTTAGGAACTGTGATTAATATTTAAATTAGCAAAATTTATAGGTAAACTAACCAAGTTTAAAATTTCTTTATTCTTTACTGAATTAGGAAATTCATCATTAATGTTGTTCCATACATAAAATCTGTTAGTTGAGGAAACAGTCAGTTACATTTTCTCTCATCTAGAGGTCATTTAAGGTTTTTGACATTATTTTCTATACACATGCAAATCTCACTTTTGAAATGAAACATGTGATTATATCTCATTCAATAAAATTAACTTGTTCTAGTTCATTGATATATAATTTTTAAACAATATTTCTTAAATTACATAGTATTTTGACAATATTTTAATATCTAATAAAACAAATTAAATAGATACAGAAATTCTCTACCAGAATTAAATTGAATAGATACAGAAATTCTCTATCAGAATTAATTGGAACGGATTGAATCAATACGTGTAGGAATAGACGAGAGAATATACGACCAAAATGAAGGGCTATTTAAGTAAATTACCAAATGTGAGGCTGCTTATTTTATTCCCTTATAATCTCATGGTTTGATGAGAAGTGCCTATTGCATTGCTCCTACATGGGCCTTTCATTCCATTTTTGGACGTTCCATATTCTCCCTCGTGACAACTGAATCCAGAATCAACGGAAAAGAGAAATCGTACCTATATACTACAATTATATGCTGACACACCCACAACAGGTATGGATTACCTGTGTTTTTCATTATTATGACACGTTACAAATAAAACGTAAGACATAAAAATCAGTATAAATTATTTCATAAATAACATTTTTTTCACATGCATATAGCATAGATGACGATAACAAAAATAGAATATAATGGAATAAGTTTAAGGAAAAAGTTATGTTGACACTACTGTTTATAACGACCTTCATTTGACACTTATTTTCATTAATAAAATAATAATATATATAAGTGTAGTATGGGTGTAGAAGATGAATAGTAGTATGAAAATAATTAACATCACCCTAAGTTTAATGAAGAGGAGAGAGAAATAGATAAAATATGTGTCTAATAGCCTTTGTCAAGGTACAAGAAGTGCAGTGCAATTAAGGTGCAACAAGTGTAACCGCGTTAGTGCTACATTCGATTTGATTAATGTTTTATTGGTTGTTTAAAGTAAAACGCACGTGATTTTAGCGGGGATAATTCTACTGTTTACCTAATCCACAAGTAGAGCCTTGATTCTATATAAGGAGGAGAATCCTTGGGGAGTTTGGTATCTATCTTAGTGCTTGAGAAAGTAAGTCCTTTTCTCTGCACTTCTCTCTCAACTATTTCAGTCTGTTTCCTTCGCCTTTCTTATCACATCATTATATCTCTGTAGTAGTTTAGGAATATACATGCTTTAAATTTCTGAAAATATCAAGCAGCTTCCATCAGAAACCATGACCTTCACGCTAAAAACACCATCTGCAAACCCCACATGCCAAAGCTGCCACTCATCTCAGACCAAAAAAAGAAAAAGAACTATCATTTTTAAGTGTTTATATATTAATATGTTTCTAAATCTGGAAAAAAGTGAACTTGTAACGTAACGCATGAGCTTAACCATTATATTGAACCTTACATGTCTCTCCTTATGTGTGTGCGTGATTATCTATTGATTGCAATTATTTGTCCATATTTTATCTACTTGGCTAACACTTTCCAAATATCTTACACTCTTTTTTCTTCTATTTGACCACAGACATGGATACTGTAGCCACTACACTGATCATCTTGTTGGCATGCACCGTCATGCATGCTCTTCGTTCATTGCATGCAAGGAACAGAAAATCAAACTACAAGCTTCCACCAGGACCATCCCTTCTCACCATTATCAGAAACTCCCGTCAACTCTACAGAAAGCCACAGCAAACAATGGCCAAGCTTGCCAAATTCTATGGCCCCATAATGCGTTTCACAATAGGCCAATCAACCACCATAGTAATCTCTTCCACAATCGCAGCCAAAGAGATTCTCCAAACCCATGACACCCTCTTCTCCGACAGAACAAACCCTGACATCACAACATCGTACAACCACAACCATTACAGCTTGGTCTTTCTCCCTGTCTCACCCCTTTGGCAAGAACTCAGAAAAATTTGCCACGGAAACTTGTTTTCCGTCAAAACCCTCGACGCAAGCCAAGACCTTAGAAGCAGGAAACTGCAGGAACTGCTGAGTGATATCCGCCAAAGAAGCCTTGAGGGCGAAGTGGTGGATATTGGGAGGGCAGCATTCATGGCCTGCATTAACTTTTTGTCCTACACTTTTGTGTCTCAGGATTTTGTTCCATCTGTAGGTAACGGTGAGTACAAGCACGTTGTGGGGACTCTCTTAAAAGCAACAGGAACTCCGAACTTGGTGGATTACTTCCCCTTCTTGAGGATGTTCGATCCACAAGGCATAAGAAGACACACCACCAATTACATAGACAAGTTGTTCGATGTGTTGGACCCCATAATCGATGAACGCATGAAGAAGAGGCAAGAAGAGAATTACGTCACCAGTCATGACATGCTTGATATCTTGCTTGATATTTCTCAAACGAGCAGCGAGAAGATACACAGAAAGCAGATCAAACATTTATTCCTCGTATGTACTTACATTCATCTCTTTGTCTTTTTCTGAATTTTGCTGTGTTTCATTGGATCTGTATTTTCTGCTATTACTTTTCACGGCAATCACTCAAATTTTAAAATATAAATATATGCAAAATCTATTCATTTATTTATCTTAGATCATATAGAAAAACACCGGGACTTATCTATGGATGCATGCGGTTTGAACGTAATCTGTTTATTGGTGACAGGATCTACTGGTTGCGGGGACTGATACAACGGCCTACGGCTTAGAACGAACAATGACGGAGCTAATGCACAACCCGGAGGTGATGCGGAAGGTGAAGAAGGAGTTGGCGCAAGTGATCGGAGTGGGGAAGGCGGTGGAGGAATCGGACGTGGCAAGGCTTCCGTATCTGCAAGCGGTGATAAAAGAGAGTCTCCGGAGGCACCCACCGGCGCCGCTTCTGCTTCCGCGAAGGGCAAAAACAGACGTGGAAGTGTGCGGGTGGACGATCCCACAGGGTGCCCAGGTGCTGATAAACGAGTGGGCCATAGGGAGAAGCCCGGAAGTGTGGGAAGATGCTGATGTGTTCTCGCCGGAGAGATTCTTGGACTCCGACATCGACGTGAAAGGTCGGCACTTTAAGCTGACACCCTTCGGCAGTGGGAGAAGGATCTGCCCTGGGTCTCCACTGGCCGTGAGAATGTTGCATCTGATGCTGGGCTCTCTGGTCAACTGCTTCGACTGGAAACTAGAAAACAACATGGAACCTAAGGATATGGACTTGGATGAATCCCTTATGGCCATTCCTGTTCCCCTGTAAACTTCCAAATATCTCCCTTCAACTATTTCTGCTTACTTCCCTGCTTCTTTGTCTGCACTATTTCAATCTAGTCCCATTTCAGCCATTAAATGTTATTAGGTTTCTTGTCTAAGTTGTTATAGATTTTTATGTATCTTTAGTTCTTATTAATCAGTAAATAAATGTGTTTGTTGTAAAATGATTTGTATCTACACATTTTTATGTTAATCAAAGTGCAAAAGGTAGAGAAGTTGAAGAAAGAGGGAGAAGATGATTTGGTGTGATACATTGAGACCACCGATCATTTTATATCTTCATTTTACAGCTGTATATATTCAGCTGTTAAATAGATGTAATTGGTGAATACTGACGTCAAAAACATAATTTTTCATGAAAGAAACTTATCCTAGGCATTAGCAATAGATAAAAGAAGCTAGGGTTATAATTTGACATCTTCGTTCTTCTCTTATATTCAGCTTATAATTTTATAAATTATTATTTTATTTATATTTATTATTATTTTAATATAATATTTTATTATGAAAAGCAGTTATCAAATGAATATATATATAGAAAAAGTGGATGTGAGACAATATTTCTAAAAAAAATAAAACTAAAATATGTTATTATTATATATCCACTAAAACATCGTTTCCTGTAATATTATTTAGAAATAAAATATAATAAAATAAAAAATTGAAATTATTTCATTCATAATCAAAATTATTTCATATATACATTATAAATAAATTTTTTAAAATACTTGTATAAGTTAATTTATGATAAATTATTTTTCCTCCTTTTAGAAAATATTTAAGAGGATACCTTTGTTAAAGTGTTTCACACGCTTCCCAGGGGAATAGACATGACGTGAATAATGTTCAAATCCATTCTCAGTTGGACTATAGGATTCTATTTTTCTATGACAATTTTTAATTTTTAAATTAGGAATAGGAATAAGAATAAGATGAATATTTATATATCCATTCCCTCATTCATTTACGTCGTTATGCTTGTACTCTTCAATTAAAATTACTAAAAATTTTATAATTTGTTGGTTAACATAAAAAAATTATTTTTACTTTTTTTTAATTTTTTTTAATTTTATTTAATTTAGAGAAATATTTTTTATTATACAATTTTTATTTTTTAAATATTTTTACTTATTTAATGACCACTAAGTTCACTTCTATCTTCAAAGTACTTTCTGAATTATAATTTTATTTTCATATTATGGAGACCGAGCAATTTTTGGTCTAAAATAAAATTGAGTAATTTATTATTGTTTCGATCATCTTATTAATTGACAGCAACAATAATCCAAAGTCTCCATAGAATAATTTAATCACATTAATGCTACATTACATTTGACCTCTATAAAAGAGATCACATGTCTAGGTAAAAAGATAGGTTTTCAATCTAATATTACTCCGACTTCCAAGTTTGGCATTAGAAAACTTTTAGCATGTAGAATTGGAAATCGAAAAGTAATATTCAAGACCGAAGACATCACATATTAGTGAATTTTTTAGACAATGTATTATCATGTAATAATGCATGACTATGAATTTCTAAGTATTCAATTTCGTAAATACTTATATTAAGTAACCTACTTTTTACTTACATTTTTATTTAAAGAACTCTTCACTGTAAAAAAAATTATTTTCTTTTTTAACAGTTCAACTCATTCCTTGTAGAGATAATTTCCAAAGTATTTTCTTACTCAACATTTAAAAAAAATATTGTAATTATCGTAAAATTTTAATTATATATAATTTTAATTACATAGCATATTTTATATGTATAATTCTTATTTTTTTTAATAAAAAATAACTTTAGTTTATGGGAAACAATTTTAACAATTATTTTATTATATCTATATATATTATTATATAAAATATTATATTAATATTATATTACTATATAATATTTTATTGAAAAAATAAAATGTTAAATAGATGTAATTGATAAATACTGATGTCAAAAATTAGTTTTTTTGAAAGAAATTATCCAAAGCAATAGATAAAAAAAATTAGGGTTATAATACTTTGACATCTTTTTTTCTTTATTTTCAACTTACAATTATATAAATTATTATTTTATTTATATTTATTATTATTTTAATATAATTTATTATGAAAAACGGTTCTGAAATGAATATAAATAAAAAACGTGAATGCCAGACAATATTTTTGAAAAAAATAAAACTAAAATATGTTATTATTATATATCCACTAATTTCAATATTATTTCTTTTAATATTATTTAGAAATAAAATAAAACTGAAATTATTTCATTCATAATGAAAATTATTTCATCTATAAATTATAAATAAAATTTTTATGAGTTAATTTATGATAATTTAATTTTAATTATAAGAACTAATTTTAACTATTACTTTTTCCTCTTTTTAGAAAATATCTAAGAGGAAACTTTCGTTAAAGTGTTTCACACTTTTCAATGAGATAGACATGACGTGAATAATGTTCCAATAACGTAAATAATGTTCCAATCCATTTTTTAGTTTTTATATGGACAATTCTTAATTTTTAAAAATAGAAATAGGAATAAGAATAAGATGAATATCTATATATCATTCCCTCTTCATTCATTTATGTTGTTATATTTGCGCTCCTCAATAAATTATTAAAAATCTATAATTTGTTGATTAATATAAAAAAAATATTTTTAATTTTTTTGTTTTATTTAGAGAATTATTCCTTTTGTTATACAATTTTTTATTTTTTCAAAACTTTTAACTTATTTTATGACTATTAAGTTTACTTAGTACTCTTTTAATTATATAAACTTTGGTCCGTATTATAAGGATCGAAAAATTATCGGTTTAGAACGAGACTGAATACTTCACAATCAATAACTAAATAATAAAATAATAATTTACTGTTACCTGGACCATTTTATCATTATGATGACAATAATATAAAATTTACATAAGATAATTTAAGCATATCAATGCTACAGTATAATATCTTTTATAAAAAGGATTTCCTGTCTAGACAAGGTACGTTTCTAATAGATTATATCCATCAAATTATTTATAAATTTTTATAAATTTTTCTTTATTTTTATTATTTTTCTTTTAATTAAAATAACCTTGGCTTTTACACTTGTTTTTTTAATTTTTATTTTTTTCTACCTTCAAATTTACCTTTCAAGAAAAACTAGTAAATACCAATAATAATAATAATAATAATAATAATAATAATAATAATAATAATAATAATAATAATAATAATAATAATATAATGATAATAATATAATGATAATAATGTTGTCGTACATTTTGAAAATTGTTTTTAGCCTTTTGTCTTTCAGTTGGTGGATACAATTATTATCCTTTGGTACTGTTGTACAGAACACTGCAAAACAATATTTTATATTAGATGAATGAGAAATACGCAGGTCATTCCCAACATTATTGGTATATTCACTGTATAAAAGTTGCAGCAGCCTCAATAATTATGATTCTTTTTCCTATGAAATCCAGTTTTTGCTGCAAATATTCTTGTTTTGATATATTGTATGCAGTGAAGGAGAAAATGAAAAGAAGAAAAAAGAATATTAAAATATGGAAAAAAAATAAACGTTTGGATTAAATATAAACATAATAGCATAAATAATTTTATGCCATTGTTTCATTTTTAAAAATTATTGTTACCGTTATTATAGAAGAAGCCAAAGAATGAAGTGTACTTTCATAACTTTGAACTGACAAAATCGAATTTACAAGCGAGTGAGGTGATACAATTGATTGCTGGGGTGACAAAATTTGAAGAACTTTTTCAAGACAAAGTAATTCCTCAAATTTAATATTTAAAAATTAAAGTTGCATTTTTAAATTTTAAACATTAAATTAGATGACCAAAACTAAATTTTCCTTAATAAAACTGCCCACTTATCTGCCAATATTTGTTCACAGTAATTACACTCACATGGCCTATTGTTAATTAATCATCTCATCAACTTCCCAAACTCATTATTATATTCAATCAAGATTTTAAAATGCTTTATAAAAAAAGTATATTATTTTGAATAGATAACTTCGAAAATTTATAAAATTAGTATACATCTGCCATCAAATTTAAAATGTTTTGTAAAAATTATACATTGTTTGAATATATAACTTTAAACAATTGAGTATTGATATCACATTCATACATTTTATAACTAAATGTTTACACTATATTCATACACAATAACATTAACTCTAATATAATCATGATCTAACACCAATCATATCATTAATCCCATCCAATCTCATAACATTCATTAACAACATAGTCAGATTTTATATAATAAAGCATTGGATGATAAAATACAATGTTGTATAGTGATTATATAGTTAAAAAATTAAAACTACTTCATTTAAATTAAAACATATAATCTAAAAAAGGAAAAATATCATTTGAGTATAATCTTCTTACTTGATCAACATTCTATACTAAAATATAATTTTGTTCTCGATGATTACCTTACATAAATGACGAATAATTACTTAAACAATAGTTGATCTTTTCAACGAGGAATTTGAAATATTAAATATTGTTTATGTTTGTATATTGTTTGCGTTAGGTACAAATGGCTCGACTGACATCCAAGAAATAAAATCTTCAAATTAGACAAAACTAAGCTATCTAAAACATTTCATGATGCTTATTCATTTATAAGCTTCTTTTTTCCTTCCTAAATTTCTTTTGTTTATGTATTATGTGTCCTTTAACACTTAATTCAGATCTTTCAGCAGTTCAGAAATAAGAATATTTGGAATTAATCTTTTTCAAGCAAGAGATATGTGTTTGTCTTGTTAAAGATTCCATTTCTGATGTAGTATTATGTATTTGGAATTAATCTTTCTGTTATTTATCTTTTTCCTCAATCCTAAGCGATCTTAGCTTCACTGTCGGTCAAGGTCGTAATTATTTAAAGCTTAAAGATTCAACTGTTGGTAATAAGTTGTGCAAGTTGAGCCACATAGTGGTAGGGTTTCCTCTTTTGTCTTTCTAAACTTGAAATGATCAGATGAATAACTAATGGGCCATCTGCTTTCCAGTTTTATCATGGCAAAAATAGTCATTTCTCAAACAAAAAATAACCTATTTTAGATGTTTGATTAAAGATATTAATGAAATGAACTAGTTTTGTTTGGGATTCTTCACAAAATTAGAACTCATCAAAAGAATACCCTTTTGATTTTAAGTGGAGGAGATGAGGTGGTCTTTGGTTCTTCTGGTAAGCATGCTTATGTATCCTTTACATATGTATCCTTTTTTCTTTGCATGCTTATGTGATCACTTACATTGAAATGAAGGATGTCACCAACAAAGATGAACCATCATCTGGAGTTTTCTCTGCTGACAAAATTGTTCCAGCATTCTCTAACACTGTTAATGAAAATCGTAGCCTTGATACAGCAGAAATCGACACCACTGTGGATGCTGATGTTGGGAAAGTGACTGCTGCTACATATGAATTGAGGCTATTACTGCACATGCTTGCTTGCTCATTCAAGACAGTTTACAGCAGAGAATTCTCAAATCTGAGGATATTGGTGTCACTTTTGAAACTTTCTCCTATTATCTAAGGTGCATACAGTTGCTTGTTATCAATTTATCTCTTCATTGCACTGTTTGAACTAAAAGACCAGTATAGTCACAATTATATGTTAAGTATGGCTATGTTGGTATTCTTTGTTTCTGAAGTGCTGGGTTGAATTGCTTGTAGTTACTGAAGAGATTGATGAAAGATAGTTTATGGTTACTTAGTCACTACAAGAAAAGAAAACAGTGAAATTAATGTCAAAAAATAAGTCGATTAATGGGCCGAAGGAAAAAGCATGGGCAAACTCATTTTAAAATGTCAGAACTGAAGCAATGGATAAATAAAATAAAAAATAAAGCAAAGTGATGGTCAGACCTACACATTAAAATATTATTTGTAATTAATTAGTTACTGTCACAACTGGGGTTTCAACGGGAAAGACGAACAAAAATAATTTAATTTTTAAAATAGTGGAGTCCTCACCATAGTTTATTAGAAAAAACTATGGAAAACCAAAAACAAGATAAGACAAGTTATGTGTAGGGAATGGTTAGCAACCCACAACCCCCGTCCTAAGACGGTACCTTTAATTAAATAAGTAATCTGAGTGTGATTTTTTAAAACATTTATTTTTCCAAGAAAGAGATTAAGATAACACAAACAAAATATTTCTTTTGGTTTTAGGGAGCCCGATAAGGTTTGACCTTGCTTCTACGTATCTCTATCAGGATGGAGAATCAGGGTTACGTAGTTCTTTGTTGATAAGATTGTTGGTTGTCTTGATATTTTTTTTTTTTGAAAATTTTGAAAGCTTGTGTTTGAAAATAAGGTAAGTGAATGATACCAGTACCAGGTTTAAAGCCTGGGCTTTGGATAGCAGTGTCAGGTTTAAAGCCTAGGCTTTGGACAGCAGTGCCAGGTTTAAGGCCTGGGCTTTGGGTAAGGTGCCAGGTTTAAAGCCTGGGCTTTGAGCAACAGTACCAGGTTTAAAGCCTGGACTTTGAGTAATAGTGTCAGGTTTAAAGCCTGGGCTTTGAGTAATGATGCCAGGTTTAAAGCCTGGGCTTTGAGAAATAATGTCAGGTTTAAAGTCTCGGCTTTGAATAAGGTAACAGGTGCAAATACTAATTGGGGTGATGCAGGAAGTAGCTCCACTAGTCAGAAACCACTTATGATCAAGGACTTTTTAGGGATTGAGAAGAGTGAGGGTGCAGATCTGGATTAATGGGGGTGCAGGAAGTAGATCTGCTAATCAGAAATCCAACCAGGGTTGAGGGCATTTTGGGGATTAAGAAGAATTGGAGTGTAGATCTTAATTAATGGGGGTGCAGGAAGTAGATCTGCTAATTAGAAATCCAACCAGGGTTGAGGGCATTTTGGGAATTAAGAAGAATTAGAGTGTAAATCTTAATTATTGGAGGTGCAGGAAGTAGATCCATCTGCTATTCAGGAATCCAACCAGGGCATTTTGGGGATTAAGAAGAATTGGAGTGTAGATTTTAATTAATGGAGGTGCAGGAAGTAGATATGCTAATCAGAAATCTAGGATTGAGGGCATTTTAGGGATTAAGAATAATTGAAGTGTAGATCTTAATTAATAGGGGTGCAGGAAATACCTCCACTAACCAAAAACCCAACTAGTGTTGTGGGGATTTTGGTAATTGAGGAGAGTGCGAATAGAATGGCCCAACTCCTAAACCCTAAGCCACCACCACCTTAACCTTAAGCCACCATCACCTTTCTTCACCCATAATGAACCAAAAGCGGCAGCAGCTATGGGGAAGGAGCGGCGGCGGCGACGACGGCACGGCGCGGCGGCGGCGCGGGGTGGCGGCGGCGGCCCGGAAAAAATGATGGTGACCGCGGAAGTCGTTTTGGGGCTGTTTTGGAGTGGTTTTGGGAGTACAAAATACACAGAAGAATGTATAGAAGATGGAAGATGATAAATTTTTTTATTATTTAAGAAATAAGAAAAAAAAACAAAATGTCATAAAGAACAAAAAGACCTCTTTTTTCTATTTTTTTTTATCTTTATATGAAAATGAAATGATGAAGAAATAAAAAAACATTACAGGAGAATCAATCTTCTATACTTTTTCTCTCTTTTTTCTTCGTTCCTCTCAAAGTGATCGGTCGTTCTTTTCTAAAAGTAGTTTAGAGCAGTTTTGAAAGATTTACTCTTTCTTTCTTTCTTTTTTCGTTTTTCTTTTTTATATTTTTTTGTTATTGTGAAATGGGTGGTTCAGATTTAAGATTGTCTGATTCTTTTTTTATTATTATTATTAAAAAAATTTTATGTAATAGAGAATGTGGATTGTTATCTGAGCAGTTTCAAAAGTTGTTATTTTATATATTTTTTTTAAAATAATAAGTGGAGTTAAAGGAGAGAGAATTTAGAAAAGATTGACTTATTTTTTATTATTTTTATTACGTTGAACGTACAAATGAAGGCAACAGTTTGAAAACAGTTTTATTTTCTTGTTATTTTTTATTATTTTATATTTTTTCTTATTTTTAGGTTCTGTTGTTTCAATTTATATTTATATTTTTTTTTCATTTTTTATTGTTAATTATTTTTTTAAATCACCACCTTTTATCTTTTTTTTAGGTTTTTTTAATGGAAAAATTCAAAAAAAAATTATTTATTATTTTTTCAAGAAAACTTAAATTAATAAATATATATTCTATATTATTATTTATTTTTTTCATTTTTCCTTTTTCACTTTATTATTATATTTTAATTTAAAAGATTACCCAGACAAAATCGGGTGTTGACAATTACAAAATCATGAACTTGAGCCATGCAACAGGAAAGAAAATTTAAAAAAAATAAAATAAAATAAATGGTATTATTTGCAATTAAATAATTGAAAAAAAATGTGGGTTTGACCCACGCAAGGGTGAAAAAAATAAAAAATAAAATCAAAATTTTTATGAATGAGCCAAAAATATTTATTCTAATAAAACAATTAATTTATAATTAAAAAAATAGGAAAATAGTATTGTGAATTTTTTTAATTTATATTAATAATTGTAGTTTTAAAAAGTGAATTTAATGATAAAAAAGAAAATAATATAAAATTTATGGTATGTATGAAAATTAAAAAAAATTAAAGTATTTTGTATAAAAAATTTCATTAAAATTTTTAATTTTGGAAAAATAAATTGTTAAAATATTTATAAAATGATGAAAATTAAGATAGAAATAATTTTGTATATAAAATAATAAGTTAAAAAGTAAATGTGAGTACTTATGTAATTAAATTGGACTTAAGAACAATAACTAGACTTTAGGCCTAAGAGTTCTTTAATAGATTCAACTTAAGAGTGTCAATTAGGCTTGAGGCTTATTAGGAGGAGTTTGTTTTGTAAATGTAAGTACTTGTGTAATTAAATTGGGCTTTAGGCCTAAGAATGATTTAATAAATTGAACTTAAGAGTGTCAATTAGACTTAAGGCTCATTAGGTGTTAATACCATAAGGTTGTGTTTAGTAAATATGAGCACTCATGTAATTAAATTTGGCTTAAGAACAACAATTGGGCTTCCGTAAGAATGGTTTAATAAATTGAACTTAAGAGTGTCAACTAGGCTTGAGGCTCAATATGAGTGTTAATATCATATAGGATTGTGTTTAGTAAATGTGAATACTTGTCTAATTAAATTGGACTTAAGAATTGGGTTTTAGGCCTAAGAATGATTTAATAAATTGAACTTATAAGTGTCAATTAGGTTTTAGGCTTATTACGAGGTGTAAATATGATATAGGTCGTGTTTAGTAATTGTGAACACATGTGTAATTAAATTGGGCTTAAGAACAACAATTGGGCTTTAGGCTTGCTTTAGTTTTAGTTCATGTATTAGACTTGCTTTAGTTTCAGTTCATAGTAACACAAAAAGTTTAATATTTTATGTTGAAAAATAAGGTGGTCAAAGTTCAAGAGAGAGGGTAAATTGAACTATTTAAACTTTTTAAAAACTTGAAAGTATGAATGAATGATTTTATGAAACCATGATTACAATGTAGAATAAAAAAAAAACAAGTTAAATGTGCAGACAACAAGTTAAAAATAAGTCCAGTATGTAAAACTATGTAAAAATCGCCTACAAATCCAAAACAACACGTTAAAAGATTGGCAATTCTAGAAAAACACAAATAACAAGTTCAATCTAAAAACAACTTGTTAAAAATCCTTTTCAGCTTTTAAACCATTTTCAACCAATAGTAGAATTTAACCAATTAAACCAGATTTCAACCAATTGAAATACCAATATTGTTATTTAATTTCGAAGAAAATCATTATTGAGAAGATATTCCCCAATTTCAGTAGCATTCATCTTTCTCACATTCAAACAATTAACACAAAGACATATAAACTTTATTCCATCAACACTACTACCAACGTTACATTGTACAAATTATATAAATTCTTCTTCACCTCTCTCATACTCAACACTAATCGTATTAAATATATCTAATTTGAATCTATATATATAATATATAATTTTCAAAGAAATTTAAGCATGGTATAAATACATGTAAATCTTACTTTTGTAATTAAAGGTGTCACCTCCGATAAAGTAGGATTAATTTTTTCTAGTTTATTGGTACATAACTTTTAAACAACATTTCTTGAATTTTACAAAATTTTAATAACATTTTTGGATTGATCTTCATGTTACACGAAATTAAAGTGGTAATCAACTACAACTAAATATGTATCTAAAGATCAATATAAAATAAAATGTAATCAAATAAATTTAATAAAATATATGAAATGAAAATTAATATATATATATATATATATAATGAACTATTAAAAATTAATTAATTTTCTAAAATTATCCAAGTAAATAATTTAAATTTGATATATTTATTATTAGTATTGCGTCCTCTTGCTTTTACAAATAAAAAATCATAAAAATAATTAAAAGAAATATATAATTTTGTATTGAATCTCAACTAAGAAACTAAAATACTTATACAACAATAATCTAATTCTAATATCAAACAAAACAAATTAAATAGACACGGAAATTCTCTATCAAGAATTAAGTGGAACGGATTGAATCAATGCCTTCCTGTGTGATAGATCTATCTTCTTGGACTATTATATCTGTGGTAGTTAAAAATAAACATATTTTAAATTCCTGAAAATATCAAGCAGCCGCCATCATAAAACTATGACCTTACACGCTAAAAAACTCCATCTGCACACCCCACATGAAGCCGCCACTCATCCCAAACCAAAAAAAAAAAAAAACAATTTTAATTGGTTATATATTGGTATGCATATCTGGTGGTGATTATTCTTGGTTACAATTATTTTTTTTATATTTTATTTAAAAAAAAATTACTCATACCTTAACACTATATGCAGTAAATATAATTATTTAATATTAAAATAAATTATTATTTTATTATTATATTTATTATATAATATTTTATTGAATAAAATAAATGTTAAAAAATATAATTGATCAATATTAATACTAAAATATAATAATAATTTATTTCAACGTCAAACAATTAATTGTATTTTAATTATATTTTAATGTGTTCAGTGAAAAGTATCACCACACCTTCCTCTATTTAGCTAACACTGTTCAATAGTCCAAATATCTTATATTTTTTTTCTATGGACCATGGAGACTGTAGCCACTACTACACTGATCATCATGTTGGCATGCACCATCATGCATGCTCTTCGATCACTGCATGCAAGGAGCAGAAAATCAAACTACAAGCTTCCACCAGGACCATCCCTTCTCACCATTATCAGAAACTCCCGTCAACTCTACAGAAAGCCACAGCAAACAATGGCCAAGCTTGCCAAATTCTATGGCCCCATAATGCGTTTCACAATAGGCCAATCAACCACCATAGTAATCTCTTCCACAATCGCAGCCAAAGAGATTCTCCAAACCCATGACACCCTCTTCTCCGACAGAACAAACCCTGACATCACAACATCGTACAACCACAACCATTACAGCTTGGTCTTTCTCCCTGTCTCACCCCTTTGGCAAGAACTCAGAAAAATTTGCCACGGAAACTTGTTTTCCGTCAAAACCCTCGACGCAAGCCAAGACCTTAGAAGCAGGAAACTGCAGGAACTGCTGAGTGATATCCGCCAAAGAAGCCTTGAGGGCGAAGTGGTGGATATTGGGAGGGCAGCATTCATGGCCTGCATTAACTTTTTGTCCTACACTTTTGTGTCTCAGGATTTTGTTCCATCTGTAGGTAACGGTGAGTACAAGCACGTTGTGGGGACTCTCTTAAAAGCAACAGGAACTCCGAACTTGGTGGATTACTTCCCCTTCTTGAGGATGTTCGATCCACAAGGCATAAGAAGACACACCACCAATTACATAGACAAGTTGTTCGATGTGTTGGACCCCATAATCGATGAACGCATGAAGAAGAGGCAAGAAGAGAATTACGTCACCAGTCATGACATGCTTGATATCTTGCTTGATATTTCTCAAACGAGCAGCGAGAAGATACACAGAAAGCAGATCAAACATTTATTCCTCGTATGTACTTACATTCATCTCTTTGTCTTTTTCTGAATTTTGCTGTGTTTCATTGGATCTGTATTTTCTGCTATTACTTTTCACGGCAATCACTCAAATTTTAAAATATAAATATATGCAAAATCTATTCATTTATTTATCTTAGATCATATAGAAAAACACCGGGACTTATCTATGGATGCATGCGGTTTGAACGTAATCTGTTTATTGGTGACAGGATCTACTGGTTGCGGGGACTGATACAACGGCCTACGGCTTAGAACGAACAATGACGGAGCTAATGCACAACCCGGAGGTGATGCGGAAGGTGAAGAAGGAGTTGGCGCAAGTGATCGGAGTGGGGAAGGCGGTGGAGGAATCGGACGTGGCAAGGCTTCCGTATCTGCAAGCGGTGATAAAAGAGAGTCTCCGGAGGCACCCACCGGCGCCGCTTCTGCTTCCGAGAAGGGCGAAAACAGACGTGGAAGTGTGCGGGTGGACGATCCCACAGGGTGCCCAGGTGCTGATAAACGAGTGGCCATAGGGAGGAGCCCAGACGTGTGTGAAGATGCTGATGTGTTCTCGCCGGAGAGAGAGATTCTTGGACTCCGACATGTAAATTAAAACATAATAAAAATAATCAATCATAAATATTTCACAAAATCTTAGAATATATGATTCTCACATAAAATCTTAGAATATATGATTCTCACATAATAGATAGTGAGAGAGATCTATGAGAGATCTTTTTTATTCTCTTTATCTCTAATTTCTTTATTCTCCTTTGACTCAATCTATCTCTTTCAGTCACTCTAATCTACACACACCAGAACCCTATATCTTTATATAACCAATGTCCATCAAATTGGTTACCATCAGTTATTATAAAATAATAATAAATTTCTATTAATTTGGTTATTATCAATAATATTTGTAACAGACTCTCATAAGTTAGTTAACTTCTCATAATTACCAATACGTCCTTTTATTTTATTAAATCACATATAGGCCATAATGATATTTCACATGAGTCACGTTATGGAATAATTTATTTATTTTCTAACATTCTCCCACTTGACTCATGTGATGCCATAATACTTCATGATTTAATAAATCATAATGCGCATTAAAGGACCTTCAATAAATTAGTTCCATCATTCATCATACTTAAAGATATAGGAATAATAAGAGTTATAGCGATTACATGTCATTCAATTGACACATTTCCTTCCATGTACTACTGTATCGTCCTTCTCCTTAATATGACCTCATAATGAGAAGTCCATAATGGGTTCAAACATAATGTCATCTTTCATCATCAATAATAACATAATCTGTTTTCTACATCATAATCATAATCATAATTTGCATGCATATTCATAAAGTAGAAAACATATATTTCAGAAACTTGAACAACAATGAGCTCACAGTGTTAAACAACATTAATAAACATTTAACATTCACTAGTACACATAATGCCCATCTTCTTTACATGGCCAGTAAATACTTTGGGCGGTAACCCTTTTGTTAAAGGGTCAGCAATCATAAGCTCGGTGCTAACATGATCTATCAACACTTTATGTTTCTGAACTTCTTCTTTAACGGCAAAGTATTTCAATTTCATATGTTTAGCACCTTTGGAATACTTGTCATTTTTAGAAAAGAAGATTGCTGCGGAATTATCACAATAAATTTTCAGCGGCTTGGCAATATTGTCAACAACTCCAAGTCCTGAAATAAAATTCCGTAGCCAATTAGCCTGAACTGTGGCCTCAAAGCATGCCACAAATTCAGCTTCCATTGTGGATGCAACAATGACTGACTGCTTTGCACTCTTCCATGAAATCGCTCCTCCGGCTAAAAGATACACATAACCAAATGTAGATTTTCTGGTATCTATACAACCGGCAAAATCTGAATCTGTATATCCAATCACTTCAAGGTGACCAGACCTCTTATAAGTAAGCATGTGATTCTTTGTTCCCTGTAAGTATCTTAAGACTTTCTTTGCAGCTTTCCAATGATCCAATCCTGGATTACTCTGGTATCTACCAAGCATACCAACTGCAAAACTAATATCTGGCCTCGTACATGTTTGAGCATACATCAAACTCCGAACAATAGATGCATAAGGAATATTCTCCATCTGTTTCCGTTCTAACTCATTCTTAGGACATTGCATGATACTAAATTTATCTCCTTTCTGTATTGGAACGGGAGATGTTGAACATTTATCCATTCTGAACCTCTCTAAAACTTTATTAATATATGCTTTCTGAGACAAACCCAACAATCATTGTGATCTATCACGGAATATTTCTATTCCTATCACATCGTATGCCTCGCCCATATCTTTCATTTCAAAGCTATTAGAGAGAAACTTCTTAGTCTCACTTAACAGACCAAGATCATTAGTTGCAAGCAAGATATCATCAACATACAAAATCAGAAATATAAACTTGCTCCCACTGACCTTCAGATATATACATCGATCAACAATGTTTTCCTTAAATCCAAAGGACGTAATAGTATCATTGAACTTAAGATACCATTGCCTAGAAGCTTGTTTAAGTCCGTATATTGACTTCTTAAGTTTACACACCATGTGTTCCTTTCCTTCTTCAATGAACCCTATTGGTTGGTCCATATAAACATCCTCTTCTAAATCCCCATTCAGAAAAGCGATTTTAACATCTATTTGGTGCAACTCAAGATTATAATGAGCTACCAATGCCATGATGATTCTGAAAGAATCTTTCTTAGAAACAGGCGAAAATGTTTCCTTATAATCAATGCCATCCTTTTGAGTAAAACCTTTGGCAACCAATCGAGCCTTGTAACGTTCGATATTGCCATGAGAGTCACGTTTAGT
>Ga0209700_104776_pt1 | contig 23869 bp, 9 predicted proteins | sample SiratroredBW_FD_187528 | JGI IMG/M metagenome (GOLD analysis project Ga0209700, IMG submission 187528) | Root nodule microbial communities of legume samples collected from California, USA - Siratro red BW (SPAdes) (version 2) | ecosystem: Host-associated > Plants > Roots > Nodule | place: USA...
CTTAAAAAAAAAAAAAAAAAAACACTTGCACCAAAAACAAGCGGGTGTGAGTGAATGGAAAAACAGAAAAAAACAATGTTTTGATTAACTATTTGGTTAAATTATTCTTTTCACAAAAACATACTTTTAACACTCTAAAAAATATCCCCCCTTTAGCTTGTTTTAATGATAATAATATATATTACTACTTTTTAAGTTAAAAAAGGAAACTTGACTCTCTTTTTTCAGTATTTATTACAAAGTTGAAATGCAAATTCATAACTTTTCCATTAAAGAAATAAATAATTTTGAATTATTATAATATATATCAAATTTAACATAATAGAAATGCATATATGAGAAGATAAGTAAAATACTACTCCTAATTCAAAACTTAAAGACATATTTACTTTAAGATTTTCACTTCACTCAGTGTAAAACTCCAAATTCTTCAACCTCACTGTCTTTGCAAATTTGACGAAAAGAGACTAAACTTAAAAGAAAAAGAAATATATTTTTATATTTTACGTTGGAGACAAAGAGGATAGAATTGATTCTTATGAATGGATGGTAAACTTTTTTATACAATGCCACAGTTAGTTTGTTGCATGTCCATTTCCCTTCCTCTTATGTGATGCTTCTTTGTCCTTTCCCAATGTTCTGCCAGTTAAGATAAAGTTTTCTCCACTGAAGAACTAGTATTTGGCTTAGCATTGCTTTGTCTGAGAATGGTTTGAATGTAGCTTGTATGAGCCAAAAAGTTCGTTTAAACACCCTTTTCAACTGTTTTAAAATCTCACCCTAAATCCTGTGTCACTATACTCAACCTACCCAATGTCTCATAAATCTCCTCCGCTTCAGGGTGTGATTTATCACGAGAAACAAATCCGTGGATGAACCCAGTTACCTCAATGCAGCTCCACCCTGGTTTCTTCTTGAGATCTCTTTCACTCATGACTCTCCTCAATTTTTCAACCTCGTCCCATCTTCCAACACTTGCTTTTATATTACTCAACAGAGTATAATATCCAGCATTGTCAGGTTCTAGTTCCAAAAGTCTTTGTGCTGCATATTCTCCGAATTTTTTATTTCCATAAACTCTGGAAGCTGCCAGAAGAGCACTCCAGATCCTGCTATCAGGTAGAATTACCATTTTTACTATTATGGCTAAGGCCTCTTTGAGCATCCCACATCGACCAAAAAGATCCACAATGCAAGTCTGGTGATCCAAACCTGGTTCAATTCCAAATCCCCATTTCATAGAATGGTAAATATTGCAGCCTTCACTAACAAGACCAGAGTGGCTACATGCGGAGAGTAAGCTCAACAAGGTGACTGAGTTTGGCTGCACTCTTTGCTCAATCATTAAATTAAAATACTTCAAGGCGTCAAAGCCAAAACCATGAGAGCCAAGTCCCTCAATCATTGTTGTCCATGCTACTACATCTTTGACAGGCATCATATCAAAACATGTTTTAGCAGAAGACATGCTACCACCTCTCAAGTACATGTTTAAGATAGAGGTCTCAAGGTGTACTGTATTTTCTATTGGCCCATTAAACAAGTTCTTTATAAGGTAACCATGGACCACTTTGCCCAATTTTAAAGCTCCCAGGTTTGCATATGCATCTAGAAGATTTCTCCAAATTTCAGGGACAACATTAAAATCTTCAGCTTGCATCTGTTGGAATAAAACTATGGCCCTCATAAAAGACCCATTCTGAATGAAACCTGACATCATAGCACCCCAAGTGATGTTACTTTTAGAATGGATTTCGCTAAACAGTTGAACTGAAGTTTCCAATCTCCCGCACTTGGCGTAAAAGTCAAGCAGAGATGTCAGCAAAACATCATCAGAAAATCCAGTTTTTATGACTAAGCAGTGCACACCTTCACCCTCAGAAAGACTACCAGACTTTGCAAATGCTGATATAACTAATGTTAAAGTTTCAATGTTCCACAAATGCACTTCTAGGCTCTGCATTTCTTTGAGCAAACCTGCCACTCTTACTGCATCTCCTTCTGAGGAGTAAAAGGAAATCAAAATATTCCAAGAAACCACATCCTTCATGTTTACTTCACCAAATAAAAGTTCCATTTCTTTAGTACTCCCTTTACTGCCATACATTCTCAAAACCGAATTTTTCACAGACCAATCCAATAGTAACCCACTCTTCAGTGCATACCCATGTACTTGAGTTCCCTCATTTAATTTCATGGAAGCACAATGTGCCTGCAACATCACAATAAGTGTGACCGAGTTTGGTTCCAGTTCCATCCTCATCTTGTTAAACAAATGAAATGCCACACTGACAAGTCTCTCAGAAACATATCCAGCAATCATCAAAGTCCAAGAAACCACATCTCTACGTAACATTTCATCAAACACCCGGCGAGCACAAGCAATGCACCCACATTTCACATAAACATCAATCATGGTATTGCAAAAATACAAATCCCCATCCCAACCCATTTTCGTTGCCACACAATGGATCATTTTCCCATACACAACATCAGCCCTCATGGATGACAAGGCTCGGTTCAATAACGGGAAAGTAAAACAATCATGGGGAACACCCTTTTGCCTCATCTTTTTGTACACTGACAAAGCTAAATGGAACAGTCCCAAATCAACATGGGACCTCATGATCGAGTTCCACATCACTGTATTGGGTGCATCCTCTGGGGTTGTTCTGAACACCCCAAGGACACTGTCAAGGTCATGGCTTGAGTTTACAAGAGCAAAGGCATTGTGACGTGAACGTTTCAAGTGATGGGTGTGAAGAAGACGAAGTGGGAAACAAAGGTGTTTGAGAGTGACATGAAGGGTAAGAGAAAAGAAGGGACTTATTTTAAATGAAAGTGAAATGGATTTGTTTGATTGTTGTGAAGTTGAGGCTCGAGAGTAACTACTCAATTACGAGAAACAAAATAGTTCTCTGTCATGCTGAGTTTAAATGTGATGAGAATAAAAACGTCATTTTCTAAACAGAATCAAAAAATCAAGAAAAAAGAATCGAAAACCATACACATTTTTTGATTATTTCTGGAAATATCTAAAAGATAGCCAACAAGTTTAGTTATTATCTAAACATTTCTTAAAATGCCTAGGATGTCATTTCTATCTGTATATTTCTAAGAATAGAGTATCATAGTTGAACCAAAGTCATCTTGTGCACCACTCTAAAATTGCCTTAGGAAGTTGGACGAGTCTTTCATGGATCCATCTCCCCACATGATAGTTTAGATCACAAGACAGCGTAACACCACACAACTCTGGGCACTAGGCACTGAACCTAGAAAAAGGCTAATGCTTAAGAACGAGAAAAGGAGACAGCATAATGGGAGAAACATGATCCGGTTCCTCTTATCATGTCTCACTTTTAGAGTAGGATAGCATCATAGAAGAAGAACATGGAAAACGAGAAAATTGAAAATAGATCAGTTTATGCAACATCCTCCTTAAATTTATCATCTCTAATTGGATGTAGAAGTTAATATTAACATTGAAAAAGTCCGATTAAAATAAATTGTGCTTTAAATATATCATCAGTAATTACTTGCACCTGAAAAGCTCGCGGCTGAAATAGAAATAATGCAGAAGTTAATACAGACCACGCCATCATGATCTGTTATTTTAACCTACGGGGACCAATTTGAACAGCAGAAATTCACGTCAGTCCACTGTTAGCCAAGTGAATCTGGTAAAACACATAAAAGTATGTTTGGAATTTTAGTCGAAATCTCGAACTAACCTTTATCCTCTATGTCAACATGTTCCAGTTTAATTAAAAGTTACAATAAGTTTTTTTAATCAACTTCAATTAAATTCAACTCAACTTTCTAATTGAAATCTAAAAAAAAGATCGATATTTATTGCTAATGTGGTACTACACGCCAAGACAACAATATTTATTTCTTTGTGATAGAAATGAAAAAATATAAAAAAGAAGAATAAATAAAATACTGATTGCCATTAAAAATTAGAGTAGTTTGTTCAGAAAAATCATGAAAAGAACCAAACCATCTAAGTAGCATCCAATGAACAGAGCAACAAACTTCTATGATAGTTCACTAATAGTCCAGTCAATGATTTTACAATCTGAATCAATCAATCACTTCATAGATTGAATGACCCCTTTAGTTAGTATACATAGTGATACTAATATATTTTATAAAAATAGCTTAACAATTCTTCTTCCTTGCTGGCTGAATAAATTCCAGGTTTTCCAACTGAGTCTGACAAAATAGAAGACAAGGAAAACCTGCTGAATGTTGAGGCTGCTCAAATCACGGCTAATTGCTAATACTATATTTGTTATATACACTAATTGCTACTGGTGCACCACCTCTGTACCCCTTCAGAGCTCCATCTTCAACTGATTTGAATGCAGAGATACTGTATCACAAATTTTAAGTTGTTAAATTCAGATTCAAAAGTAACTTAGCAGGACAAAATTGCCGAGAATAACAGCTCTGTTGTTATATATGCAAACTAATTCCTTTTGAGCAATTTATAACATTTTTATGAGAAATTAACGTGTTTTGAGTTATTTATGATTCATTTATGCTTACAGCATCAATTTGTTCCCTCGAAAATATAGACAGCTCCCATCTATCATTTATCTATTTATAATAGGTAAAATCTGCGTTACGAAACAATATGTTGTCATGAGTATTTTTCCACGTACGTTTGTTCTATTACTTTAGAATTTTAATTTTCTAAAATATTTTTTATTTTATAATTAACTAAAATTATTAATAAATCAATAACCTAACCTATATGTTTTTACTAAACACAAACTCAAATTATATATCAGTTACTCATAACAAATTGTAACGGCAATACCACATTCATTATAATTTTAAGCTTGTTGTGTATTCTGTTAGAAATTGGTTACCCTTAATTACTCATTGAATGAAAAAAATTAAAAAACCTTATTTATATTACCTGCCACTAGAGTGCTCAATCAAGGCCTCGTACCATGAAATAGAGTTCTTAATTGTTCCTTGTGTGGTTTCCCAACTCATTTGCCCCTATTAGAAGCAATTCAAGATTCAACTGCAAGTTGTGAAAAATTGAGAGGATTCTCTCACTACAGAGACAAACACACCACACAAGGGCATCATTGAGACTCGTTTGGATGGTTTTCAGTAGTGAGTTTACAAAATTTTTAAACCTACAACCAGTTTTCAGCTTTTAAAAGGATTTTTAGCGTTGGATAGCTTTTAGTTTTTATGAACTTTCAATTTTTAGTTTGTAGATTCATACTAAATCAGTCCAAAAAAATCTTATTTGGTAAAAATACGTTTGTATGGTGTTTGTGATGTCGAAAACTACAACAGTATTAGTATGTATGACAACAACCATTGTGGTAAATGATGAAAATGTCAGTCTTATGGTAATGTGGTAATAATAAAATGATAATGACTACTGTAATAAGATTACTTGCAGGGGCTAGTAGTATATCAGTGGTAACAACACAATGACAATGGTGAAGGTGTCGATTATAATAGTGGTAACGCCAATGATAATTATAACAATATAACATCAATGGTTTACAATGGTAATATGTCAATAATGATTAAAATGAAAAAGTGTGGGTGATGATGAAACCACTGATAGTGGTAATAGTAACAACATGAAAGTTACAATAGCGGATAGTGGTGCATATGGAGGTAGTAGTGAGAAAATCATTGTCCAAAGTAGAAAAATATGTTTTCTACAAACTAAACAAAATTTGTAAAAATATTTTTGTCATAAAAATAAATATTAAATTGTTTCAAAATAGAAAAAAAAAAATCATTTCACTTTTAGTTTGGGAACACATCTTATTTGAAAATCAGAAACTAAACTCGTGACCATTCAAAATGAGTCCGAAGTTATATCCTCCTTTCAATTAACAAATATGTGAATGTCTATTCTATTCTTATAATATTAGGAATTTTATTTTTAAAAAGAATTTGAAGACATATCTCAAATGTAGGTTAAAACTATTTATAAACCAACGAATTTTATGAAACAATATTGACATGATTATTTATTTTAGCCGATATGAACCAAGAATTTCAATGACATAGTAAAACTATTTTTCAACCAATATAAGTTAGAATTATTTTTTTTATTGACATTACTGAAATTAATATAGATGAAGACTATTTTTCCATAGAAGTTGGTCAAGATTTCCTCAAATAATGTTGGTGAAACTATTTTTCTAAAGAGTTAGCCATATTTTATAAGCTTGTCCTTTTTTTTTGTTGATATCTGCTGAAATTTTTTTTATCAATGTCACCAATATTATTTTCTTGTGAAGCTGGTTAGGAATTTTTTTTCCTAATTTGGAATGTAAAAAAATTTCAACTAATAATAACCTCTCCTTTTGTTATTCAAGAAAACAATTGTTGTTAACATCACATGAAAAAACCTAAATAAACTTTGATCTAAAAAAATTGCAACAAAAAATACCATTAACTGATATTTTTAAATTATTAAATATTTTTTAATATTAAAATAAATTTAGTATTAATGATAATTGAAATATCTTATTCAAATAAAAAAGTTAATAAACTTAAAATGTCCTATCTAAACAAAACATTTTAAAAAATTAAAAAAACTAAAATACAATGTATTTAAATTTCTTGAAAATTGTAAAATTTTCTATCAAGATATAAGGTTAGAATATGGATTAGAGTCTAGTTCAATCTCATATAACTTATTTGTAAAAAAAGCTTAAACTCTACCAATGATTTGTAGTTAAATTCTTTAAGTATATCCACTCGTTTTAATAATATTAGCTAATTCAAAATATATAATACCACTATTTTTATTAAATGATGATATTATATATATATATATATATATATATATATATATATATATATATATATATATATATATATATAATATATATATATAATACATATATACACACACACGATTAAAATACATTTTATATTTTATTAGTTGTACCAATATTGTTTACATATTTCTTTATTTTTTTAATATAATGTACTAATTATTATAAAAGGGTTAACACCCCCGCAACCCTCGGTACATTTATACTTCTAGTTTATTTATGAAGCCGAGTGCCAATTGAAGTAGGAACCATGATGAAATTAAATGCAAATTTGTGTTGAATGGGTCTTTAGGGAGGAAAGGATGCGATAGAAGCTTAAGTCTGATGTACCTGAATTTGCCGATGAGTCATAACTTAAGAGTGAATTTTCTGGAGTCATGAAATTATTGTTGTCTTCTTCCCTGCCCCAAATGGGCTGGTGGTGGAACGCATCGAACTGCCACGGTTGCTGATATTGTTGTCTGTTTGCGTTCTGCGGGATTTCTGGCCAGACGGCGGTTGCAACTGTGGGAGGGAAGTTACAGTCCATTGGAGACACTCCCTACAAGTTACCAATAACATTTATCAGCAGAAGGAAATTAAGATAAAATCTGAAAATCAATTGAAAATGCCAAACTGGCTCTATTGCTTCATGCAACAATAGAACACCCTAGAGCATATACCAGATCAAACTGAACTCATCAAAACACTTATTTTCAAATCTATATAACCAAAACCTTGATGGATGGAGATGCGAGGAATTCAATTCCAACAAACCAGAGAATTTATAAATAATAATTATGATAAGATAGGCGATCAAGTGCTAGCATCTCTGTGTACACATCGTTAATTCGTGTTAAGCGTCTACAGTTTTATGGTGGGTCTGCAAGAACATCCTACAGAATGAATGAACGAATGACAGTAATTGACTACGAGGCCTCTCTTTCACTGTCCCCATTTTCAAGTTCACCACTCCAGTGTTTTGGGAAATATATAAACCAAGCAAAACACAACTGATAGGCCAGCAGTAAAATTTTGATCTATCACTGATCAAGGTAAAATATTATACTTACTTCGGTAGCCAATAAGCTGTCAAGGTTGAAATCAATTACTGGGTTTACTGCTGCCAGTTTCATTGATAATATCTGGAATGAGAACGTAAATCAATAAGAAGAACATCATGTTGACGAAAAATACTGATTACAGCATTGTATTCCAATAGAAATATTCTGTTAAATCTTCCCAATGTTTAGATATCTTCATGATTTCAGTTCACTTGCAACGCCAACTTACTTCAATAAATTATCATTACAAAGAAAACAATTTTATCATTTTATAACTTCGACGCATATATAAGCACTGCACAATTCTAAGGGCATTCATTTTCAAGTCTCTAGTCCACATTAGGCAGATAGGCGACAGTTCCATAATAAGATGAAATTCAATTCCATGTTCTTAAAAGAAGGTCGAATTTTGTAATGACATAGTACAAAATAATAGAACCAATGTTTTATTTGTTCTGATGACTGCCATATTCCACAAACTCACGGTAGCTTTTTATTGGGCTACATGTCAATTTTGAAGGATCAGATAAAGACGGGAGAAAGGAAAACCAGCCACTTTTATTGAATTTATCCACAGTAATATTAGGAATCAGATTACTTTTAATAACTTTATTTTTCGCATTGTTTGTCAAAACTGCCTAGAATGTCAAGGATATGAAAGTCTGACCTCCACTTCATGCTGTAGAGATTGTACATGGTTGATGATTTTATCCAGAACCAATGCTGTTCCTGATATCTGTATAGCAAACATTGTCATGTCAGCTTCAGCTACATCTGACTTACTAGATTAACTGTTTCTAGAAAAATTAAACACAATCTAAATGCATTGAAAATTCACAAGAGTGGCCTACTATTAAGGCCTCTAAAATAAAGATAAATAGGCCACGGTCGGATCGACAAGATAGCGATCGTGTATAGTAGTAAATCAGTAATTAAGTCAAAAGGAGAGATCATTTTTTCCCATGTTGATAAACATCCGCAGCTTTAGTTGTTCAAAATATCATTTTATATTAAATAGAAAAAGGTCAAGCTAATACCTTGATTGGTGGTTTGAGAAAACATTTTACGATTTTTCATTTCTTCATAAATAATTACAAAGACACCATTTTGTTTTAATTTTAAAAATATAAAATTTAAGATTTGTCCGAAACAAGACTCTTGTTTTCGCTGTTCATTGTACAACTTTTTTATAGGAGGAAAAACGTACTTATAAGGTTATACTTTGTAATTATGTTTTCATAAAAACAAAAATATTTTTTTCCAAATCAGTCAGGCATAAATTTCTCTTGTAACTAGCTCAACACAGACGGGTGCAATTGAAAACTGTAGGAGATAAATCTTGGTGTGTATCTAGATCAAGGTTAGGCGGCCATAATTTTGATCATGTACAACGTTCAAAGGCAGTTAGGTTTATCCGTTTGGTAGATGCACTGCAAAAGGAATGCTTTCTTTTTTCACCCCATTTCAGCCATCCCATAAATGAATGATGGATACCAAACTCCAAGAGAAGATGGAACCGTCACCGTCTGAAGGATTAAATATTTCAATGGCTGAGGGGACCCATGCACACTAGTTTCAATACACCCACCTATGTGTCTTCAAATCGTTAAAGGCAGAGTCCAGCTAAAATATGCCCCCCATTCTCGCCCCACACGCCCACCCTTCTGTCTCTTCACTAAGCCTTCTGGCTGGAGAAAGGGACGAGGGAGGATTTCCTTAATTGTCCTGAACAAACCGTGACGCATATTTTTGTTTGTCCTTTTCAAAAAAACAACGACTAATTTATGGCTAAATAAAACGAAGAATCACCATATTACTTTTATGTAACATTCTTTTCTTGATGTCGCTTTTGTACAGTTCATTCTTTCACATTGAGTCAAAAACTTGTTAGTGGAACAAAACCGGTTAAGGATGGAGAAAGGGCTTGAACCTGCCTGAAACTCCTCGCAAATGTGTTTGAATTCCAGTTCATAATCTAAACTATTGCTTGCCAAAATTACGATTTGGGAGTTTCTTTAATGAGAAACCAAACACAGATTTCTCAATATGCACTAAAGAGGCTTAACAACGGAATCTAATACGATCTTTCTAGAACATCATTTACTATTTATTAAAGTTTATTAAAAGAAACTATAAAAATCAAGAGTAACTCTTTGACGTAAAAAATAAGTCCCACTAAATTTTCCAATCCTTAATAAATTTGAACGAGAATGTGTTAAAAAATATTAAATTTTGTTATTAACATTTTGCATAGCCTACCAACAAAACATTTTCCCTAAACATACACAATAAAATAAAAGAAAAAGAATCTTCTGTAATTTACATACAAAGCTAATTGATAGAAACTCTTTTTTTTCATTTAACAAAGTTTTTTTTAAATTTTGCATAAACTAATTTGAAATTATAAGAAGACCTTGATGTCAAAAAAAAAGTTATAAAGTAGAACTTCTTCATTCTACTAGTGTATACTCTTCTCTTGTAAATACTTACTAAAAAAATTATCCAAATAATTCTTAAACAGAGGAACAAGATTGGAATATCAAAGTCCTTTTATTTGTAGTGGAATGACGGAGTTAACCTTGAAACAGTCTTGTTAAGTACGTTACAAACCAGTTCAAAAAGCAACACCAGAGATAGAGAGAGAGAAGGTTACGAAAATGCCGTGTTGACACACCCAGTGGGAGTGAGCACTTTTCTTGATACAAAAGCATACACTTTTTTAGGTGAAAAGGTGACAATGACACAAGCCAGTTTACAAAACCCCATAATCCCCGGACATAATTGCACTTTTAGGAGACAAATCAAACAGATAATCATGGCATAATCATGAAAAATGAACAAATCGCGGTTAATGAACTCCATAATTAAGTGTTAAATTAAACCCTAAAAAAGAAGAAAAAGGACCAACCTTGTTGCAACCCGGGACCAGCTCTTGCAAAAGCTTCATCCGAGCATTTATCTTCTCTCTCCTAGCCTACAACACAGTTAAACAAAATAAAATGTAAAAAGTACTACTATTTTAAAAAATATTTATATTCAACTTAACTTTTTTGACATAATAATAATATTCCACTCCACTTTTTTTTCTTATAAATAACTGTGATTAAAATAATTAATCACTGGTTAATTAAATAGGTTACCCTTTCTGCTAAGCTATGGCTATCAGTGGCTTGACCTCGACGAACTCGAACATGGACGTACGGAAGCTTCTCGCCATCGCCGGAACTCTCGTCGGCGACGACGCTCTTGCTCTTCTTCGACGACGCCTTAACCTGTGTTTCACAGAATCATTGAATTTCGCAAAAATTACCGAAACCCTAACTCCGGTTGCGATTGAAAATTGCGAGGTATACCTTCTTCTCTCGCTCCTTCCTCTTCAAGCCCTTCTCGTCCTTGTTCTCCAGGGCGGGATCGGACGCGGAGCCGCCGCCCTGAGTCGAACTTGGGTTGGAATCGGTCTCCGGCAGCTCTCGCTTAACCTCCGGCGAGTTCGAGTTCGAGTTAGAGTTAGAATTCTCTCCGGCGAAGATGGAGAACCTGGCGGCGCGTTCGATCAGCGCGGCGTTTGACGGGAAGGTCAGGTTGGCGGTGGAAGCGGAGGCGGAGACAAATGAGGTCAACGGGTAGGGTTTCGGATTATGGCGCGGTGGCTTCCCGGCTCGCTCCGGCGAGTGGAGGAGCTCGACGGCCTGCGTGGGCGGGAGCTCGAGCAGCGCAGTGAAGGAACTAGCGGTATCCGGCGCCGGAGCTATGATGCCTTGGATTTCCTCGTTGAACTGAATGGCTTCGAGCGTGGTTTGCTCCATTATCCAATTGAACCGGACCGGACCGAACCGGACAGAAAGTGCAGGGAAATGGAAACGCGAACGGTTCTTGGTTTGAAGTTCTGCAGAGTTTTCTGTGTTGCGACTGAGAAGGAGAACGGAGAGAAAGAATAAAGAGAGGAAAAGGAAAGAAAATGAAGGGAATGTGTTTGGGAGTGATATATAAAGGGAAGTGGTTTTTAATGGCGGTCAATGATCTTCCTTTTTTTTTTTTTTTTTTTTTTTTTTTTTTTTTTTTTTTTTTTTTTTTTTCTTCTCTCTTTTCTCTCTTTTCTCTCTTTTCTCTCTCAGCTCTTGTGTGTGTTTCTGTGATTGTGTCTGGGAGATTGCTTCTGCGCCATTTCAAGTATTACGAAAGCAACCTCGCTACACTACGCACAGTTTATAATCTCCACTATACGGGTATTTTAGTACGGTTGTAACGGAACGGAAATGCTGAATACGGGGTTCTCAGAATCTCTTCTCTGGTCTATCACATTATATAGGGTGACAAATATCTCACTCCAGTTCCCAACCCGATCAACTTCAACCAAATTAAGCATCCTTTTCTTAAAATAAGAATGAGAAGGAAAATGCAAATATATAAATTATATAAATAATGCAATAGAAATAAAGATATTTTATTTAAAAAATAATTTTAAGGTTTAATTAATTTTAAGTGATTAGGAAATTTGGTGATTAGGAAATTTGAGGATTTTTAATTAAGTTTTTATTAAAAATTGTTGAATATTTAAAATTTTACATTTTTTTATGTAAGTTTGTTGTGTAATCTCACCATCAATTAGGTTACATATATGCTATTTTGGATATTGCTTATATATTTTGATGTGAAAAATAAATTTAGATATTTTTAATTTAATTATTATTACCAAATTTTATTTTATTAAATATTTAAAAAATTTATATTTTTTAATTAATTATTTGTTATCAATCGATATATCGATTAATTTTGATGAAATACAACACCATAAATTTAAACAAAAAAAGTTATAGAAACTTAATTTAAATTTTAAAATATTCGAATTTATCAAAGATTTAAAATTTAATTAATTTTTTTAATTTGTTTTACACGAGACACATAACAATAACTTACAGTAAGATAATATTAAATAGGTTTCTTTTCACAGATAAATAGGTTTGTTTACTTAATCTCATAGTTGCCAGTTTTACTTTTTAGTGTATACATACTTTAAAATAATTCTTTTAATATGTATACATATATTATTTTAGTTAATTTTAGTTCTTAATATATGCACTATTTTTAAAAAATTTTATTATATCAAGTCAAGAACTAAAAGAGATTAAAAATATTTTATGAAAGTGTGAAGTTTAAAAAGTAAAATTGCACATTTGTAAAATTGAAACGAATAATTAATTATTATATTTATTGAATATAACATATCATTAACACTGTATCATTAGTATTACATGGATAATGTATTTGTTGTATTAAACAATATTAATATATATAATATTGAGTTTCTTTTCATGAAATATTTTTTGTATTAAATGTAATGTTTATTAATTCTTTTAAACGAATAAATGTTTATTAAATACGTAGGTTTGTAGTGTTAAAAAAAAAACTCTTATTTAAGAAATATAATGTATATATTTACTCATTAAATAATATTATTTATTATATTTACTTTTTAATTTAAGGATGGTTAGTTATGAAAGTTAAAATATGTTCAATAATTAATTTTCTTAGTGAATGACATTTGAGAGTGGTATAAAAATATTATGACTATCAAATATTCATGTTCTTTGGTCAGCGGTCACATAAGTAAAGAATTCTTTTAATAAAATTGATAAGATTTTGTAACAAACTGGAGATCTTATTTTAGTTTATGTTATTGGCAAACATGTAGCGGAATATGCAAATGATTTAATGTTCATAACAAATTGCCAATAAATATTTGTTTATAGGAATATTGAAATAATTTGAACCATTTAAATAATTTATTTAAATAGTTAAATACTGATTTAGTTTTAAGAAGCTCAAGATTAGGTAAATGCAATTGCCAATAATAGCTACTGACGTTTTCATATTTCATAAACATGAGTTTGTAATAAGTTAATTTTATAATCAGATTTAAAATCACTGTTAAAAGGTAAAATAGTTTTGACAATTATAAATACTATTATATTTGAGCGACTATCATATATAACTTATCATTGCGATTTTACATGTGAGATTTGGAGATTCATCCAATATGTCACTAGATTCCTCCGTTCTTTTTAATTTTATGATACAAATAAAGAACCTCACATTTATAATTAGATTTATAATAGTCGCTCAAATAAATGAAAAGGTGAAATAGTTTCTAAATTTCGATATTATCGATTAATTTAGTCTATAAAATTGTAATGTTCCATCAAATTTATTTATAAAATAAAAAAGGCTTAATTGTACTTTTGAAAAGTTTCAAATGTTGGCCTTTTTTTCCCTCCACGTTTTGACTCTAAACTTAATATCACGAACTCTATTATAACGAGTAGAAATATAGACGATACGGCGTATGCTGACAAATTTTTTATTACGATATTTTTCAAATGAGTTAAAATTTAATATTTATATTAATTTTAATTTTATATACTTTTAAATAAATATACGTATAATTTACATTGTAGGTTATGTAGTTACTTTCGTTTAGATATAAGAGTTATTCTTTCTTACTTTTCCCTTATCATTATTAATAGATAAAACTTATGTTCTTTCTTATTTTAATTTATTTAATTTTAGGGTGGATTTTGTGTTAGTGGGGTATTACGGTTAGTTAATAAGGCGTTGTGAATTTGAAATATAATTATGCATGTAAGGATATCTATTTACGAGTATTAGAAGATATAATTTAAAGTTGATGAAGAATGATAATTATGTTTTAATTTTCTAAATGTGCTTAAATCACAACTATAATTATCTAATAACAAAATAACAAACAGATTAATAAATTGACACTAATTGTGTAGGATGAGCAATTGGTTTCATTCACTCTCTTATGTCATTCCAATAGAAAAAATAAATAAAATTGTTATGTCACTTATTCTCAAAAGGACCTTCCATTAAAGTTGTATTGATTCGTTCCTTTCGTATGCTTCATCCCCTCAAGATGCTTCATGCCATTGCAGACCAAGGGACATTTAACATTTCATATTTACACTATTAAGTTCTCCATGCAAATTTTGTAGTAGCAATTTTTTTTAATATGAATATTGTGTTTGTTGTATAAATACATTCAACAACCTAAAGTATATTTATTGGAGTTTTATTCTTGTCTAAGATTTTACATTTATTGTTGGAACTTCATTTCCATTATAAGTTCAAATAAAAATTATTACTTGAGTTCTAAGAACTAAGATAGGATTATAGAAAGGAGCAAAATTGGGTTTTTTTCCAGTTTGGTGTATTTTTCACATTGATGTTTAAAATAGATAAAAAAACATTTTTTTATTAAAATAGGAAAATCATGTCACCTAAATAGGATTCCAATTTGATAAATCCTTCCCACTAGACATGATTTCAGTTTGGTCAAACAGAAGTGATATGCTCATTATTTCAATTAAAGACGTTAATTCAAATTGTTTCATAATAAACCTATTTTTTGTAACCATTTTTTAATTATTTGACATTATATTTGTTACATTCAACAATTAACAAAAATAATAATAATAATAATAATAATAATAATAATAATTAACAGAAAAGCTGTAATAAAAAAATTAAGACATACAAATTTATTTTAAATTAAAACAAAATAATATAATGATAATAATAATAAGAAGAAAAATAATTTTAATTTAAATCATGTGAATTCAATTTAAATAATAATAATTATAATAAAGATATTTTTAATTAAATTCATACAGATTTAATTTAAATGATAATAATAATAATGAAAACAATAATTATAATTAAATTCATATAAATTGAATTAAAATAATAATAATGATATAATGAATATCATTTAATAATAACCTAATAATATAATAACTTTTATAAATAAAATAAATAACATTTAATAATATAATATTAACTATTCAGTGACAGTAAGTTGATTAAATATGAGTTGCAAGCCATTATTATTAATGTTTTAACTTATCACAAATAGGCAATAAATATACACTCTAATCATTACAGTATCAATTATTTATATTATGATATGATAAATAGTTAATGCAGTAATAGTTAAAGTGTATGCTCGTTGTCTCTTCCTAATAAATGAAAACATTGTCAATGAATAGTTAATATTATATTATTAAATATTATTTTTTTATATATATAAATTCTTATATATTATTATAATAATCATTATTATTGTTATTATTTTAATTATGTTTGTTAGAATATTTTTATTATTATTATTATTATTTCTTAAAAAATAATCATTGTATTATTATTATCTTTATTATTATTAAAATTCAATCTGTATGAATTTAATTATAATTATAATTTTCATAATTATTATTATCATTTAAATTAAATTTGTATGAATTTAATTAAAATCATTTTTATTATTCTTACTATTATTCAAGTTAAAGTCATATGCATTTAATTAAAATTCTTCTTCTTACTACTACTATTATTATTATTATTATATTATTATTATTATTATTATTATTATTATTATTATTATTTTAATTTAAAATAAATTTATACAAATAAATTTATTTACGGTTTTGTTAATTATAATTATTTAATTATTATTATTATTTTATTAATTATTAAATATAACAAACATAATGTCAAATAATTAAAAATAATAATTGCCTAGTAGGAGAAATGAGGTCTTTACTTGAAATCATCAACACGTTATCTTGTAATATTCATACCCCTGCATTCATTGGCCTTAGGAAATCCAAATACAAAAAATACTTTGCATCCATTTACAAATGAAAGAAAATACAATAAAATTTAATTATAATTATAAAAGTTACAATCAAAGTAAATTTTATTTTATTTATTTATAATTAATAAAGATCATTATCATCATCAACTAAGTTTAGTTTGTAGTTTTTATACATGTAAAAAAAAGGCCGTACATCATCAAAAGAGAATAAATTGATGTAAAAGAATTGATCAATTGCAATGCTTCCAAATATTTCTTTGAAACACTTAATAGATTTTTAAGGTGCAATTTAAAGTTCCTTAAGATCCAATAAAATAAAATAAAAATCAATAAAAAAATAAAGGATGAAGGAGAAAAACATCAAAATTTTTTATTTTGATTCCATTTTATATAAAGTTACATACAATTTAAATTCATACAACTTTCCATTTGCTTTAAAACACAAAGTTACATATATACTTCACACAATACGTTACACTAAAAAAATTTATACTTTTAAAAAAGAATGACTCACATGTTCTTACCGAAAATGAATTAAAACCTTTCAATATCCAAAGTACTCAAGTCAGTATAAAAATATAAAAATAATATAAGTAAACAAATATAAAATTGAGTAAGTACTTTATATAAGATATTAATCTCTATTTATTGATCTTTTCTCTTTGAGATCCGGGTGGAGTTATTCCTAACAAATTATAACTATAAATAAAAACTACATAATCATAAATAAGAAAAAAATTATAATAATTAATAGCATAGTATTAATCATTATAAATATATAATCAATTATATCATAAAATATATTGAATATATAATTAATCTGTCATAAAATATATTAAATGAAATCTTATTAGAATCAATTTGATAAAAATATGGGGGCACCTACATCAGTAAGATATAAACCTATTATACAACTACACCAAAATTAAGTGTTACAAGAAATTTAATAATGAAAAAAATAGAATTTATCACTTTTGATGTGGCTGAAATGCAAAAGATTAGTATTAAAGAAATAAATTAAGAAAGTTTATTAAGCGAAATATTCAATTCAAAATGCTCTGTCTTAAAAAAAATTGTGCAGTAATCTATCACTTTAATTTTTGTACAATCTTAAAAGTATTTAAAAGCAAAACATGATAATTGCATTAATGTTATGCTCTGCTTTTTTTTATATATATATATTTTTTTTAGAAAACAAAGTTAATCAATCATTACTAAGTTAATCAGTTATTTGTTCTAAATGAATTCAGAAATGTATGGCAATCAAATTGATTATTTTACTTATAATTGATTATTCATATAACTTGCATTTCAAAAAAGATAAAAATAATTGATTATTTTTATTTGTTATAGTCAATTAAAACGTAAAATAATTTATTATATGTAACTATTTATTTTTATGCATTATTATTTAATATAATTCATTATTTTAGACATAATAATTTAATACATATTAATGCATGCTTTGTAAGCATTTACACATAAAAATAATAACACCTCTATACATTTGAATTTCATCAAAACATTCCCATATGTTTTTAAGATTCTCTTGATCAAAAGAATATGGATTCAAACAGAGAAACATGTGTAAGAGATACTGATGTAAATGCCTTAAAAATGTATGAATGTGTATTATATTTGTTTATCTCCATTTGTACATCATGTGGTGAGGTACATCGAATTCTCCCATTTGTGTGTGTTTTTAAGCTGTTTTTTATGGAAGTGCTGTCTAACAAGAATTAATTGGATTAAATGTAGCTTTAGTGGGAGGGTTTTCTAATATTTTAATAGGTATGACATCATGTCTAGGCGTCTAGATTTCTTTTTTATTAGAAAAATCATGTTTAGGATTTGAGTTTATCGGATTTTTTTAATGTTGAAGTTATTTTTGTATTAAATATTTTTTTAGTTTCTATAAGTTGTCCATATTATTTGTATTAGTATGGTTTAATTTAAAAAGTTAAAAAAAAAAATTCATGTAATTAAAAAGAGATCAAAATTGCATTGTAATAACAATTTTAAGTAAAAGTAAAATTAAACAAAAATTATTTTCTACTATCATGATTTATTTTGTTATAACTTATTTAATTTTCTTTAGACAAAACAATTTATCCTTTTCTAAATGTTTAACTTATATACAATTTAGGTCTTCCTATTTTACTATTTTTGCACTTTTTGTTTCTTATTTTAGAAATTATATAATTTCAGCCTTGTATATTCGTCATTTCAAATCAATAAATTCATTTCAACCCAGCTCAACCACATAATAAACATATAATAAAAAGATGTTATGTGAATATTATTTATTAATATTGTTGTTACATTGTCACTTATCGATAAGTGATTTATTTTTAAAATTATTTAACCCGACGACTAAATTGAACTCAATTCAATTATAACCGAGTTGGATTGAATTGCTAAAAAACAAAAGACAAAAGCTCAAATCAATTAAATTTGATAAGGGTGAAATTAGATTAAATTCAACTAAAATCAAACCACTTGCACTCCCATGTAAATTTAGTCAAATTCTTAATGTCACGTGTTTTATTTTTATTTTGAATTCTACACCTAACACATCCATTCAAAGTGTCATAAAAAATATTTAATTAATTAAAATAAAAGAAATTAAGGTAGATAAATTAGAAGATTGAACTAAAATCACAAGTTTTCTAATACAGTATAACCAAATATCTCTCTATTAGATTAATCTAAATTATAAATTGAGTAAAATAGAGCATCAAATTTGTATTTAAGCCTACAATTATAAAATAAAATAAAATTTAAATTGTATTATACTAAAAGATATATTTATTCAATAATTTATATACACAGTATTTTATACAATATTATGAATAGAAATTAAATTAAAAGGTATTATCACTGAACTGTATAAAACAGTATTAAATTATAAAGTATTCAATAGTTTTTTTATTAAAACTTGCAAGGTTTAAAATTTAATATTAAAAATAAGTAAAATAATAACTCTTTGGGTCATTCTACAACATAATGTCTTCTCATTCACTCCACTTGACAAACTTTAGACACATTAATATGAATTATTATTATTATTATTATTATTATTATTATTATTATTATTATTATTATTATTATTATTATTATTGGAATTACTAATTTACTTATATTAATTTCAATAGAAAACATTTTTTTATTCACGAACAACAGCAATCTTTCACACTATACAACTTTGTTCCAATATTTTCTTTTCAATAATATGATCTATCAATATTTAATATTTAAAGGTTTTGTCTCAAACTGATCTCACTTAATCCAGAGGTAAAGTAAAATATCGTCAAAACGTTCAAATTCGAAAAATATTCGAACAAATCAATCCTTTGAAAATACCAGGCTTTATTTATCTCTCAATTAATCCATATCAGTACAAGACAAAAACTTGAAACACTAGTAGATGATCACTATCTATTAAAAAATATATAATAAAACTATTATGGCCAAAAATTTCTTCCTTATTTAATACAATATAATGACTCAAATTCAAAGCCTTTAATTTTAAGTTGGAAAAAAATGCAACACTAATTGATTCACGAGCTTCGCTTAAAAAAATACATCTTTTTAATCTCAAAAGTTTGACGAGTCATTATATTTTCCCTAAAAATTGATTAGGTGAATTAATTGGTTAAAATTAAAGATTATTTTAATCACAGCAATATTTCTTAAAAAGTTATTAACTATTCAGTCGTTTATTGTTATATTTTTTATAAAACTAAAAATATAGAATTTTAACTCTTTGAAGACTAATAATACAAATCTTGAATGACGGCGTGTTACAACTATTATTTAAATGTTTTTAAGTATAAATAATAGATATCTCTAATGAAAAAAAATCATGATCGAGTCATGCATATGACTATAAATGATAAAGTTCTCCTTTTGAGTATCGAACACAATTGCAAAAATTAAATCTGAAACCATCGATTAAGGTGGAATAACGGATCTATAGATTTTTATTAATAAAAATAAATATTTTGTTATCATTTTAACTAAAATTAAAATATGACACGTTTATATATATTAAGTTATATATTTTCCTTATGTATCATCTTTATATATTTAATTTTACTTATGTTTATTTAGTATTATGGATGGTTTAAGGTTAAGTAGGTAAAATAACTGTTTTAAGTCTTCAGATTTTTAAAGTTTCAAAAAAATTTAATATTAATATATTATTATAAAATTAATATTTAATTTTAAAATTATACTAAAAATTAATTTTTAATTAAAAATTTAAAATATCTTAATTGACTTTAAGTTACTATAAATATTTTTTAATGACTTTAAATTTATATTGATACTATAAATATTATTAAATGAATAATATTTTTGGAATTTTTTTATAATAAATTAATGATATGTTTTGAAAACGAAATTGAACAAACAATATATTTTACATATTCATATTAATATCTCCTAATTTTCTTTTTATTTATTTTTACTATTCCATCATATTGACATCATTTCTTTATATGTCATCTTATTCTACCACTCTTCCACTTATTTTCTTCCTTTATATGTTTTTTTTTTCTCCTTCATTTATCTGACTTCTTCACTTATGTCCTTCTTTTATCTAACTCTTTCATTAATTTCTCCATAATATTATTTTAATTTGAGTTTTTTTATTGTCATAAGACCATTTTCTAATTCCAAAATTGTTATTTGTTTTATCATTCTATACAATGCATTTATACCTTTGTTTTTATTTGGAAACTTGAAGCGGGTAGATTGAGGAATCAAAGTTTGTGTTCACTTTTGCTCCTTTTAAGTATATTAATATCAAGTAAAAATAATATCAGATTAATGAATTCATCTTAATTTTTATTTTATTATTGTTTAATTAATTTTAAAATAATTTGTGTAGATTAAGAAAAAAACATTATAAATTTAGAATTTATAAATTAAAGTTAAAGACTCATCAAAAGACAATATAAAAATATATTAGGAGACTTAAAACTTCAAGACAAGATAATATGATCAAGTTCATTGTTTTGACAGGTTTTATCTTTTTAACTTAGTTTCATTTTATATACTTATAAATTATATGTACTGTTGTATATATTATAGTTTTAATTTTATATAAAAATATATAAATATGTTAATTAGAAGATATGAACCAGATTATTCATTTATTTAAAAAAAAATAAGAATTGAACTTCAAATAAATTTTAAATAAAAATATCATAATTTTAATTATTTTATTAATTTAAAAGAGTCTACTTTTTTAATTTGCTTTAGACCGTTAAAGTTTTGAGACTGATTACCTTTATCAACTTTAAAATTTATTAGTTATAAGGCGTTGGATGATTTGTTATGAGTTTATTTATAACAACATAACCACATAATCATACTCATATGTTTAATATGTCTAAAGCGTGTAATCTTCAATAAATTAGTGTAAAAGTTCTTTTCAATAAATCTCAAAAATTAATAACCATCTCCCATTAAAATAGATCAAAACCAAATATCAATAATAAAATTATTGGAAAAGTGACTTTCAATAAATTTTAAAAAGTTCATAACTATCTTATTAAAATATTAATTTATTCCATTTGTGACTCCCAAGATAAATTAATAATATTCATTAACAAAACAAGTCTATAGATAATAATTAAAAGCCAAAGACTAGTATACTTATGTTTAACCTCCAACAAGATAATTATAGAAGATATATTCAATGAGTTCTGAAAAGTTTTAAAATCACCTCTTATTAAAATAATTTATACATGATTGGAAATAATATAGCTAATATATAATTTTCACACATACATTAAATACAATCTTCACTAACTAGATAAGTCGTAAGATAATGATTACTCCAATGTCTATAAATGAGCAAAAAAATTATATATAAGGATAAGTCTCGAACGATAGATATACAAATTAAAACTTCTTTCTAAAACATATTTTCACAAAGTTAGGGTTTTACAAATATAGTAGATAAGATCTATCAAACGTTTTACATATGTTAGACATTTTAGGTAAGATTGTTAATTTGTTATGATAATAAGACTTTTATTTATAAACATATTGAGTGATCTTTATTGAAGTTAATTTATTATGCTTTTGAGTAGCTTTGGTATTGAATATCACTTTCTTGTACTGATAACACTAAGCTTAGTATACAAATACACAAAGATAATCTACTGCGTGAAAGATTTTATTAAAATGTGTGAGTCAATATATTGATGGTTTCTTAAGACGGTCTGATAAATTTAAATTATACTTACATCTTGTTGTAAGCTTGGTTTAAAGTCTTGTTGTAAGCTTCTATCAAATAATATAAGAAAAAAATGGTATGATAACTTCACAAAATCTAAACTTCATTTCACTTTATGACCTTATAGTTATTTTTTATTAACACACTTAAAATAAAAATGCTAATTTATGAAAATTCAATTTGATTTGTTATAATAAAGGTAATAGATTATTTTGACTATCTTTATCAAATTTTTTATTATCATTAATTATATTATTATAACAAGACTCTCATAAATAATAAGATTTTTTAGATTAAATATGATGTTACATGTCCACCCATCTTCAACCACAAGAGAAATTATTTGATACAACTTGTAAGTTGCCTTCAAAATTTGTGATTATCCCCACAAACCAATACAAGACTACTTAATGGCTTTAGCCTCACGCACTTTGGAAAAGGTCACCTTCCCTAAATTGCTCATATTTAACTCTAGAGTTCTCAAGTGAATGGCTAGTGAAAAGTATATACATCTTATTTGTAGTAGTGATTAATTCCAGAACTTATTCTCATATCTCTCCAATATTCCGATTCATCAATGTGTCCCTCTTATCCTCCTTCTCCATACCTCACCTCTTTTGCATTGACAAACACACCCCACCAATTTTAATTGCCCTCCAACTTTCGAATGCTTCATCCTCGAACCACACCATACTAGGGAAGATGACCTACACTAATACCACATGTAACACCTAATTGCCTTCAAGATCAACCACCACCACCACAAATCAACACAACTTTTCAATATGTTTTTGGCCCCACTCAAACATTTCTTACAAATTCTTCAAATCAATTATTAGTTCTTATCTGTCGACAAAATTGAAAAAAGAAAAGAAAAGAATAATATAGAATAAAATACATTAATCATCCTTTAGGTTTCATGAAATTTACCTCCCATTTTTAAACACATACGATATCCTTCCTTAGAGGCATATATACACTCTCTATGATTTTCAATTACTTGAGGTTGGTGCAATGCAAACATATATATTCGTGTAATGTTTTTTTTTTTTTAAAAAAAAAAAAAAAA
>Ga0209700_104777_pt1 | contig 23867 bp, 17 predicted proteins | sample SiratroredBW_FD_187528 | JGI IMG/M metagenome (GOLD analysis project Ga0209700, IMG submission 187528) | Root nodule microbial communities of legume samples collected from California, USA - Siratro red BW (SPAdes) (version 2) | ecosystem: Host-associated > Plants > Roots > Nodule | place: USA...
TTCAAATTTTATTTAATTTTTATCATTATTATTATTTCAAGAATACTTACACTAATAAATATATTTTTATGTTATTATTGATTTTTATTTCTTTTTATTTTTATTATTATGTTTTTAAATTTAAAAGATTACCCGGACAAAATCGGGTGTTGACAAACAGGACCAAGAATTATCAGATATTTGTAAAAATGTTGAAAACAAGAGTGTGCTTCTTTTTGTTACCTGGTCAAATACATTTCTTGAGAGATTGCGAAGTACTGTCACAAAAAGGTTAAAAAAATCCACGGACATTTCTTTTGGTGTAGATAAAAAAAAAATGAAAACATATAAACGAAAATAATATAATTAATAATTCAATATAGTATAAAGATGAATGAGAAGTGTGATAATAGTTTGGAATTTAAAATGTCCATACATGAATATGCTAATATGATAATATGATAGAACAAAATCTCATAATACATGTCCTTAACGTTTGAATAGTTGCACCAACCATACCTTGTCTGTTGTTGCCACAATTGTTGGGCTTTAAATGTTGGGGTGGCCATACTTATTAATTTAAATTATCTGATTGTTTTTCAGTACTATCTGGTTTTTCTTTTACTGAAGAGCACCTACATATTTGTCGGAAATTGTTAATGAATTTAGGAAGCACAAAATAAAGAAGATTGTGTAACATCATGACGGTTTCCACCCAGAAATTGGAGTGGTCAGAGATCACACATGTTGAACGTGGAAGTGACCACAATTACTTGCAGTGTGTATTAGTACTCCTGAATTCAAGTTAATTGTTTTCATCATTGGGTTGAGATAGGTAACAATTCATTTTTATAAGAAATTTAGAAAAAAAATTATTTACATGCATAACTATTTTGTTCAATAATGAAAAAATAATATAGTCTGGAGATTCATCATCCTAAAGTTATCTAATGTTTCTTAAGATAAGATAACAATTCCAAATCATATATGTAAAAGGAAAGTATGTACTTGATAAAAAAAAAAAGAGAGTAAACGAGTAGACTTCAATTGAGGATGTTGTGTCACTAATAAAAATGAAAATGTTTCAGCCAAATTACAAAGGTCTGTTGGATTTCTTTCTCATTGTGGATTAATTAATAAGGTTTTTATCCAAATATATATCATTTTTTTAATATATGTTAAGTGTTTTAAAAACCAAAGATAAATATAGTTAGAAGATATTCCCACTGTCATTTTTTTTAACAAAACCTTAAGAGTTACACAACAAACAGTTACACAACAAATTAATTAACGTGAGAATAACAGTAAAAATATATTTTTTCTACAATTTTATGAACATCTTGAAATATTTATAATAAGGTTTATATAACTCCACTTCAACCAGTAAGTTTTAAAAAGTTACAAATGAATATATTTTATATTTGACTGAAACAATATATATATATATATATATATATAAATAATATATTTCAAAACCATACTTTCACCTATGATCGATTATCTTTCTAAATATAATTAATTTTCTAAATAATTGATTCGACTTTGATTTAATTATATTTTTTAAAAAATTCTTAGTTGTGCATATTTAATCTGATTAGATCTTTATTATAACTAATTCGTCTTCCTTATATTTTATGTATTTAGTTGATTAGATAAATTATCTTGTATAAATTTTTCTGACATACTTGCACAACTAATTAATTAGGAGAAACATTAATTAATTGTATTCTTGACAGTTGTGGAAATAAAAAATAATAACTATTGTTATCTAATGTAATTGGTCAAGTCATAGTGAAATGTTTTTTATAAATATTTTTTGAGACTGTCTTTAAAAAAAAATATTTTAAAAACTCATACACTTTGAAATATTCATATTTTACAGAAATATACATTTTAATATTTTAATTACATTTAATTAATTCAATTTTCTTATCAGTTAAATAATTCAATCCTTAGTATCCATTACAAACACATTAAAGTTTAAAAATACATATTTCATAATTTAGATGAAATAAGATTATCCAAGCACATTAAAGTTTAAAAATACATATTTCATAATTTAGATGAAATAAGATGTAAATTTCAAGAGATTAATACTGAGTCTATTAGTATCAATTCTTTCTTTCTTACAGTGAACTATGTTTTGATTAAAGAAATATTCTTCTATCATGTTTGTCATGTTTTAGTTTAAAGATAATTTTATCCTACATATATTAAATTGACATTACATAGTCATTGGTGGTGTTTTCTATTCGACTCTTGTAAAAGATTAGTCATTAACGGTGTTTTTTTTTTATAGATTATTGCAAAAGATTAGCTATTGACGGTGTGTTTTGTTCGACTCTTGCAAAAGATTAGCTATTGACGGTGTTTTTTGTTAGACTATTACAAAAGATTAGCCATTGACGATATTTTTTGTTCGACTCTTGTAAAAGATTAACCAGTGTTTTTTTGACTTTTGCAAAAGATTAACTATTGACGATATTTTTTTCTTACACTCTTTGAAAAGATTAGACAAGTATTGTGTTATATAATTCGAGTACATTGTTAGCTAAAAAAACACCATGTCTTTGTATGCATAATTTGTACTAGTAAAAAGTTAAGGTATGAAAGCCAGGTCCATAATTAATTGCACGCTCAACCGTTACCAATAGAGTTCTATCAAGTGACATGATGTGATTATAGGTAATGTGATAAAATTAAAATTAAGTCAAACTAACTGATTTTGATAATTATAAAATTATATTGATATATATTTTTTAATAATATTGTAAAATTTAGCAATTTGCATTGGAATCATAATGAAACTGTTCACATAGTTTTTTCCTTTAATTATATACAAACAGTAATATTTAAATTATTTTATAAAACTGTAAATAAATAAATATAAATATCCAATATCAGTTGCTGTCCTCTTTTCTGGGAAAAAGAAAAACACGCATTCTGTATAAAATGGAATTCTTGTTCTTGAGCGGAGTTGGGGCTTATCCTGTTGAATTTTAAACGCAGATATCAGATTCTGGTCCCTTCTTTGTCACAATGATGTCATATCTTCTATTCAATTCTCTTCCCAAACACATTAAAAAAAAGCAAAATCCAAATACTACTAATATTCCCTTAGAAGTGGAGTAAGTGAATTTCACAATAAAATTAGTGCAGTTCCAAAAATAATAAGAAAGATAATATAATAATTTGTAGGAAACATTTTTGTGGGGGTGAAATTAATGCAGTACCCTGTTTGTCTATCTAGTAAAAAACATGTCAAAAAATAAAGTTCTTGAAACAGAATAGCATTTTGTATCAATAGTCTCTGTTCCCACTTTCTCTGGTCAAAAAATGGCTCCGAGATTGGTGAAATCTGGGTCGTTCCGTCGCGGTTTGGCGGAGAAGAAGGAGAGGCTTCTCTCAGGAAAGAGTAGCAGTGATATTTCTCAGATAGGGATTGGCATGACGACACAAGAGGAAGAACAATCGAGGATGGTGAAGTGGTGGAACACGGTCAAGAGTGTAACAGGAAAAGCATGGGAAATGGGTCGCTCTGATCCAAGAAAGATTATCTTTTCTGCAAAAACGGGTCTTGCTTTGGCCCTTCTTTCACTTTTGCTTTTCCTCAAAGAACCCTTCAAGGATATGAGTCTTTACTGTGTCTGGGCCATTCTTACTGTCGTCGTAGTCTTTGAATTCAGCATAGGTATACATATACCTAACTAGAATGCAATTTCAATTTATTTTCTTTAAAGAATAAATTGTTTTTCATGGTTGAGAAACTGTAGGTGATGTTGATCCTCTTCTAAGCTTCAAATCCTTTTCATGTTTTAATCTTCCAATTAGTCCAATGTTAATTAAGTTGTGATCAAACATAATGCAGGGGCTACTCTGAGCAAGAGCTTAAATGGTGGATTGGGGACCGTGTTGGCTGGAGCACTTTCTCTGGGGATGGCAGAGTTATCAACATTGGCTGGGAAATGGGAGGAGGTTATAATTATTATATGCATCTTCATTGTAGGTCTGGTTTCACACTACTTTCATTTCATTTTTTGTTTGTGAAAAAACTTTTGTTTTATGATCCACATAAGTGTTTTCTGACTAGAAGTGTGAATGATATGCTAGGATTTTCTGCTACCTATACAAGACTATACCCTTCTTTCAAGCCTTATGAATACGGGTTCCGCGTGTTCTTGATAACGTACTGTTTCATTACTGTATCCGGGTATCAAACAGGGGAATTTGTTGATACTGCTATAAATAGATTTGTGCTCATTGCTCTCGGTGCTGCTGTGTCTTTGGGTGTAAATATCTGTATATACCCTATCTGGGCTGGAGAGGATCTGCATAATCTTGTCATAAAAAATTTCATGGATGTTGCAACTTCTTTGGAAGGTATTGTTCAATGTCATCTTCATCATCACATTTCATTCCCCGTTAATACCATTTGGTTTGTTGCTTCTGAAACATGTTTCCTAGGTTGTATGTATGACAGTTAAAAAAAGTTTTCTTAAAATGCATATCAGAATAAAAGAATCTACTTTATGTTCAAATTTACCACAATAAAAACTAAGGAAACTGATCAGTATTTCAAATATCAGTGTTTTCTTGAATTGTGGAACTAAAAGCAAACAAAAGTAACCCATTGTAAACATTGGGGGGCGTGCAGAAAAAAGAAGAGGGAGTGACACTGGTATTGTCGAGTAGAATGTCTTTTTATAAAATAGTACATCAATCAACTATGGTTAGAAATTATCTTTATCTGATCCTAACTTTTTCCACTTTATCCTGTGCTTAAAAGTATTTTTAAACTATTGACTTATCTTGTTCTTGTTTGTCATCTTCCATTGCCGATAATTATTTCTTGAAAATTTGAATTTTTTTCTTGACCAAGTCATGCAAGTTATAAACTTGTACCCATCCAATGTGAGGAGTTAAACGTATGCACCGAATTCAGTGCTAGAAACATATAGCAATATTTTACTTTAAAATTGACTATTTCATGATCCGGTAACTATTATAATGAAGTAAAGAACAATAATTTATAACGCTGTTGAGCTTCTCTCTCTTCACCAGGTGTTGTCAATAACTACCTTCATTGTGTTGAATATAAGAAGGTGCCATCTAAAATTCTTACTTACCAAGCTGCTGATGATCCAATTTACAATGGGTACAGATCGGTTGTTGAATCGACAAGTAAAGAAGATGCACTGGTACACTACACTTAGTTTTCTCTGGTTCATGAATATATCTTTGACATCATTTTGACTCGTTCTCATGTGCTGGTGATTGAAGATGGGTTTTGCTATCTGGGAACCGCCACATGGTCATTACAAAATGCTCAAATATCCATGGAACAATTACGTGAAATTAAGCGGGGCTCTTAGGCATTGCGCATTCATGGTCATGGCTATGCATGGATGCATACTTTCTGAAATACAGGTTCTTGTCTGTGAACTTTCTGATAATAGTTGTTAGAAAACCTCTTGAACTTTTGTTCTTCATTAAGATGAGTGTTCAATAGTCATCTGAATTCCCTTTTCTTTTATAAACAAACGATTTTTCTAGATATAACCTGTGTTATAGAAAATTTAAGATTTCTAAAAATTTATCTGTTGTGTTCCTTTTTCCTGAGTTATTATTATTCATACGCGTGTCTTAACTTCATTTTGTGATACATAGGCCCCAGCTGAGAAGAAACAAGTTTTCTGCAGTGAGCTTCAAAGGGTAGGTTCTGAAGGGGCAAAAGTGTTGCGTGAACTTGGAAACAAAGTTCAAAAGATGGAGAAACTAGACCGGGAAGACTTGCTGTATGAAGTGCACGAGGCAGCAGAGGAACTGCAACAAAAGATTGATAAAAAATCTTACCTTCTTGTGAATTCAGAGAGATGGGAAATTGGAAACCGCCCAATAGAGGATGAGGAGAGTGATCTTCAACAACAAGGCCTATTGAACATAGACGAAGAACGAAATTTTCTTGAGCACAAGTCTCGTAGTGAAGCAGTACTTGATCTCAGTACAGTTGAAGTCCCACATTCTTGGGATGGAAATTTAACTCTAGGCAATAACTCTGCTGTGCTTGCAACCAATGGCTCTGAAAACATGCCCAGGAAAGAGATATCTTGGCCTGCTCATGTTTATTATCATAAATCAGATGGCGAGGTCAAAGAGGGTGAAAAGCTAAAAACTTACGAAAGTGCTAGTGCTCTATCTCTAACAACATTTTCATCGCTGCTGATTGAATTTGTAGCAAGGCTTCAAAACCTGGTGGATTCATTTCAAGAACTAAGTGAAACAGCAAACTTTACTGACCCTAAACAAGAACCATTAAAATCCAATGGGTTTTGGACCAGGTTGTTTAACTGCTGAAAATTTAAGGACTGAAGCTTGGAATTGGTCGTGTCAATAGCTTCATCTAGCAGAGTCTGACATACTAAATGAGAATCCGCAGTACTGTTTCTAAACTACTTTAGAAGGTTGCTAAACTAGTATGTTTATGAATGATGTCATTTAATAAGTTTTATCTTCTTACAAAATTTGAAATCTGGAATATAATTTTTGTATTTCAGATTGTATAGTTTGTAATACAATTTTCTTTTGTATTCTGAATTACACCATCCAAACTATAATTTTGTATTTTGAATAGTGTAAATCGAAATATATTTTTTTTACCTCAAATTAAGAGGTGAGGAGGTGCATGATTTATTTATTTTATTAAGGGTATAATAGTTATTTTGTTGGATATGTAGCGGTGCAGGGAGAAAGTATGAAGATGTTGGAAGAGTCACCCCATTTGAAGTTTTTTGATCTTCATGAATTAAGTGGTTTCTTCATCCAAATTAGACTTTCTTCCATTTTAAAATTTACAACATATAATATCAATAAGGTCTGCATATCTATATAAAAATAAATAAACTATGATCTTTAAAAATTATTGAACAATATATTCTAGGTATATTAATAAAACAACACTAATGAGATTTTTTTTTAAAACTAGTTAGTGAGAAGAAATTTTTAACTGAGAGTTATCTTAGTGAGGCGAGGTGTTGACGTGAAGAGACTACGGGGATTGCATTATGCACCCCACAGTTTGAACGTGCACCCCTGTAATTTTAAAAAGTTATTAAACTCAACTCAAAAAGTATAACATAATCAATAGTAAGTTTAGGGTGAAAGGGATTCATATAATGATAGGTGGAGAAAAAATAGAAAATAAAACCAAAAAAATGGAAATAATTTTTCATTTTTTTTCTTTTTTTACAATTTCTTTTATTCTTTTAATTTTTTGCATACCTTTTGAAAAATACCATTGATCTATCTTAAATTTAGAACGAGTTGTTAAAGATTTGATGAATTGAAGAGTGTCTTATATTTTGATCACGAGTTTGGAGTAACTTGTCATAAGTTCAAGATAGCTGAGGGTCCATCTTCTGCATATGGTTGGCAATGAAAGTCCAATCCATAAGTTTCTTAACATGTCGTCTCGGCTTAAACCCATTTACGTGCAGGTAGATCTCATGATTACACCGTCTATAATAATATAGGAAGGATCAGCATACATAAGTTCAACAATTAATATATTCATATTGCATTTTATAGACATGTCATGGTCTTTGAGACAATTTATTAGTCCAATCTCTATAATTTTCTTAGAACATTTAAGTGGACAAATTAAAGCATTAATGAGACATCAATTATAATAAATAAAACTAACCTTCTAATAATAATTTTCAAATCATATCTCAATTTCTGCTTACAATTAAAATTATAATGAATTATAATTAAATAATTTATTATAATAAAATAAAACATAGGTGTTATACCATAAAAAATAAAAAAACAAGTGTCATTTTATTAAAATATAAAAAAGCGGTCTTTTACTTAAAAATTAAAACAATGAAATTTAAATTTATAAATATTTAAGGACAGTTAAGATAAATTTCCCTGATAAAATCCAATAAATACACTTGGTTTTATTTTAGTTTTATTTTTAGGAACCATTAATAAATATCCATATCTTTCTTCTGTAAAAAGACAAAATGTGAATGATTCCCAAAAAGAAGCATTTGTTGTTGTTGCAATTTTGGCTCAGCCTGTGACGTGTCCAATTCTAAAACCCCAACAGTTCATGCAACCGAAACTGCTCTATTCTTTGTCCCAATCATGTCATGTCCCAAACCCTCCCGTTGATTCCTGTTCCTTAAGAAACACAAGTGAATCACTCCACCACCACAAAGATCGAAGATTTTTTTTTTCTTTTGAAAAAACTATTTTGTGAGGATGCAAATAATGCACTACAAACAAAATGCAAAACCTGATTACGATTTTTTCTTTGGAAAATAATCTTCTTTTTCTTTGTATATATCAACTCATCACAGCTTCGCTACTAGATAGGTATTTATCCGTTGAATAAATACTCTTTTTCAAGAAGAACAATATTGTATTTATAAACTTCTGGCTCTGGTAAAACCGTTACTGTAAATTGAAGTTGGAGTCTTTCATGAAAAATGGTTTAAGAGGAATCCAATTTATTTGAATATCCATGTGGTTAATATATTTCAGTTATAACTTCACATGTACACTCTTCACATGTGAGTGAGAAGAACTCAAACGGAATAGCATTCATTACCTTATCACTCATCTTAGTCTCTATTCGGATGGCTACGAAGTTGGTAAAATCGGGTTCGTTTCGTCACGGTTTGGCGGAGAAGAAGGAGAGGCTTCTCTCGGAGAAGAGTATTAATAATATTTCTCAGATGGGGATTGGCGTGGTTTGGATGCAAGAGGAAGAACAGTCGTGGATGGTGAAGCGGTGGAACACGGTTAAGCAAGTGGCTGAGAAGGCATGGGACATGGGTCGCTCTGACCCCAGGAAGGTTATTTTCTCTGTAAAAATGGGTCTTGCTCTGACCCTTATTTCGTTTTTGATCTACCTCAAAGAACCCTTCAAGGATATGTTCCGCTACTCCATCTGGGCTATTCTAACTGTCGTCGTAGTCTTTGAATTCAGCATAGGTATTATTCTAACTATAACTCTGTAACTGCTCCCAATATAAAAATATTTATATATATGCTTGCAATACTTAATCTTTTCTTTCGGTGGTGGGGTACTCCTTTTCTCAGTCAGTGCGTGTTAGATGTTAATATAAAACCGTAACTATTACTGTGTAGAATGAATTCATGGATTCCTTAAGCTTAAGCTTGAGGGTTTATATGATAAGGATCCGTCTGAGAATAGTGGTAGAAATGTACTTGAGGATTAGGAATTAAGGGTTTAAGAAAAAAGTATTTTTTTTGCAAGGTTGAGAAATTGTAGGTGATGTTAATTCTGCTGTTATTTTAGTGAATAAAGTATGGTCGTTATTTATGGGGCGTGTTTTTGGGACAGTGAGAAGAAAACTTATTAAATAATTGGCCTGTCGGGCCACCTTTTATTCTGATTGTCTTCCTTTGTATGTCCCTAAATTCAGTAGCTGTCATTGTTTTTTCAATTTTGATATCTATAGTTTCATCATAAATCCTTTTCATGTTTTCCATTGGGTCAAGGGGGAAATGTGTATCTATATTCTATTCTATCTATGGCTTAAATTCATAGTAAATTATAATAAAACATGATGCACTAGTGCAGGGGCCACTCTGAGCAAAGGGTTTAACAGAGGATTAGGAACTTTGTCGGCCGGAGGACTTGCTCTGGGGATGGCAGAGTTATCAGAATTGGCTGGAGATTGGCAACAGCTTATGATTATTGTAAGCATCTTCACTGTAGGTATGGTTTCACTTTCACAATCACTTTCCTTTCATCTCTTGTTTGTGAAAATATGTTGTATCCAAAAGTGCATTTAAGACATATTTATTTCTGGTGTTCTGACTAGCTGTGTGATTGATCTAACAGGATTTTGTGCCACCTATGCAAAACTATACCCTACTTTGAAGCCTTATGAATATGGGTTCCGCGTGTTCTTGATAACGTATTGTTTCGTTACTGTATCTGGGTATCGAACCGGGGAGTTTCTAGATACAGCTATAAAAAGATTTTTACTTATTGCACTTGGGGCTGCTGTATCTTTGGGAGTAAATATCTGTATATACCCTATCTGGGCTGGTGAGGATCTGCATAATCTTGTCACCAAAAATTTCATCGGTGTTGCAACATCTTTGGAAGGTATTGTGCAATATTTTATTTATCATCTTACTAATTACCATTTAGTTTGCTGCTTCTCAAACTTTTTTGCTTCTTTGGTTGTATGTTTTCTTTTTTCCAGGTGTGGTCAATCACTACCTTCAATGTGTTGAATATAAAAAGGTGCCATCTAAAATTCTTACTTACCAAGCTGCTGATGACCCGGTTTACAGTGGCTACAGATCGGCTGTTGAATCTAAAAGTAAAGAAGATTCATTGGTATTGTTTTCTTGCTTCAGTTTTCTCTGGGGCATGAATACATGTTCATCATTATTTTGACTAATTTGAACATGCTGGTGATTGTAGCTGGGATTTGCTGTCTGGGAACCACCACATGGTCGTTACAAAATGTTCAGTTATCCATGGAAAAATTATGTGAAATTAAGCGGGGCTCTAAGGCATTGCGCATTTATGGTCATGGCTATGCATGGATGCATACTTTCTGAAATACAGGTACTTTTTGTCTCTGAACTTTTTGATGATAGTTGTTAGAAAACCTCCGAAAAGACTTTTGTTTTTCATTATGAAGAGTGTTGAATAGTCATGGGAATTCACTTTTATTTTATTTTCGCAAGTGTCTTATATCCTTTATTTGAATGTCAGATATGAACCACGCATGTTTCATACAAAATATTATTTAAACAGAATGCATAACAAATCATGAAATTGAAACCTTTGACTCAACCTAGTATGTGCATGACTCTTTTTTTGTGATACATAGGCCCCAGCTGAGAAGAGACTAGTTTTCCGTAGTGAGCTTCAAAGAGTAGGTTCTGAAGGGGCAAAAGTGTTGCGTGAACTTGGAAGCAAGGTTAAAAAGATGGAGAAACTAGGTCCAGGAGACTTGCTGTTTGAAGTGCACGTGGCAGCAGAGCAATTGCAACAGAAGATTGACAAAAAATCATACCTTCTTGTGAATTCTGAGAGCTGGGAAATTGGAAACCGCCCCAGAGATGATGAGGAGAGTGATCCTCAACAACAAGGCCTCTTTAACACAGACGAAGACAGAAAATTTCTGGAGTGCAAGTCTCTTAGTGAAGCAGTACTTAATCTGAGAACAGTTGAAGTTCCACATTCTTGGGATGGAAACGTAACTTTAGGCGATAACCCTGGAACTGATGCCTCTCCAAACATGTTCAGGAAAGAGATATCTTGGCCTGATCAGGTTTACCACAAATCAAATGCAGTAGCCAAAGAGGGTCAAGAATCAAAAACCTACGAAAGTGCTACTTCACTGTCTCTAACAACATTTACGTCGCTTCTGATTGAATTTGTGGCAAGGCTTCAAAACCTCGTAGATTCATTCGAGGAATTAGGTGAAACCGCAAACTTTTTTGACCCACTCGACCGACAAGCACCAGTAGCATCACCTAGTTTTTGGACCAGGTTGCGTAACTGCTTAACATTCCGGAACTGAAACATAATTAAGATGTAATATATGATTCTAGAGTATAATGTTGAGTATTAGTTTTATTTATGCGCTATATTTAAAAATATAGTTACATATTAAATAAATTTTCAGTTTAGTATAACATGATGCAGTAATATGTGGTAGATCAATATAGAATATCATTTTATTGATAATCAACTATACTGATAGAGTTAAAATATTTATTTATTTAAGAGGGCAAAAAGTAAAAATTAATTAACAAACATAAATTAATATTTTAAAAGATTAATTACCTACTTAGTCTCATTATTTATTTACTTTATTCAATTTGATCTAATATTGATAAAAGGTTCAATAAAATTCCTCATTTTTAATAAACAAATCTTGACAATTTTAATTTACACATGATATATTTTATAACCAATGCATAATGACAATTTATAGAATTATCTATGTCTTTTCAGCAGACAAAAGTTTCAAACTAGGTGTATTCTGAAAAATGGACGGATTTGATTGAATTTTCAAAGAGTGACGATACATTTTTAACTTACAGGATTTTACTGAACATCGGACCAAATTGAACAAGCAAAACAAATAATAGGAAAGAAAAAAGTAATTAAGTTTTTTTTTTTAAATATATAATCAGACCAAAATTGTAAAAGAAAGTGGCAAATTAAGCCTTCGTTTACCGGAACATGATAAAATCCATAGGAGATGAATTTGAAAAAATATAATTTTCTTTTTATGTTAAACGTAAACATTTCTTGTCTCCGGAGGATTTGAAAAAAAGAGTTAAGAATGTTCTTTTTAGCCAACTAACAACCAACTAACCACAAAGGATCAATTTTATAGCTACGCCAACGCTTGCCCTCATGAATCAATACTTCCCTAAACACAGTCAAATTGGTTCATCATTGGCTGCTGATATAACCATAAAAATTTTCGCAAAATAACCTTAAGAGTGACTTTAAAAGAAGTTAACACTCAGATTTGGAAAGAATTCAAACAAGCTTCCTATTAAATTAAGGTTTTGGAGATTCCTTTAGTCTCGGGTAAGATATCTGTCGTTTTGTTGATCTAAACATTACAAGCTAATACACTATCAGCTGATACAAAGCATCTTATAGCTGCAGATTCTGATATGGGCACTTCATAGCCAACCAATTTATAGTATTGTAATTATTTATGCTGGAGCTAAACCTGAGTGAATTATGCTTGGATCGCTGTAAAGTAGTGTGGTTTTAGACTATTTAAGCTCATAATTGAGATTGCTTCTATTGGCATAAATCTTAGAAATCACTGCCTACAATGGCCAGTCCTGACAGAGTAATTTGCTGCTACGATTCCTTCAGCCTTCCATTGAACTCCATTCCACTTTAGGGTCAAGAAAATCATCAAGGGTAATTGACGAATATAGTTTTGATGATGGAATATTGATGAAGCACATGAGATTCAAGCTATATCAGAACAAGGATAAATGATGCAGACAAGACTTTGATGAAAGTTTTTCAAGTGTGGTTCCTACAGCCTTCTCATACCAATGAACTTGCAATTCAGGCACCTAGAGAATGTGCAGGCTGAGCAAAGTATTCATTTTTATTTGATTAGGATCTTTTACAATTTTAAGTCAGCTAGAAATTCAGGGCAGAGAAAATGATTAGTGATGGAAAATGTGTAGGATTGTAATTAACAACCAAACAAACAAGTTCTGGAACACCAACACAGTTACAAAGTAAATCAGGGATGAACTCACAAAAGCAATGAAGATTCAAGCATTCAAAAACAAGCACATGCATGAGTAGAAAACGCACAAAATGAATCCAAAAGTAGAAACAAGCAAAATCACTAACCAAAAGTAAAACCCTGAGTTACCTGGATTTGGAAGGAGAATGTTCAATCGTACAGTAGGAGCAGTGAAAGCTGTGGTTGTGGTGGCAGAAGCCTCGAGCAGCAGTATATTTCATCCATATATAATGTATGCAACAACAACATATTTTACAAGTGTCTTATATAGTGTTATAGCAAAAGTTACAAAAGAAAAAAGTAGGACAACTAAATTATAGTTTGGAACCATATCATGGTTTATCTCAAACTAAGATCAGTTTGATTCATTACAAGATTCCCTGAGAAAACGATTCCTGGGCACAGCAAACAAGTGCTTGGCTCTTGGTGTTGTGAGGCCAAATCTCTCATTCATATCCAACTCATCTGGGGTCATACCTCCTGGAAGTTCCCAACTAAAACCATGTACTAATTGAGCCACAATAAGTTTAACTGTTACTAAGCCTAGGTGTATTCCAGGGCATCCCCTTCGACCAAAACCAAATGGTATATATTGGAGGTCATATCCTCTGAAGTCTAAATTGCTATTGACGAATCGCTCTGGATAAAATTCTTCAGCATTATCAGACCATATCGTAGAATCTCTTCCCATTGCCCATAAGTTTATTATGATTCTTGATTTTTTCTCAAAGAAATAACCCTGAACTATAGCATCCTCTGTTGACTCTCGGGGAACTAATGGTCCAGGAGGATGTAATCTCAAGGTCTCCTTCATCACAATATCCAAGTAACTTAACTTGGCCAAATCATTTTCCTCCACTAATCTGTTCCTTCCAACCAAATTATCTAGCTCATCTTGAAGGTTTTTCATCACTCTAGGATGCCTTAGGAGCTCGGATAATGTCCACTCTACCACAGTTGCAGAAGTTTCATACGACCCAGCAATCATATCTAAAAGTATAGCCTTGATGTTAGTTTCATCAATGACATGGCTTTGTTCATCATAAGGATCGATAGGCTGGTACATCAGCGAGAGTAATATGTCTACGAAGTCCTTATGGTGCTGTTCATTTTGTACTTCATGCTCCTTTATTATCTTCTCTAACACTTGGTCAAGTGCTGTACTAATTTTCTTGTAACTTCGATTTAATCCCTGGTAATAAAAGTTAAATTACTTATTCACGTACAAGAGATTCAAAGTAACACTCAATTATTATGTATATACCTGAAGATCTAAAGGACCAAGCCAAGGCAAGTAATCCGTTATATTGAAAGCACCAGTGATGTTCATCCCGTTCTGAATCAACCCCTTCAAATCAAACTCATCGTGCTTGTTACACCCCAGCACCATTTTGTACACGATATCCTCCACAACGTCGTGCACCACCCCGCTAAGGTCCAACGCCTCCCCTCTTGCGGCGCTTTCCTCCACCAACTTCATTGCCAGCTCCAGCTCCCGCTTCCTCAGCGGCGCGAAGGACTCCACCTTCGACGCGCTCAGAAGTTGGAGCGTGCACACTTTCCTCATGTGCCGCCAGTACGGGCCGTACTCCGAGAACACCAACCCCTTCGAGCCGTAGCCGAAGTACTTCGACGCTTCGAGTATTGGACGGCTGGCGAAAACGGCGTCGTGTGGTTTCAGGAAGTGTTGGGCGGCCGAGGAGGAGGAGAGGACGACGGTTGGCACCTGACCCAGGCGCATGGACATGATGGGCCCGTATTTTTGAGCCAGGGCATGGAGCGTGCGGTGGGGGAGCTTCCCCAGCATGTGGAGGTTACCGATGACCGGGAGGGGCGGTGGGCCTGGCGGGTGTCTCCGGTCATCTTTGGTGCGGTTTCGACGCAGGAAGAAAATGGAGAGAATAGATGTTATTATGAAGGTGGAAAGAAGGAGAAGAAGAGGGATTGAAGCAGACATGGTTGGTTGATTCATCGTATCAGACTGCTTCCGCTTAAGCGCGGTGCATCGTTGACTTCAATGCTCTCACCGTTCTTGTCAAAAGATCGTAACTTTTGGTTCAGCCGCCATAGTTGTAGCTAATAAATATTTGTTTCTTTGTTTATTTGATGAAAAAAAGAAACAAAAAGAGAGAAGAGTAATATATAGAAGAGTGGAATGAAAACTTTGTTTAGTTTCAGAAGATCGTAGAAGGTTAGAATTAAGGAGAGGGGAAGAAGAGTAAAACAAGAATGATCTTGCCTATAAAATTTTCATGCAGATCATACTCTTTTTTTTTTTTTTTTTTTTTTTACTTGCAATAAAAACGTAGATTATTATGTCAATGTTCTTGAATAGAATTCTGAATATCTCTTAATTAATTAATAAGAATAAAACATGTACTAAAGATAAAAAAGTTAAACGACCAAACAGTTTTTTTTAAACTTGTAAGTTGGTCTTTTAAGTGATGCAAAAAATTAAGGGGTAAAATTATCATATCTAGTGTCAACCTTCTTGTATATTAGATGAACAGGTTTACGTGATTAATAATATGGTATGAAACAATTTGAGAGGTAAACTATAAAGTAATGTTTTAAAATAATTTTGTTTTTGTTTTCGAGTCTGAAAAATTTAGTAAAGGAAAAAAGTAACATTGAATTTATGCGTTTTAGTTATAACCACTGTACTTCAATATCGAAATAAAAATTTAAGTCAAAACTCCATTGTTAACAATGTGACAAAGAACAAGGAAGGTAGGAGAAAGGAGATCATTGTACTCGAAGGAACAGTCATTCAAACCACTACTACAGTGAAAGGAGAATAATGAAAAAAGAAAAATAAAAAAGATGTTTCAAATAGAGTTAAAATTGTCTTTCTCAAATTAAACACATATTAGTTATGTCAAGTAAATTTTCAATAACATGTACTTTTAAAATCAAATTATTCAAAATTATAAGACTTAAAAATCCACTTTTAAATTGAAATTTTTTTTTATATTTGGAGGAATAAATAGAGGACTTAAAATATTAATTTTACATTCATGGGGAGTAAAAAAAACCACTTTTAAATTTGGAGACTAAAATAAAATTTTATCCATATTTTAAAGACTAAAAATACTTAAGCCAAAAAAGATTTAAAATGAATTTTTACATAATTTCTTTAGTAATGTGTCATTTCTGGGTAAATTTCTCAAACTAGTGTAATTTTTTTTGAAATTTCCAAAATGGTTTATTTTTTATTTTATTTCCGCATATGGATAAATTGTGCAGAGATTGCACTATGTCATTGTGAATAAATTGTTCTATTATTCAATTCAAGATATATGAATTCGTGAGAAGATAACACAATTTAGTTAAAGGAATAAAATGGTGAAATAAATGTATGATTTTAATTAAGTAATTAATTGATTAATTGAAATCGTTAGGCTACTGAAGAGTTTAGGATAATTAATTCTTCCACCTTTCCTCTCCTATCTTTTATTGTTATATTGGGTTGTGCATATAAAATTAAATTATAATTAATGCATATTGATAAAACTCTTTTGGAAATTTTGATGAAAATGAAAATGTAGTCATTAAAATTAATTAATTGTCATTTAAATAATTAAAATAAATGTGAAATTAATTTGAATGGAAGAATATGAAAAAAAGTTACTTGTTTTAATTTGAATGGTTTATATATAGAAAAAATATAAATTATTTGAATTGATTAATTTTTAAAATTTATTTACATTTTTTTCCTTCTTAAAAGTACTTACTTGAACTCTTTTTTTTCTTTTATAAAAATTCTGAAACTTATTTATATTTTTATAAAATATTGCATTAATGATTATTTTTATAAAAGAAAAAAAATTAGATTGGAAGTCGTTTTAAGAAGAAAAAAAATTTAAATAAGTTTAGAAATGTTTATAAAAGAAAAGAAAAAAAGCAGTAGTTTGAGAATTTTTATAAAATTACAACAATAGTTATTTTTATAAAAGAAAAAAAAAAGCATAAGTAGTTTTGAAAAAGAAAAACATATAAATAAGTTTTAGAATTTTTATAAAAGAAAAAAAAAGAGTCAAAGTAAGTACTTTTAAGAAAGAAAAAAATGTAAATAAATTTAAAAAACTAATCAATTTAAATAATTTAAATTTTCTTTATATATAAACCATTCAAATTAAAACGGATAACTTTTCTTCATATTCTTTCATTCAAATTAATTTCACATTTATTTTAATTACTTAAATGACAATTAATTAATTTCAATGACTACATTTTCATTCTCATCAAAATTTCCAAAAGGGTTTTATCAATATGAATTAATTCTAATTTAATTTTATATGCACAACCCAATACAACAATGAAAAATAGGAGAGGAAAGGTGGGAGAATTAATTATCCTAAACTCTTGCAGTAGCCTAAGGATTTCAATTAATCAATTAATTACTTAATTAAAATCATACTTTTATTCCACAATTTCATTCCTTTAACTAAATTGTGTTATCTTCTCACGATTTCATATATCTTAAATTAAATCGTGCAATAATAGAACGATTTATTCACAATAATATCGTGCAATCTCTGCGCAATTTACCCATATCAGGAAATAAAATAAAAAATATATCATTTTGGAAATTTCAAAAGAAAAAATACACTAGTTTGAAAAATTTGCCGTCATTCCTGATATGAATATGGTAGTCTTGCCAACATGGTGTGTAATATCGTTAGTGGTAAAATATCAAGAAGAACATTTTGTAAAAATAAAATACTAAAAGCAATTTTAAATTTAAAAGACTAAAATATTACTCAAATTTGAGACTAAACATGTATTTAATTTTCTTAAAATATTGAAAACTTAAAAAAAAAGTTGCATGGTGTAAACTATAAACATAATTTTTTATATTTAAATCCTTTTAGTTTTGTTAAAAAACATTGAGATTTTTTTTTTAAATTATTAGAAATGATAAGGATACACGATAAGAAAGAAAACTAATGTATAATGCAATGTAATTAGTATATAATTTTATCTTAAACAAATTCTTAAAATAATATTTTTATTTTATTTTAAATCTTAAACTCTAAATGTAAGTTGATTTTATTTACTAAAATACACATTTTTACTGTTTATGTTAAATTCTGACTATAAATAATAAGAAGGTCAGTTTAATAAATACTGTACACAAATGGATTTACTTGGCTAATTTTTTTAAAATAATGTCATTTAGGGAAAACATTCATCTTTAAGCATGTGGTTACAGTTTAATTTTTTATTACTATGGAAGAAAAAAATTAAATTTTTGTTTGTAGTGAATGTGTGACGAAGGATAAAAGAAAAGTGATAGAAAATTACTATTATAAGATTATATTTATTTATTTTGTGTGATCACATATTTTTCTTTACATTATAAAGTTGTATAAAATTATAATTGTATAGTTTATAAATTCTACTTCAGTAACATTATCATTTAACTACTATATTTTTTTTCAGCAATAATAACTATGAATTAAAGTTTTTTTTAAAGAAAAGTGATAGAAAATTACTATTATAAGATTATATTTATTTATTTTGTGTGATCACATATTTTTCTTTACATTATAAAGTTGTATAAAATTATAATTGTATAGTTTATAAATTCTACTTCAGTAACATTATCATTTAACTACTATATTTTTTTTACAGCAATAATAACTATGAATTAAAGTTTTTTTTTCTGGGTAATTACTAACAATTTTCTCTTCAAGTTCTTTTCTTCTCTGCCTTCTTTGTCAATCGAACCAATCCCAGAACTGGACGATAAACATGCATTTTGAGCGCTTCAGCACCTGGTTTGCATTTCTCTACAAAGGACACAATTAACAAACTTCTTCATTTCAGAAATCCAAGTTAAAACTCGTACAAATTCAAATTCACATTCACATTCAAATTCAATTTCTCCAATCGGCGAGACCGAGATAACCAGATCTCGAAGCACCCCTTCTCTCTCGCGTTTCGGAGAGGGGAAAGGGGAAGTAACCACACAAGATCACAGAAGAAATGTCTCGAATCTTCGAGTACTTCGTGGTATGCGGGATCGGACCGGAGATTCGAACTATTGACGGAAGCAAGGGCTACCATGGCCCTGGTTGCATGTACCTTCCTTCTCTTCTCGATCAGTATCCTCCTCCAAATCACGCTCTCTATCCTCCGCCGCCGCCTCAGCTTTCCACAGTAAGCAACGAACCACAGAGATAGCGTCCTTCGCTTTTTCGACAACGATTTGGAAGTCTTCTTTACGTGTTATTATTGCGTTGTTGAATTGCATTGTTTTCAGTTTGACCTGATGCGTGTCGTTGTTGCTTTCAGTGTGTTTTACCCGCCGGCGTTGAATTCTACTCGTCAGGATTCGATTCCAATGATCCTTCCTCGTTTCCGCGGAGCTATCCGATTGTTTTGACCGGTATGCTTGTGTGCTTGCGCTATTAAATCTTCAATTTACCTTTAGTTGTTGTTTTAGTTTCTGTGGAAGTGTGAGAGGAAGTTAGACACTGTTTCTAGAAGCTTCCTGCAGAGGTGGTTAACTAAGACTACTTGATGAACACGAGGAGTGTGGTCACGGTGAAGCGTAAGAGATTAGAGATTGTGCATATACTACAATGTTCTAATACTCCAGACTGAGGTATTAGCTGAGTTGCTCTGTTAATTAAGGAGATGTCACAATGTACGTATGCGGAAGCGAGTGGCGATGGAGTGTGTTATTACTGATAGAATTTTTCGGAGATTATAGTAAGAAAGTAGAGAATCTGGAACTCAGTAAGGCTCCCCCAATCTCCGCGTATTGGGAAAGAAGTCACATTCTGGGTACCAGAGAGAATCCATTAACAGAGACATGAGCAAATTTAATCCTGGGCAAGTAGAGGTTCTTAAAATGTAGGCATTATGCTTTAGCCAAGCAAACTGAGAGAAATTGTTCCAAAGTGAATGGGTACATATGATACACCCAGTATTCATCCATCACACCGTAACACTTGTTCCAAATCAAAGCAGCCACCTTATAACGTATAGTAATAAACTGGCCCCTTGTTTTGACGTCAAATCTGCAAAATATTTTAACATTTTACATTTCCCTTTAGTTCTTCTGTTGCTTTCACAATTTTAACTTCGTATATTTTTTTAAGTTGTGAGTTGATATTTCAAGAAGTTTGTATATTTTTGTTGCTTGGATCATTGTTAGCTCTCTCTATAGGTGTTATTTTCCGATACCATATTTAACTTGAAAATTTCATACAGAGGGTGATGGATCAAAAATCTATGTCAGCTGCATTTCTTTCCGGGATCTAGTTTGTGAGGATATTGCAGAGGCCTATCGGATACAGGCAAATTCATATGCTGACAAATGCATCTGTCTGGTTTCACGCTTGCCAAGTTTCAGCGTATTAAGAAGTGCTCTAGAGGAAATATTTAATCTCTGTTTTTCCTCGAAAGGAAGTAGGTATGTGTGCCATAGTGGCAATAATTTCACCTGCTTTGTTAAGGATCCAGCTGTTGACATTGTAACGACCTTTGTTTATGTTCTGTACAGTAGATGATAAGTATAGCCAATTTCAACTCTTTTGAAAATCAGCACATAACTCCCTTTAATCATTTTCCCTCTTTTTAAATGAACATGTAACTGTGAGCTTTGCTATAGGTGTGCTTCATGCATGTGACTGAGTTTTTCCCAAGATTAAATGTGAAAATGCATCGTGTTCTGTTTCTATTGGTTTTAATGTCCCAGCTCTACAATAATTTCAGCAAGCCACTATGGGATGTTATAGCACATATGGTGTCCAGTGTGCCGTTGCCAACTCCAGGGAAGGAACGAGTTCTGTTTGCTATTGAGAGTTGTTTGCTTTCTGTGGAGGCTCCACCTAATGATTGGCTCCCCCATGCTGATGTACAATCTCCTCAATCCTTTTTCTTGGGTTTATTTGATGTGTGCTTCAGCTTCATAACTTCCTTAGCTGACAACTGTCCTAAATTTCGTGGAACAGATATCATTTCTGCCTATAGTGCAGTGCTTGGATGTTGACAACTTAGTGAGACTTTTTACAGCAGTGTTGCTTGAGAGAAGGATTTTGCTTCGAGCTAACAAGTATTTTTCTTTTTAAGAATATTGAAGTCTGTTCCTTTTTTGGTCAAGATTGGCCTCTTTGGCAGCAATGTGCCTGTTCCTTTACTTCCATGGAAACTATCATAAATTTCATATTAATAACAGCTGACACTGTGAAGCCAAAAGTAAATCTTACTACATGTGTACAACTTCTACCTGTGTTTGCTATGCTTCATAATGACAATACAATTTACATTTTGCATTCCCCCGATATCAAATCTTTGGTATTTTTGACAAGCTGAGCAGTCTGACAGGTGCATTTGATGTAATGGTGTCAAAGAGATCCATTTTGATGTTTACGCCTTAGTGTACTTTATCAATATTTTAGCATGGTTTCTTTTAGAGAAATTAGTGTTAAGGACCATTTACTACTGGTTGATCATAATTCTCCCTCATTCATTTATATCTTAGTTGTCTGGTAAATTGTCATTTAGATTTTATATTAACTCAGTTTGTAAAATGATTGTTTAGTCTGTATTTTACTTTGGCAGGTATTCACTTCTTACACTTGCATCAGAGGCCATTTGTCACTTAATTTACCCTTTCCGATGGCAGGTGAGATTTAAAAATCTTTTTCAGACTTGGCATTAGTTTTTCCTATAGTTCTATACTCCATTTTTTTCACTTTACGTCTTTTTTAATTCAACACTGAATATTGTATGATAGATGGCTAGATTACAATAAGAAATCATGTGGATTTTGATAATTAATGCATAACAACACATTGAATAGAAACACATTTAGATTGATACATGTGATAAGTCATTGTCTAGGTATGTGATCCTGAATGTATATGAAATGTAGTCTATGAAAAAAACCCTGACTGGTACAACGAGCATTATACAAATTAAACATACCAGCAAGCCTGAAGAATGATAGGACATTGTTTTGTAGGTACTATCATACATAATAAAAGTCCCCAAATATGTGATAGGTATAGACAGTAAATAAATGTAATTTATAAATAATAGATTAATTGTAATAATTGAACTTAGCAACATGCACGTTAGTAAATACCAGCAAGTGGTTAAGAATGTTGCAGATGATTGGTACAGGCTGTAGTGTTAAATTCTTTTCTGTTCTCCTCTGTTTTGACCACCTCTCTTCTTGACAAATTTTCCACAACATCCATTCTTCTTGTGATTGTCACCACTAAAATTTCTGATTTGAGAGCCTACTAGAACCTTCACCAGAATCTTTCTTTGTTCTTCCATTTTCCCTTGTTTTTTCCACCCCAACCATCATTTCTTCCAAATGTTTGTGCTTGCAAAGCCTGATTGCAGCTCTCTCAGCACTCCTCTCAAGAAGCTTTTGTTCATGAGCTTCAAGAGAATTTTGCACCTCCTCCACCTTCATCTTTTTAAGATCCTTCGATTCCTCCATTGCCAACACGACATGATAAAATTGGGGAGCCAGAGTACTTGAAACCTTCTCAATTAGTTGCTGATCTAAAAACATCTCATCACAAGCTTTCTTTGAGTTGACTAATACTTGAATTCTATTGAAGTAATCTCCTACTAATTCTTGATCAGCCATGGATAGCAACTCATATTGTCTTCTAAGGGATTGAAGCTTCACTTTCTTGATTTTATCAGCACCTCCATATGACTTGTTCAGAATATTCCAAGCAGCTTTGATTGAATTTGCCGAAGATATCTTCTCAAAATTGGCAGAACCTACACATTGACGGATCAAGAAGAGAGCTTTGAAATCTTTCTTCTTAGATTCCCTGTGAAGTGCCCTCTGCACCTTTGTAGTACCTTCCCCCAGTTCTTGCACAGTCTTTACAATTACCAACACTTCTTGGAAACCAAAGATTACACCCATTTTGACACTCCATTGATTAAAGTGTTTGCTATCAAGAATTGGCAAGTTGGTAGGAAAAAACCCATTAGAAGTTATCATGATTCACTCTGAACCTTGCTGAATTCCACACCAAAAAGATTTGCAAAACAAAAAGAAAACCCACATAGGAAGGGTTTCTAACACAACAGAATACCTCACAAGCTTAGTGGGCTTCACACGCAGGTCCCCAATCAAAATAGCTCTAGATATCACTTGTTAGAACGCACACTAAACACACTCATAACAGAGAAGAAAAGGGAAAGAGAACAAGGGATATGGTAACTGAATCTGAAATTTTACATTTCACACACATGTATCACAATGCATCATTACTATTTATAGAACTATTATAAACAGTTAGTCAAGAGGCCACTAAATACCTAACTAAATACAACACTAACTGAATTATCTACAACAATTAATAGAAATAAATAAAATACATATTAGGATTTTTTTTTTTTCATTAGAGGATTTAATTTTGCTTTTAATTGATCGTTTGATAATTTTATCAATAGAAAGAATGCATCTGTTTTAGATTTGGAATGTTTTTAATTTGTTTTATAAAGAAGTTTGTTTATGTTAAGATATATATATATATATATATATATATATATATATATATATATATATTTTTTTTTTTATATATTTTATATATATTT
>Ga0209700_104778_pt1 | contig 23864 bp, 14 predicted proteins | sample SiratroredBW_FD_187528 | JGI IMG/M metagenome (GOLD analysis project Ga0209700, IMG submission 187528) | Root nodule microbial communities of legume samples collected from California, USA - Siratro red BW (SPAdes) (version 2) | ecosystem: Host-associated > Plants > Roots > Nodule | place: USA...
TTTTTTTTTTTTTTTTTTTTTTTGTGAAATTGGCTAAAATGAGACCAAACCAAACTACTTACATTAGTTACAAGTGATGTGCATCAAATTTTTATTTATGTTTCATAATCAACCATGCATGACATAAGCCCAATGACCAAATCACATGATGCACATGAGACATATACATTACCAAGTCACTTGAAAATCAAGCAACCACCACATGGCAGTATTATGGAACCAAAATGATTAAGGTTAGGGTTAATAACTGATTCGAGGTGATATTCGTTTTGGAGTTTAAACCCAAATCTTTCACAATTTTATCTTTTAGAAACATTTCAATTCTAATATTCTTAATTTTATTAGTTCTCCAAAATAAATTAATATAAACCATCACCTTATTTAAAATACTGTCATTTTTACGTTCGAACTCAACTTTATCAGTTTTAGTCTTATCAAATATCTTAATAGATTATATGTAAAAGATGTGTACAAAATCCTCTTAATCTTGTTCTATGTAAAACTTTTGATCCAAGAAAACTACTATTATTGTTATAACAGCGACTTTCATTACCACGTTCTCTACAATTTTCAATGATATTACCACCATACGAGAACATCTTTAAACTGATTATAATACAATAGAATTTTTAAACTAATTTATTTTGAAATTAAAAAAATAGGAATTTTTAAAATTGAAAGTAATCATCATAAATTAAAAATTCAAAAAGTTAGATATAAAATAATTTGAAAGCTCCCTTGATTACATATTACATCTTAGTTTTCGTTCTTATGATATATCACCATCTATTGCTCCGTCCATTGGGCCAAACACAAAATCAATACAAGAACCTATTGACGCATTCGTCCTGCACTTTCATAGTATCATCGTGCAACTTCATATTTTTTACTACTCAAAATGACCTAAAACGATTGAAAAGAGCTTTATAAAAATAAAAGAAGAATTTATGGATTGACTTTGGGGTTATAGGATCTATAATCCGGAATACGAATATATGATTCAGAATTTACAATCTCGAAGTTAATTTAGAATAGAAATTATGTTTTAAATTGTACAATTTCAGAATGTATTCTATTTCGGATTGAACCTCAATTTTCGAGTTCAGAATGCTAATTTCGAATTCAACAATCCAGAAGATAATAAAAAGAAATAAAAGAGTCACTTATTTCAGGTTAAACCAATCCAAAAGGAAAAAAAATAAAATAGTTGTATATTCTGAATTAGACTATTTTGAAAATTAAAAACATTAAATATAGAAATGATATATATATTATCCCATATGAAAATTTTCATGGAAATCAACATAGGTTCGAAAAATACTCACGAAATTTGATTCTTGTATCATCCATAGTTATGCGTGCATATCAAAATATATCATATCCATAACCTAGCTTCACTACAGTATTAAATCGTATTGTATTTTATACAATACCATTTGTATACCAATTTCTTCTATCTATTTATGTCATACTAATGAAGAGAGTTAAACACAAAAAGTAATGTTATATAAATTATTGAGATTATGCCTCATATTTCATTCATTGAAGTTGATTTAGTTACTAAAATTATTAAAACTGTAATTAATTGATATTGTGGCTGAGACAGCAGAAACTAAAATGTCATTAAAGTTCATGGCTTTCATTGCTAAAATGAGAGTCCAAATGTCAATTCTGTGCTCAAATATGAGAAAACAAACTCATTGATAAGTTAATATTAACTTTTTAATTTTATTGAAAGTACACTTAACATTTGAATTATTTTTTTTGTCGAAACTTAATATTACAACTGAAGAAGAATTATTAAAAATTGAATCTTAATTAAATGAGAGATATATTAAAAATAGTCTTAGTTAATTTTTTTTTCTTGTTTGGAAGAAGTGGATTTGAATAGATACTTGAAATTCATCTACCACTAAGTTCATCCCAGTATATCAAGTTACAAGGGCTAAACAAGAAAAAGGAAAATTTTGATTGATTATTGATGCCACACTTGAAAGCAAAATTTTTGATTTTTTTTTTTTTACAACAGTAACTAGGCTGTTCGTGCACCAAAAAGCAAAAATTCTAACAAATGTTTTTTGTCACATAAAAGACGATGAGACATTAGAAAAATTTAAAACAAGTCACTTCTCACTTCCAACGCATCGATGGTGTTGTCAAGAACCTTTTCTCTAATAAAGTGATGTTCGATCTCAATATGCTTGGTTCTTACATGAAATACTGGATTATTGGTGAGCTTGAGAGCACTTTGATTATCTCCAAAAAGTGCAGTTGGCTTAGTTATAGGAAGATGTAAATCGTTCCCAAGTCTTTGAAGCCAAATGCATTCTTGAGCAGCAAGAGCAACAGCTTTGTACTCTGCCTCTGTAGTTGACAAAGAGACTGAATTTTGTTTCTTGCTACACCAAGAAATACTTGTACTGCCACTAAGAAATACATATCCTAAAGTGGATCTTCGATCATCCAAGTCTCCGTCAAAATCAGCATCGGTGAAACCAACTAGAGAGGAGGTAACTTTCTTCTCAAAAAATAGACCCATGTCAAGAGTTGAGTTGACATATTTCAAAATCTTTTTTGCTGCTTCTAAGTGAGGTTTCCTTGGTGACTGCATAAATCTGCTAACCAAAACCAACTGAAAAGGAAATATCAGGTCTTGTGATAGTTAAACATAAAAAACTGCCGACAAGAGCACTGTAAGGTTGGGGATTGGCCAAAAGTGATCCTTCTTCACGCCTTAACTTCTTGTTTGTCTCCAGCAGAGTTGAACACCTTTTACTTTGATTCACCCCAAATCGTTCAACTAACTGCTTAGCACAACTTTCTTTAGAAAGAAAAATATCACTTGCCAAGTTTGTCACCTCTAAGCCAAGAAAGTGATGTAGCTCCCCCAACTTCTTGATATCAAATCTGATGGCCAACTCATCTTGAAGCTTATCAACTTCCATTTCATCATTGCCTGTTATTATCATATCATCCACATACAACAACACAACAAGATGCAAGCTTTCTTGTTTTTTAACAAACAAGCTAGGGTCTGAATCCGAAGCTTGATAGCCACAAAATTGTAAATACTGAGAAATTTTACCATACCATGCACGCGGAGCTTGCTTGAGCCCGTAAAGAGCCTTTTTAAGCTTACACACATAATTAGGATAAGAGTTAGAAACATAACCTGGAGGTTGTTCCATATAGATGTCTTTATCCAGCTCCCCATATAAGAACACATTCTTCACGTCAAGTTGCCATAACTTCCAATCATGGAGTGCTGCTAAGGCCAACACCAAGCGAACAGAAATCATCTTGGCTACGGGGCTGAAAGTTTCTTCATAGTCTTCTCCATATTTCTGAAAGAAGCCTTTTATATCTTTCAGCACTCCCGTCCGCTTTTCTTTTGATTTTGTATACCCATTTACAAGAAACAGGTTGTACATCTTTTGGCTTGGGAACAAGGCTCCAAGTTTGATTTTTCTCGAGTGCCTTGATTTCATCATCCATTGTGAGCTCCCATTCTTTGTTTCCTTTTGATTCTTCAAAGGTATGAGATTCCTCATCATCAATGAGACCTGCAAAAAAACAAGAATATGTGCTTATAAAATTTTCATCTCTGTAGCGTGCAGGTTTGACAATGGTTCTCTGTGGCCTCTCGGATCTGGTTGCATCAATTGATTCTTCTGGACGTTGCAACTCGGAATGTTGAGTGCTTGAACTCCCCTTTCACCTTGCTTCTTTGAAAGATTATCAGTTATGTCTAATTCCATAATATTAGGGGTTGAATTTTTAGCCCCTTTTTGGTCAGTCACCATTCCTTCGTAATATAAAGAAATTTCATCAAAAACAACATCTCTAGAAATAATAGAAAGATGAGTTTTTGGATTCATACACTTCCAGCCTTTCTTCCTTTCATCATACCCGACAAAAATGCATTTTCTTGCTTTTGCATCAAGTTTAGTTCTTTGAGATTTGGGCAGATGACATAACAAATAGACCCAAAAACTCTAAGATGTTTAACACACAGTTTTTCTTTGAAGATAAGTTCATATGGTGACTTCATGTTAATTGAAGAAAGTAGCACTCTATTAATCACATAAGTTGCACATTGCATACCTTCCGTCCATAATACTCTGGAAAATTCTTCGCATGCAACCAACTTTTACAAGTTTCTGTTAAGTGCCTGATCTTTCTTTCTGCAGCCCCGTTTTGTTGCAGTGTCTCGACACATGTGAGTTCTCTCTTAATGTCATGCTTTCTACAAAAAGTTAAGAATTCTTCAGAAGTAAACTCACCTCCGTTGTCAGTCCGCAACCGCTTGATTTTGGAACTAAGCACTCCTTCTACCACCTCCTTAAACTCCATAAATTTGTTAAACACTTCTGATTTGTGTTTAACAAAGTATACCCATGTAAATTTGCTATAATCATCAACAAAAATCAACATATAAGAGTATCCAGAAAATGAGGGGGTTCTTGTCGGATCCATCAAATCACTATGAATAAGCTCTAATGGAGCCGTATCTCGACTCGTGGATTTGTCAAAAGGAAGTCGATGTGTTTTCCCAAATTGACAACCTTCACACACTTCACCTCCACCAAAACTTGACAGATTAGGCAAACCATTTACCAATTTTAATTTTACCATAGCCTTTAATTTATCCATGTTAAGATGCCCGAGTTTAGCATGTCATAAATGTGAATTATCATTGTTGCTCATTTTCTCAATATATGAATCGGAAGCAGACAAAACAAATAAGTTTTTTACTCTCTTACCGGTGCGAACAACATCAGCCTTGAGCTCCTTAATATTCTGCAAAAACTTCACATCACGTGGACCAAATAACACAAAATTTCCAGATCAACAGCATTTGCAATTGAGAAAAGATTTTTCTTCATACCTAGAACATGGAAGACACTATTAAGTGTAATAGAATCTTCTTGTTTTCCATTTATAACGATAGTGCCTTCATTCTCCACCTGATGGACTGTGTTGTCGATCGTGACAATGGCTTCATTCCCATTATACTCTTGGAGGTTGGAAAACTTGGATTGGTCTCCCGTTAGATGATGGCCGCAACCGGAATCCACGATCTAGTCATCTTCAAAGTTGATGGAAGCCAAGGCATCTACAGATTTTGTCTCCGCCACAAAACACTTCCCCCGGTCTTCTTCCTCCTCAATCTTGTCAGCTTCCTCCTCAATCTTGTCAGCTACATTGCTCTCTCGTAATTTAACTCGACAAAATATTTTGATATGCCCAATTTTGCCACACCGATAGCATTTGAAAATCTTCTTATTGGAGGTAGTGTTAGAAGACTCACCAGGTACTCTACTCGGACTGGAGTTGCTTTGGTCATATGGGTAAGAGGTCGAGCTATTTTGATTTCCTTTATTCTTGACAAACTTCTGTCTTGCCATGAGAACACTCCCTTCTCCTTCTTTTATTGAGACACTAGCCATTTGCTTTGCTAGTGACTCTTGAGAGGATAGTAGATTCTCGAACTCCTCCAAGGATGGTTGTTGAACCCATCCTTGTATCGATGTCACAAATGGAATGTACTTCCGCTTCAATCCTTGAATAATAATTCTTCTTATCCGAGCTTCAGAAATTGCCTTCTTCTAGATTTAACAAGGAAATATCCGGACAAAGATTTTTAATTTTAAGAAAATACACAGAAATGGAGAGATGACCCTGCGTGGTGTTAGCAAGCTCATTCTCCAAAATCTGAAATCGTGTTTCATCCTTCTTATTGAAGAGTCTGTCAAGAGTCCGCCAAATTTCATGGGCTGAATTGCACCGCATGATGTGATCGAACAAGCCGTGAGAAATCGATCACTTCAACACGAACTCCGCTTTTGCATTCAACTGCTTCAATCTTTTGAATGCATCAACATTTCCTTGCTCGTCTGTGGGAGAAGTTGTATTACTCTGTCAACAACATCCCACAAATCTTCACCAATGAGGTAAGATTCCATACAAGTCCTCCATACCTTGTAGTTGGATTGATTTAATACCTCAATACCAAGTCCACTACGACCACTTGAATCCATTTTTGAGGTACCGGTTTATTTTTCCACCAAGGGATCTTGACACACGATACTAGAGCCTTTATGGCTCTGATACCATGTAAAATATAAAAGAACAGCAGAAAAAGAGAAAAAGCCCGCTGGCCCAAGATCGAAACTCAAAGGATGGAAGAATACAACCAAAGAAGAATAACCTCAAAAATAAAGGAGAATGATTCAAGAGTAGAGGAAAGAAACTTTAGAAGACTTTGACTTCTCAAAATGGCTTGATACAAATGACAAATGACTAGCTCTATTTATAGTACTCATGGAATGTTCTAGACTCCTAATTAATTTGAACATTCCCAACTACCCTATTAATGATAGACTTTTCAACTACTCTGTTAACTTTAGACTCCTAATTAATTTGAACATTTCCAACTCCTGTTAATGATAGACTTTTCAACTACTCTGTTAACTTTAGACATCTCTGTAATATTGTAGAATTGCCTCAACTACCTTATTAATTATAGATAATTCTAGAATATTGTAGAAAACAAAAAATCAACTTTATTTTCAACATATTGATCATCGATGATATTTATATTTCTTCCTTATTGTCTAGGTATAGTTAGATAATTTCTTTTCTAGAATACCCTTCTCCTTCATTTATTTGTGCATTAGTAATTTAATCATGAGATATGTTTGAACAAGTTTGTTTATAAATATTTTATGAAGACTTTAGAAGTTTAAATAAGGTTTTTGCATAAGTTATTTTATAAAAAAGATATATAATTATATATTTTTATTTTTTATTTATAATAAATTATAGTGTATGAAAGTTTTTGTTTATTTTTTATTTGTCATTAAAAGTTTATATAAGAAACTTGTTTAAATAATAATAATAATAACATGATATCAATAACTTATTATAACCCACTAGGGTCATCACCAAGCTTAAATGGTCCAAAGATTACGTTTTGTAAAGTTTTGACTAGTCTAAGCTACAACTTTGCCATCTTTGTCTCAAAAATTAATTGTTATAAACATAGGCGAGGTGGAATACTAGAAGTTTACTTTTCAGTGTACCAGGTCTTATAAGGATTATCCTTGAATAAATGAATAAATGAGATTGAGAGAGAAGTTTTTTTTTTTTTTTTAATATTTGTTTTATTGTTTTCTATGCCATTTTTATTTTTTATTTAACGAAATCGTAACATTTGATGTGTGACTCTAAATCAAACAAATCCTAAATGAAACAAAGACGTTGAAAAGACTTTAGCTAACCACAATCAACTATAGAAAACAAACATTAGAACTCCATAAGGCCATTGACACCCTTTAACAAAATCCATATTACCCCACATCCCTCCTTCCTCCTCTTCACATATTCACCTTCCAAAAAAAAATAAAAAATCCAATTAGCTTTATTTCATCATTCACAACCCCTTATTCAAGCATATCAATATTTTTAATTTTGCTAAATACTTTAGGAAGCTTGCCTCAAAATCATCTCCTTTCATGAAAGGAGAATTTATCACTTTGCCTCAAAATCATCTTCTTTTATGAAAGGAAAATTTATGAATTGGTTTAAGTGGATATATCATAATTATAAGCTTTTTTATTAGATGTCTTTTAATAACTCTATCTTTGACCCTTTTACGTATACTAATTCCTAAACAGAATTATTTAAGCTAAAGTAACAAGTTCAACAAGAGTGTTTTTTTTTTTTATCTCTAAAAAATATGTTAAATTATTTCATTTATCGTTGTTTTTCAAATATCTATTGTAACATTCTAAATTTGGTAATTTCAAATAAAATTATTACGTATTTTTAAATTATATCTAATATGATAGGATTATTAAAAAGAACTTTTAACACGAAATTTTTGATGATTTAAAGATTTACGAGTCAAATTTTATATTAAAAAGAATATATTATGAAATCAGGCCAAAGATTATAAATTTACGATAAATATAACAGTTAAAGAAAGTAAAAAATAAAGAAAATTCAATTTTTACTTCATAGATAATTATAAATCACCAAAGATACTGAACTCAAATAAATAATTTCTATGTTATTAATGATTTAGAATTTAGGATTTAAGATTTAAAGTTTAAGATTTAAGATTTAAGGTTTACACTAAAATACATCTGGTAAAAAAGGAAAAACGATAGACATCAATAACATAAAAAAAAAATAAAAGAATATCAATATACAGGAAATCTTTCATAAAAAATATTTTAAAATTCAATTGTTAAATAAAAATATCAAACAAGTTTATTGGTAAAATTAAATATTTATGAATAAATTAAAAAGATAAAAAAGTAGCACAAAATATTACGTAACTATAAATTAATAAATAGAGTCAAAACTATTAAATATAAAATCCCCAAAAAAACATGTTGATATAGTATCCACAATACAAAATAAACACACACAGAGTTCTATTTATAGATATTAGATATCTAATATTATTATAAAAGGAATAATTTATAATAACTTTTTTAAAGTTTTTAAATATTATTTTGGGACAACATTCGTAACTTTAATATAATTATAGATGATATACCCTAAATACTTAAAAATAATAGTTTTATTTACATCAATACTTAAAAACAATAAATATTAAAAATCGGTAATATGGATAAATTTGTTCAAAATGAGTCTAAAATAGTTTAATATTAAAATCTAGAGAAACTTTTCCATGAACACTTTTAGAAGAAAAAATAAATTAAATAATTTTTTCTGTTAACTAACTAAAACTTATGTACTAGGAATTAATTTGTTGAAGTTATTTTTTATCAACATTCGCAAAATTTGATTTTTAGCTCATATAAATTAATTCAACTCATGAAAAAGAATATATTTTTTCTTATTATTTATGGAAGATTTTCCTCTAAACATGTCCATGATAAAAAAAATATTTGAAACAACATGAGCCATTGATAAAATTATATTTATTATTTTTTAGATTTAAAATAAAAACATAAATGAAAAATAATATTTAATATTATTTCAACCTCTTAGATTTATGTCACCAAATATCTAATGATAGAAAGTGAAATTAATTTATTACTTTAATATTTATAAGTAGTCTAATTTTATTTCTCATTAATTTTATCTTATATATAGATATTAATAATATCCTTGAGTTAAAGAATATTTGAAACTTTGTCTTTAATGGATTAATAAGACCACAAAACGTGTAAGAGAAGTCATCAATTTGGAAAAGGTCATAGGAAATTTTCTCACACGAAGTGGGACCTTGACCTTTCTAATAAACATCCAAAGTCAGTGATATGACAAATGAAATCAACTAAAGATTTTTTTATGAGTACCTATCTGTTTATAATTATATTTATCAATAGATTATAGAAGTATTATTTGATTCGAATTTTTTTGTAAAAACATTTTTGGTCTCGAATATATTAATATTTTCTTATTTGAATATCTAATAATATATATTTTTTTATTTTGAGTAATAAATAGATTATAAGTTTTTATCTGAGTCCCTATCATTATTTTCTTCTGTTATATCGATGATTGACCTTTGACTTATGTGTGGAGCTATTTGCTTTTGATACACATCAAAACGACCTCGTTTTATTAGATTTTCCTAGACTACTAACTCAAAACAACTAAGATTTTCTATTCAAGTATATAAAAAAACTTTCGATTTATAAAATACTCAAGATACAGAAAACAAAATATTATTACATGATAAAAACACTAAAAATAATATTATCATATTATTAATTATGAAAAAGACATATAACAATGCTTAGCTAAGTGCACTCTAAAGTCTTGGAGCCAACAAACAATGCTTAATAGAAAGATAAGGGATTGATAATGTGAAAGAGAAAGGCAGAAGTATGTATTGTTGCTAATGCATTATATAAAGAGAATGGGTTGGGAAAATGTGGAAGAAAAATGAAAGTAACAGAAGAATACTGAGAGCATGGCAATGGAGTGAGTGAAATTGGAAGAAAAGCAACAAAAGAAAAAAAAATAAAGAGATTGAGGGATAGAGAGAGAAGAGAACTCAAACAACAAAGTTAAAAGGAAATCCTCTCCTCCTAAGGTAATGCCACTGCAACCAAACTAATGCTGCCTTCAACTTTTATCATTTCTTCTCCTTAATTTTAATTATCTGTTTTCTCTTATTTTAAAGATATTTTTAATGAATATAAGTTCAAAGTTGATATTAAGTATTGAATAAAGACTAATTATCAAAGCAATATCTGTCATAAGATAAAAAAAATAATTTAAAAGTAAGAAAAAAAGTTCACTTCAATATCAAGAACCAATCTAATACTAATTGATGAGAAAATAGGAGAATATTTTTTTATATTCAATTTAGAAAGAAAGATATTGATTATATATTCAAGAAAGATAATGTTATGAGATTAATCGTCACAATTTATCTAATAAGATCATATTTAGGATCTTATAATTTAGAATTTCATGAAATTTTATAAAAGAAAATTCAAATTTCTTTTAAAATTTATCTATATTTTTAATTATATATTTTATTTTTTATAGATCTAAGATTCTCTAAATTTCATATTAATTTTAATTTTTTATTGATTACTAGTAATTAACTTTCATTAAAGTGGTTTTTAATTTTTACTAAATACATCATTATTTTCTATCATATGAATAATTTAACTTTTTATAATTTTCTTTTAATTTTTACAAATGATTATTCAATTAAAATACATAATAAAAGTTATAAAGAAAATTAATCTTAAATTATATTAACTCCTGAAGATCATGTCATAGTTAAGATTTATAAAATAAACAATATATGCTATATCTTTCAAGTGAAATGTTTGACTTCTAACATAATCTTTTCACTTAAAATATATGAAAGCCAAATTCATACTTATTCTTTCGTTTGCAAAAGTAATCATAATTTCAATCTTTAAAATGATTTCAAAGTGAATAATGTAGTGAGTGTTAGTATTAATTATTTTTTTCTAATTTAACCTAAAATAAATTACAAAAATATATATGTAACATTATTAAGTTAAAAACCAGTAAACTCAAATAAGTTTATTTTTTTGGTGAACCTAAAATTTTGTCACTCAGCTTGATCTTACATAAATTCATTACTGGATTGACTCATTTAACATGTATTGTTTTCATACTCCTTTCATATATGATTTAATATAATTAAAGTGAATTGATTTAACCTATATATTTATAATAATATAAATTATAATTAAGGTGTTCACCTATTTTATTGCTGATTAATCATAATTAACAAGTAATATTTATAAAAATAGATAGTAAATGAAAATAAAAAAAATATCAACATATATAATTAAATATTATAATTGAATAAGTGTCCACACCATTCAAATTTAAATACTATTAAAGATAAAGACCGAAATATAAAAATAGTAAATAATAATAATAAACAACATGGCTAAAAAAATTAATAAAAAGTTGTAGTTAATGGATTATGAGTCGAACTAAATCCCATTTGACTTATATTTAAACAAATTATATTTTTACATCCTGACAACATAATAAAAGTATTATTTTATAAAAAGAGTTAATAACGTTATTGTACTAATAATATAAGAGAACAAGAATTATAAAATAATAATAAAATATTTAAATATGTTTTCATTCTTCTGATCTAGTGTAATTTGTTTGTTAATCCCTTAAATTTAAAATTAATAATTTTATTTACTGAAACTTGAAAAATAATTTTTTAATATCTTTATTTTAGATATCATTAAAGATTTCACTTATATGATTAACCATTACAAGTAGTTCATATGTAGAAAAACATCTGGACTCAATGATTAAAATTAAAAACCAAAGATGAATTTTAAAATTTGAAGAACAAAAAGCTAAAATGGTATTTTTAGGCTACAAAATCCCAAACCAAACAACCTCTTGAGTTCCACAAACCTGCCAACTTTGAGGTTCTTCTAAAGTTTGAAACTTGAGAAATCAACCTGATACTGTAGGAGGCTTCTTTCATCTGGTTTTTAGATTTTTGAATTTCAGTGATGTTACCGGGTCAAATGACTATATGTCACGGTTTTCATGCATATTTTTGGTAGGGGTTTATTCTGCTTTGTTTCAAGAAATTTTAGGCCAATGTCAAGGTTTTGAATGAAGGATCAGAATGAAACTCATTCCTTACAATGCTTTAGTACTTCTTTCATTCACCATTTTCATTTGTTATCTTTCCAGGATATTCTCTGATGCCGACTCTAAGAATTCATGGATATGCCTTTGCTGTTTTGTGTTGTTTTATCATCCTCACAGAAGCTTCACAAACAGACCCTTCAGAAGGTGAATTTGTTAAGCCATACAAAACTTTGAAACTTTCTGTTTCACTTTTTCCTTTCTGGCTTGTGATTTTAGATTCTGTACTAGTGAACTTGGATTAAAATTTCTTTCCAAGCTGGAAAATGGGAGGGATTTGTAATCAGGATAATATGTTTAGTGTAATATGCTACATGGCTACAAACATATCGTTTCATCTTTTTTTGTCTGCTGTTTCCGTGTAATTTGCTTTGGCATATAGAACTTTTAACCTTAGTAGTTGACCTGTATTTATAGTAAATGCACTCATACACATCAAGAAAAGTTTGATTGATCCTAAGAACAATCTGAGGAACTGGAATTCGGGTGACCCGTGTATGGCAAAGTGGACTGGGGTTTATTGTTCTGATAGGGAGGAGGCTGATGGTTACTTCCATGTCCAGAAGCTGTATACATTATTTATCCTTCTACTTTCTTTACCTCTTTCCAATTTCAATTTCTTTTATTTAGATATTATTTAAGGAAGAGTTAATGTGATAGGGATTAATATATATTGTTTTCTGTTATTCCACTTTCATGAAGCTACTTAATGAATATGAATCTCTCGGGAAGTTTAGCACCCCAGCTTGGTCAGCTATCTCATCTTAAGATACTGTGAGTTGTGTAATGTTATAAATTGTTGCATGGAAAGGAAAAGAGCAGTATCAGAAAAAAGGTATTATTATATGACATGCTAATATCCTCATTGTTTTATGCTTGAAGGTCTTTTATGTGGAACAGTTTGACAAGCACAATACCGAAGGAAATTGGAAATATCTTGTCATTGGAACTCTTGTAAGAACCTTACTAAAGCAGAAAAACTACTAGTACAGCTCCTCATCAAGTTTTTATTTGTTTAGTAGTTGTTTAAAAGATGGATCTTATTTGCTTTAGTGTGTATGCCGAATAAAATTTAGACTTCTTTTGATACTGATGTGCTATAAATAAGCATAATGTATTTCTATGAGACAAGATCATAGTTCAGATCAGAGTCTAATTAATTGACTGAGTATACCTGGAAAATATACGGTAAAATAAAAGCTTCTATGTGGAGGAAATTTCTGATGTTCTGCTTTCTGAATGTCAGTGTTTATGACTGAACAGTAGTAGTGATCATGCTAGTTCTCCTTAGTTATTTTTGGTATATTGTCTACGTAGGCTCCTAAGTGGGAATAAGTTATCTGGTAGTTTACCACATGAACTTGGCAAACTTTCGAATTTGGATAGACTCCAAGTTGATGAAAACCAATTGTCAGGTCCTATTCCAGAGTCATTTGGCAACATGGTCAGAGTTAAACATCTGTAAGTGGCTCTATAAACCAAATGCAGCATCATCTCATCTATGAGCTAGATTTCTTACGTGTACATATATATGCTTCATTTGAATTTATGCAGCCACATGAATAACAACTCGTTCCATGGTCAACTTCCTTCCACACTTTCAAAGCTGTCTAATCTTGTGCATTTGTGAGTATTGAAGCCCATTTTCTTACATTTTGATTGTTGTTTAGAACTTCCATTGCATCTTGGGAAGCATGTCAGAATGACCTTTACAAGTTTTCGTTGTCTCATTTTTTAAATGACTTTTCAGGCTTGTGGACAACAATGACTTATCTGGTTACCTTCCATCAGATTTCTCTGTGTTACAACGGTTAAGAATACTGTATGTCTGCTTCCACCTTGTTTAGATTGTAGCATTTATTACTTGTATAACTGCAGTTGACATGCACTGCTGAATATGTAGTGCAGCATAAGTAAACATGTTTAAAATCATTCTCTGATAATTAGAGTTCTCACGATGTTCAAACAAGAAGATTAATAAATTTCTGACAATAGAAGATAGGACTAATTGAAGAGACATGGAGGATCTATCACAGGACAGAACTAAATGGCAAAACGAAATTTCTGAATTGAATTTCATTCTTTCTTCTCAAGGACTTCGTACTCTGTAGACTGGTTTTCAGCATTTAGGAGAGAATACTTATTTTATTATTGTTCTCTCGCATGCATGGACTTGCTGACGCATGCAAATACCTATGTCCTTAATGTTCAGCATGAAATCCTTCTTTTCATTTGCTTCTTACTTCAAAAGGGAAGCAACTATATATAACATGAATTGAATTATTAGTATAATCGACTTTATACAGCAGCTTTATGGAATTATGGAGCCCTATCACACGTTTGAAACTTAAAGCAATTTGCAATGTATTGTCAATACATGTTATCATGTTCTTACTCTTTTCAATCCAATGGCTATTAAGAGTTGTTGGGGTGCAAACAAAGTCCCACATCACTCAAACAAGAGGTTGGACATGGGTTTATATACACATGGGTAGTCTTCATTGGTAAAGAGGCCTTTTGGGAGGTGCCCAAGAGCAAAACCATGAGGGCTTAAGCCCAAAGTGGACAATATCTTACCAATGTGAAGATATGTGTATGTGGTAAATTCCCCGTTGTACCCACAAGAGTTTCTCTTTTTTAAGCTATTTATGATTCATTTGTGCTCTGTCCATGCAAAAGTTGGGGATGAAAAGTGCAATAGAAGTCTTGGGTATAAAATAATTACAAGATTTTGGATGAGGAAATATGATAGTATATATCACTAGCAGATCCCTAGGTTCCATCAATAGATATAAAAGATGCAAACTGATAAAAAGGCATGTATATTGAAAAGTATTTAGTTTTTCTTTTCTTTTTGAAAAGTCCAGCATGAATAGTCTTTTACAATCCATGTTTCCCATAAATCAATCCTCTACCATCCGTTTATACCTTTCATTCTAGTTTCATTTATTATGATTGTGTGTCAATACTCACAGGTGTAGCCTGTAGATTCTTCTTTACCATTTTTAGTGATGTTTTATCACATAATACAAGTTATGCAACAGTCAACTGCAGGACTCCTGTGAACAGTTGAAATACTTTTAGTTTGGAAAGGTGGTTCTTACTTCTAGTATTCAGCTGCAAATTCAAAAGTTTGTAGTCTTTTATGATTCTACGAAGGACTTTACGTGTATAACAGCACATTTTGGACGTAAGTTTGTAATTTTATGGACTAGTGAGAGTTTGATGTTTAACGATAATCTTGTTAGGAATTTAGTGTGAGTTAGAACTCCCTCATAAGGTAGAAAGTAATATATAAGAAGAAATACCTACAGTCTTAATCTTTTATATTTGTTTGTTTATGGTTCATTGGAGATATCGTATCATTAGTTTTGTATAACTGAAAGATTAAAAAAAATCCTAGATCTATCCTTACCAAATATATAATCAATCTCAATGAAACATAAATTTACTTCAAACATGTCTCAAAAATAGAGAATGATATAAAAATCGAAAATTGATTGCACTGTACGTAGCACTTTGAATGCTTTCATGTGTACTATAACTTGGCTAGAAAAGGGATTTTACCTACGACTAATGATTTTGGTATTGACTTTTTTATACTGCAGCCAACTTGATAACAATAATTTCTATGGGAATGAAATTCCTTCTGCCTATGAAAACTTCTCCGGTCTAGTGAAACTGTAAGTACTTTTAGGATAGACGCCTATGTTTTTGTTTTAAATTTAATATAACATGTTACAGATATTTACTGACCATATTTTAGTTATCACCAAAGTGCTTAAGTTTTTATATCAGAAGATAATTTTCAACTGTTAATTCAAGAACATGCTTGTGATTATTTTTGTTATTTAAGCTTTTTCTTTGTCTGACTCAACAGAAGTCTGAGAAACTGCAATCTGCAAGGAACTATTCCTGATTTCAGTTCAATAACCAACCTTAGCTATTTGTAAGTTAAAATATCACTTGTGGATTTGTTCCCTCCATGTATATTGTATTTAATGAGAAAGAAATCATGTACTACTCATGTTTTAGTTACCAACTAATTTGATTGGTTCATGTTTTAGAGACCTTAGCGGGAATCGGTTTACTGGAACTATACCATCAAATAAACTTGCAGACAATATGACAACTATGTATGTGAATACTCAATTTTTGTTTGCATATTTTGTATCTATGTTGGTTTCCTTCCATCACAACGTTTATTTAGCTTAATCCTAGCCAATTAGCGATGACATATTTGTTGATGTAGTAATTTTCTTGCTATTGCAGTGATCTATCAAATAATCTTCTCGAAGGACCAATTCCTCTAAGCTTCATATACCCTAATCTTCAAAAACTGTGAGAAGATATATATACCTGGCAATCAATCAGTTTTTCACATTATATTTATTTAATTATTTCATATCGATATCTTGAAACATCTTAAATAAAACTCTCTATTGAAGAAGCAATTGTTGCCATCTCTTGAATTTAAGACTTCTATCCAAGTGAAATTCTTCATGCATTGGGTTGATGTTTTTGTTTCATTGTTAAGCACAGGTCACTTGAGAACAATTTTCTAAATGGATCAATCCCTGCTAGCATATGGCAGAACAGGGCCTTCAATACTATAGATAAACTTAAAATGTAACTTCTGAATCCAGATTACTACTACAATATCAAGGAATATTAAGTTTTTGCATCAACTTAAATAATTTTGCCAAGGAATTTACTATTGATGGAGTGTATTTTTTATTTCGTTGTTTTCGAAGTAAATTCATTTTGTTCTTCCTCTCTGTGTGCAGTAATCTCGAAAATAACTCGCTAGTCAACGTTTTGGGAAATCTGAACCCCCCAGCAAATGTTACCTTGAGGTTTTCTCAATACACATGCTCAGTCTTTTGTTGTTCATATTGTGTTCAAAATATCACACATTTATGCTTAATTTTTAGTTCAAGTGTTTCACTTTTAGTAAGAAAATAATGTCACAATTATGTTCTGCCATTAGATATAACAGGAAAGAAATCAAAATGCCTGTGTTTAGTGTCATAAAAGAAGCACAAGCACTTCTGTATAATAGTCTTGTCTTGTTGTAGCCATGTCGAATGCTACATGGACACTTTGAATAGTTTTAGTAGTATTTTTATAAATTTTCCCTTTTACTTTTCAAAATTTTAGGATTTTTTTAGTGTATTTTGTAGAATAACTGTCTTACTTTATTTAAATATGATGAACTAACAAAATATAATCTACTAGGAAGCTCTTGCTACAATTTTTTAAATTATGTGCTTAATTTATTTCCCAACAATTTCACTTGCCATTTATAGTATTTTTCTTACGTTAATTATAATTCAGTTCAAATGTTATATTATATCTGTGTCATGTTCTATCATTTTAAAGTTGTCATTTCTCAATTTCCGTGTCACTCATATGTGTTTTCTATATATCTCGTATCTGTTCTTTCTTTTTTCCTTGAAGGCTTTATGGCAATCCAATCTGCGAGAATTCTAGCATAGAAAATATTGATCAATATTGTGGACCTGGTGGAGATGAAGATGAAGATGAAGTAGTCCAAAACCCAAAAAATCCATCCAGTGTCTGTGTATTTCAAGATTGCCAAGTAGATAATTCCTATGAATTATATGTACCCTCTTTTCCAATTCCTTGCTATTGTGCGACTCCTCTGATGATTGGATACAGGCTGAAAAGTCCAAGCTTTTCTTACTTTGCTCCCTATTTTGCCACGTTTGCATTATATATAACTGATTCCTTAAACTTAGAACACTATCAGCTATCAATATCTGCTTGGGAAGATGGAAACCGTATCACCATGTATTTAAAACTATTCCCTTCTTATGATTCCCACTTAGATATGTTCAACAAAAGTGAGGTCTATCGCATTGAAACCAAATTTACATCATGGGGATTTCCTCCCAATCATTTCTTTGGACCATATGAACTCCTGAACTTCACTCTTGTTGGACCTTATGCAACTAGTAAGTTTCTTAATCTCAACATTTTATTATTGTATGTTATATGCGTAGCAAATTTATGCCATGTGTTGATTACACTATTATCATTGCAACCCATCAAATATGCTTGTTTTATACATTTCTATGGAACAATTTTCTTTTGCTACTTAAGTTATTGCCAATTTAACATGCATGTTACTGTGAGATTTGATTATAAATTCTCTATAAATCATCTTTACTGAAAAAATTGCTTTAAATTCTCTATATTTTAAGTACCACTGATAATGGAAAAGCTGGTTTGATCAAAGGCTTTGTTTTAAAGTAGAAAATATTAATCTTTGTTTTAATGGTATATACCTTATATTTGTGATGTTTGGAGCACGCACTGTACTTTGGTTATAGATCTCTACTTTTAGTTAAGCTCTTTTATTAGAATTGATTAGCCTTTGCTGAGTTTCTCTAATTTAACTTTCCTTTTATAGCTATGGATTCAAAGGGGGGTCAATTTAATTCCGTCAGATTGGTCGCTGCTTTAATATCAGTTGTTGCCAGTATTTTAGCAACATCTGCTATTATCATTTTCCTTCTTTTTAGAAGAAATAGAAAATATCAGCACAAGAGTTCAAGGAAACATAAGTGTAAGTATTCTAAGCCTTTCTGCTAGTGTCATTTTGGATTTCCTCGAAGAATGGGATTTAAATGCCTATTTCTTTTTGCAGCCCCTAATGTATGTATTAAAATAGACAGTGTGAAAGAATTTAGTTTCATAGAACTGGCTATTGCTACGAACAATTTTAGCAGCTCAACTATAGTTGGCAAAGGAGGTTATGGGGATGTACATAAAGGCATTTTATCTGGTGAAACACTTGTGGCTATTAAACGAGCAGCAGAAGGTTCCTTACAAGGCCAAAAGGAGTTTTTGACTGAGATTGAACTTTTATCAAGGTTACACCATCGAAATCTTGTCTCACTGATTGGATACTGTAATGAAGAAGAGGAGCAGGTATATATCATATCTTATCATATTGCTAGTAACTACACTTTTGTTATCTGAATCATCTTTAATTTAAGCAAGTGTTGTTGAAGAATTCAAATTTGTTGTGCATGAATCTCAATAATAATTAAAGAATGTCAGCGCAGTTGTCTTAAGACATAGAAATTTTCTTGTAGTTTCTCGTTTGTCTCCTTTAGTCTGTTTAAACCATTTCGCATGCTTGTTCTTTATATTTATCTGGTTTGGTGTGTGTGTTCTGTTAAGCTCACAGGTGAGATGAAGTCACACTAACAGTTTACAATTGGTAATAATAATATTGTTCTGATATATTCTTTCTGATGGTTCAGATGCTGGTTTATGAATTCATGCCCAATGGCACCCTAAGGGACTGGATTTCTGGTATGAAATTGTTGGAATTTTCTGTATAATTAGTAATTCTGCCTATGGAAACAAAAATAGATATCCACCACCTTGTTTTATTTAGTTCATATCTTCTCTTTTTCTTTATGTTTTCTGTTCACTAGTTTTAATTTGCATAGAAACCATATATGCTAAAGCAATTTTAATGTCTTCTTGGTAAATGTATAGTTTGTATAATAAGTTTAATAGCTTTTGTAATCTGAACTCTGTTGTATTGACACAACTGATGAGACTTTTTGTAGGGTTGTTATGTGTCTCCATGAACGCTTTTTAAAATACTTATCTTTTGCTCCTTATATTTGAGGCAGTCATGTTGAACAAAGGAAGTCATGTTAGGTAGTCAATACCGAAAAGGTGTCATAAAGGAAAGACAAAAGATAGTATAATAATGCAGCACAATGATTTTGAATTTGTGGTGTCTTCAATGATGCTTATAAGATATGATGCAAAGTTAATAGATACTATACTCTGGCAGGTAAAAGTGAAAAAGCCAAGGAAAGACAAAATTTTGGTATGGCGTTGAAAATTGCATTGGGCGCAGCCAAAGGCATACTATATCTTCATACAGAGGCTAACCCTCCTATATTCCACCGAGATATTAAAGCCAGCAACATACTTCTAGACTTCAAATTTACAACTAAAGTGGCAGATTTTGGACTTTCACGGCTAGCACCAGAAGGATCTGATACTAAATACTTGTCAACTGTTGTGAAGGGAACACCAGTAAGTTTGTCAAAGAAAACTTGCTATGATTTCAATTTCAATATTGAAGACCTGAAGTTACATTGAGAAATTTCTGATTTAAATAAATATTTCAATTGATACGATGCAATTTTGACTATTTAATTATGAGATTTTCCTGGCTTGTAATATCCTACTCTTCTATGTAATAATCTCATGTACGAGCCACTCCATAATAGTCAAATTCCACATACCATTTAATTTTTGATGTAGTGAAGTTAAAATTTGTCTTATCATTAAATCGTATACTTTGGTGCTGTTGCAATTTGTGTCCTTTCTTACCTGACACTGAAAATCAATACTATCTGAAATATAACGATTACTTTGTAATTTGCCTGCAGGGTTACCTTGACCCAGAATATGTGTTGACTCAAAAGTTTACTGACAAAAGTGATGTCTATAGCCTAGGAATTGTGTTTATGGAGCTGTTGACAGGCATGCAGCCAATCTCACTTGGGAAACACATCGTTAACGAGGTACTCTTTCTATTAATTTTTTTGTCTGCCATATCTTATCACCTAATCACTAAAAATATTGCATAAAACTTATCATGAAAAGTTTGAGTAAACAATGTATGCATTGACAGTAGAACAGATTTTTATACTGATATCTAATTACAATGGATACGTATGATGAGGTTTTTCTTTTTGCAATAATTTTCGTCATACCAACAATGATTTTGGATTGATTGACAGTATAAATATTTTTATATTGATAATGCATACAAATTAAACTCAAAATTTACTTTTGTGCTAGTACGATGTGTAGAAACATGTCACATTTGAATTCTCATATATCTGATTTATTTCCATTCCATGTAGAAAGAAGTACTAGATAAACAAACAAATATCGTTAATAGTACATAATTTGGTGTCAGGTTAATGAGGCTTGTCGATCTGGCATGATATATTCAATTATAGAGAGCAGAATGGGGTTTTATCCTTCACATTGCTTAGACAAGTTTTTAAGTCTGGCCCTCAGATGTTGCCAAGATAAACCAGAGGAGAGGCCATCGATGGTAGACGTGGTGAGGGAACTTGATGATATTGCTGCAATGCTATCAAAAGGTCATGAAGCTAGTTTCCCAGATGTTACCATAGACAGGTCTGGAGAAATGGCACCCTCATCATCTTTAGGATCTAATGCATCAAGGGAGGATCAACGCAAGTATGCGTATGTGTCAGGAAGTAATCTTGTCAGTGATGTCATTCCCACTGTTGTTCCTCGCTAATAATGTGCTATGTTATGTAGACTTTCTCTATTCATCAAAAACATTCAGTCGCAGTAAATTACACCGTTTAATGCTAGCAAGTTTGGGTGTAAGCTATGCAATTTCTGTATGGTTTGCCAGCCAGTGAAAGCATTGTTTTTTTCATAATTACTAGCCAGGTTGGAGGTTCCAAGCCTTCCAATTTTGGATGCACAGTACTGGAACTTATGTTGTGATTGTTCTCCATTACCTTTGTGTAAACCTCCAAAATCAAAGAAAAATAATTCTGAACCTTAGAAAGCTTGAGCAAAGTTGAATAATTTCTTCAACATTAGAGTATAAAGTTATGCACCAAGATTGAGACACGTGATCATTATCTCCATATAATTTCAATAACATTTGTTTTCTCGAGATCTAGAGAAAATGATCATATCTGTCACAATCTTGTGGGATAAATTGATAGTGTAATATTGACTTCTGCGAGGAATATGATGTTTAAGTCATAATGGTAAGGGAACTTTATATTAACTAGCTTTATTAAACTTCTATCAGATCAGTCATTCCAACTACAAACGATATGTGAAGAATTGAAAGGGTGATTAGAGTCATAACGAAGTGATGGAAAGTTGTAATCTATGTCTGCTTGTGTTTGATTGTGGTTTGTGTCTTAATTTTTTAGTGCATCTCAAAACAGGAGTTTTTGCTAAGAGTTCCTTATTAATATATAATGAGTCCACAAACATGAGTTGTTTAAGATTGAAGAAAGTTTATTGTACTAGTAACCTTTTTTCAATTTTAAAAAACTCATGTTTATAAAATTTATGTTAAAATATTTGTAATTTAAGTAGTATGTTTAGGGTATGTTTACAAGTAACTAATTGATACTTGAAGTAAACATAATTTACTATTTAATCATGGAACTTTTGTTCATAACATAATAACAAAACTTATATGACCTTGTGTCACTCAAATTTTTGTTCTATTAATAAGAAACATGAGACACATAGAAATCAAATTTTTATACAAAATTATAGAATTTTCATCAAGTTTAAGTCTTACATTTAATATTATTAAATGAAAAAATTAAATAATATTTAATAGAAATGAGAAAATTAAATAGTATATAAGAAAAAGAAAATCAATCACAGACCTATTATTTTAAAGTGGTAGGTTAGTGATGTTACAATCTCTTGTAAAACTTATCTCATTTTTCCTGGATTCAAAAGGGCAATATATTGTAAGTACAAATTACGTTCTCTTTATCCTATTTCTATTCTTTAGACAACTTTTCTTCACTTTTTTTTTTCTCAATAAAAGATAATGAAATTTTACTTTAATCCCATTCCATTAGAACAAAAGTGATTAAGAAGAGAAGCTTCATAAAAGATGTTAAATTAAGTTCCAACAGAAACTAATCATTTAGAGACAATAGAGATAGAATGCAAAGCAGTGTTTATTTCTGTTGTGATACAAAAATGTAGTCCGACAATAAAATCTATAGAAAAAGGAGTGTGTGTTTAGTAATTGGAACGTGTAAATAGTAAATAAAAACCCAATAGTAAGGCCCAAATTTGGGAGGGGAAGAAGAAGTTCACGAAAATGTGGATGGCAAGGGAGACACACATACCATCATCATCAACATATCATCATCCACATACATGCATCATGAGTCATCAAGTAATAACTATGTGAGTGTTGTGTTGAATTGGGTGGACGAGACTGACAAGACAAGGAACCATCAGCTCTCTCGTATTCTCAGAATGCTAACCCTCAATCTCAATGCTATTTCTTCTTCGTGGGTTCTCTTTCTTTATCTCCCACCTCGTACACCTCTTTTTTTGTTCACTTTTATTGTTATGATTATATGTTTCTGCATGTTTGATTTCAGGTTCTCAATTGTTCCATTTCATGCCAATTATGCACTCTCTACTCAAACTCTATTATTTTCTTCCAATCTTAATTACTCCTTTGCTACAACAGGTGGGTACACTCTCACTGTCTTTGTTCTTCCCTTGTCTCAATTTCTTATCTTAATTTATTTATTGTAAAGATTTCTTGTTGGCTGCAGCAACCAGAAAGCTCAAGTCTTTTCAGCTCAAGGCTGGATTTTGGGAATCAATTAAATCTGGGTACCTTCAATTTTCATTCTTCATTTTGGTAATAAAAGGAGAACAAAAAGGGCAACAGCCCCTACACTTGTATTGTGCAAAATCTTGTACACATTCACAGGAAATTGGCCACCTCGTGCCTTGATTTCGTAAATTTTGATGTTTTATTTGAGAAATGCTTTTATTTCACTTTTTTTTTTCCAGAATTTTGTATGGCAAACAAAATTATCTTTTTAGTGTTTTTTTTTTTTTTTTTTTAAAATTTTCTT
>Ga0209700_104779_pt1 | contig 23861 bp, 11 predicted proteins | sample SiratroredBW_FD_187528 | JGI IMG/M metagenome (GOLD analysis project Ga0209700, IMG submission 187528) | Root nodule microbial communities of legume samples collected from California, USA - Siratro red BW (SPAdes) (version 2) | ecosystem: Host-associated > Plants > Roots > Nodule | place: USA...
TATATATATATATATATATATATCATAAAGAATGTGATCTTACCATTTATAAAAGTATTAACTTTTTGTTTTTTATTTGTATTTCAATTAATTATTTGTTAAATTAATGCGTTTTGTCCGTTTTATAAGGAGTGAATTTTTTTTTTTTCATATACATTAATAATAACGATAAATATTTCATTATTGAATCGGTTTACAGAATAACTCAACTATTTTGATGGTGCTTTTTCTACTGAAACGAATAAAACCCTTAATTTAAGGATATTTTAGGAACTGAACAACTAATATTTTAATTTTAATTTATTTTACAAGACTAAAATTTCAATCATTCCAATATGAAGTGAGTATTTTTTTTTTTTTTGTTAAATTAGGCCATTTTAGAAAAATTGTTTCAAAAGTCACATAGTAATCGTTATTGCTAATCTGTAAAAAAAAAAAAAAAAATTATTACAGTCAATGTGGATAGAAGAAGTGTTGTATTAATAAATATATATTTAATTTCATTCTAAAAAGTCAATATCTATTAAATTGGTCCGAACAAATATACCTGCCGGTAACAGTTACTCATCTCAGGACATTATGACTATATTATCATAAGATAAAAACAAAAGTTTTAAATGCATTTTTAGCTCTAACGGTTAAAAGTTAAAAGTAGGATAAGAAGTGTTTAAGTTGGATATACTTTTCTATATGATGATATTGTATTTATAATATATAATTAATTTTGATAATTATACACGTATGCTAGATAATTGAGCTTTATGATTTTAAAAAAATTATAAACGATTTAAAACATTTTTTGTCTTCAAATTAAGTTCATATTTTTTTAGGTTCTTTAAATAAATAAAAAATCATTTTTCAGTTCTCCAGTTTTGCAAAATGATATTTTTAGCTAAAGTATGTCATCATTATAATATTCTCAACCGACAAATCCTAAACACACTTCCTCTCATGTGGACTATGTTAATTTAAAATGCATTTGGTCGGTTTCGTTACCTTCAAATTAGATGTTAAATTTGGATTTCTTATCTCAGCCCCAAATTAGATGTTAAAACTAATTATAATAATAAAGACCAAAAATAAAATAACACATAAATATGCATTAGGAAAACTAAAAAAAAAAAAAAATATATCATATAAGCTACCCGTTTAAAAATAAATTAAAAATAAAAACCTAAATAAATTCCTTAAAAGACTATAAAAGAAAAGAAGATTATAAGCAAGCACTATTGGAAAAGAAATAAAATATACTTATTTAATTTAGTTCATGACACATCCATCCCAAAGGTAAATAGATAGATTGCTCAACATGGTTAGACATAAAATTTGCCCTAATTTGCTTGACAAACATATTTGCATACACAAAGGTTGTAACCCGTAGCATAGGGTTTGCAAGTCCCCACACCCTGTTTGTATTTGGCAGCACACTTTGAATTGCAACAATCTTGATCACATTTGTCATTGCAAACTCCCTGACCACCAGTGCACTTCCTTATAGGTTCATCATCTATCTTAAACTCAGATGAACCCAAATCTCTTGAACTACCATTTGAATCTTCTTTCACTTCTTTTTGCCCTGTGCTCCAAAACAATGAAGGAATATATTATCAAAACTTTCATATCATTTAGCATGACTAGAATCATAATCATAATCATAATTAAGAAAGAGACTAACCTGTTACAACCAGAATGAAAATGGTGAAGAAAAGAAAATAATAGGAGATGTGGTTCACCATTCTCACAAAAGAAAAATACTGTGTTTGGAGTCTCAATATGACTTTGTTGTGATATGCATGAAGGATCGTAGCTCTATAAATAAGAGTTCTTATGCATTGATTCGAGGCTATGGCAGCACTATGGTTCTTAGAAACTAATTTAATAATAGTTTACTAAAGCACATATATTATATTATAGCTCTTAATTATTATTATTATTATTATTATTATTATTATTATTTTAATGAATTAAAACATTAAAAATGATAAATATTTAAATGATGTTTCCATTAATTATATATATAATTTAAAATATTTTAATAACAGGAAATAGAATGATGGAATAAGTTATTTACCTTAACAAAAGAATTTGAAAAAGATTAATCCCTTGATCCTTAATTATCATAATCAGTATATATACATCAAATACAAAAATATAATTAGGTTATAATCAGAAAAACTAGTTAGATTATAATCTGAAAACTAATTAGACTATAATCAGAAAATTTAATTAGGCTGAGATAAATACAAATTTAATAATTAGGCTAAGATAAATATATGTTTAATAATAATAATAATAATAATAATGTGTACAATATGTGAGAATATATGTATCATATATTCTAAAAGAATTATATGCATATTTTCTATATACTACCATAATTAACGTTTAAAGTATAATAAATTAGTAAAAATTATATAAATAGTGCTATTCATGATGAAAAAAATTATATAATATTATTATCTTATAATTTAAAAAACTTTAGTTATCAATTGATATTTGGATTTCCTTTTATTTAAATATTATTCGATATTTAAAATAATGAATGTCATTAAGATAATTGATAAAATATTTTATTACAACTTTATTTTTAAATAATGATTAATATAAAAAAAACCAATATTTTTCTTCACTAAAGATCAATATAATAGAATTTTATTTCTTTAAAATGGATTTTTATGAAAAATATTTTTTTTTAAAAGTTAAGTTATTGATATTTTTTAAAGAATTATTGTGGTGTACATTTTAAAGAGAAACGATGAAGAATAAGACGAAAATAAAACTAGTTATGTTAGAAGTAAATGGACTGGTAAAAAGTTTACGAAAGTACTAGAAAACTAATAGATATGGACATTTTACCAAATTAAAATGAACTTTACCTTAGAAAAACTATCCCTTAAATATCTATTTATCATTAATTAATTAAATTTTAAGTTACCCATACATTTAAATACTTTTAATTGAATTTTTATTAATTCTTTTTTATTTTATTGAATATTTAAAAACTTTATATTTTTTAATTGAATATTCGTTATTTAATAGAAATAGCAAATAAAAAAATCAATTGAAAATATAAAAGTTAAACACTCAAATTAAAAAATTAAAAACTTAACTAAAATAACTAGAATTATAAATAACTTGAAACTTAATTAAATATTTATTATCTATTATGTTTTAAAATTTAATTTATTAACAGAGATATTTAAGAGCTCTAACCTTTACATCATGTTAGCAAAATTATTTTAATAATTTCTGATGAAATAAAGTTAATGCGCATTAAATTTTAGCTCAAATAGTATTAAGTGCTATTTATGGATTTTTATTTCAATAAACGTTTTACAGCAATAAATACTAAAAGAAACGTATCTGCATTTCTTTGTTTCATATTTACTATCTTAGTATCCCCATTGTAAAGTCATAAGTACAACCATTGTAAAGTCATAAGTACGACCATGTGATCATTATCTCTGATGATAATTACAAATGATTTATATCAAGATTTAAAATTCTTATTAAAAAACAAAAATTATCAACAAAGACAAGTTCATCAAAAATATCAAGGAGTAAAGCATGAATTTCTTGAACGAATGGTAACATTTGTATTTTAACTAACAATTTGCATTTGCAAAGTTTTACAAAGAAGAGCAACCACAAAATGAGTTGATATGATTCCCCCAAAATTTGTCATGCAATCAGAAAGCTTACACAACCCAAAATGAAAATAAGGGGCAGAGAGGGGAATGAATCAAGCTATTGATCCCTATCCCTAAGGAAGCAACACTAACCCAACATAGTACATTAAGCCACTGTAACTATGATGCCAATGGACCTTGTTGCACTCAGTATAAATAAAAATGTTGTAATTTACAACTGTTACCCTATGAGAGACCAAGAAGGAGGTGGAAAGCAACTGCAAATCCGACCAAAGAATGGATCAAAAATTGCTGGCTCAAGGTGCTGAGTAATTAGAAAAAAGCTTCAACAAAGTGTCCAGTGTTCCAGGATTGAATTTTCTAGCAAATAGATAACATGGCTTCTGAATTCCATTCCATAAGCAAGGCCAACTTTGTACTTGTCTCTGTAGCAATACGTGATAAGTTGTTAAGTCACTCATTGCATTCTCAATAAATCAAGGATATCAAGAAAGCTCTCAGAGAGCATACCTTGTCATCACTGGAGACATGCACACTAACATCAATGGACTGCGAATATGATATGGAGTAATGAATATCCATGATCTCAGTTAGAAAACATATTGAAAAAGAAGTTCAATGAGTAAAGAAGACAAGTAGTTTTTTTCTTTACATCCACATCACTCACAGATGCCTATTGCTGTATTGAAAAATAAATGTATCATAGCACTATACCGTGATATTCTTCAAAAGCTCATATGTAACATCTCGAACCCTGTATGATTTTGGATGCCACTTTCTCTCAGACCAGTCAACATGAGTTGTTGACCAATTTGCAATTCCATCAGGATCAACAATCTAAAACAGAATTGTACTAGTTAAGAGTTTGAAACTGTTAAAACAGGCCAGGATTACAGATAGAAATTCTCACCTGGAAGAATGTAGGTAAGTAATGCTCATCCGGAATGCAATTTTTCCCTTCAAAACCAGGCTGCAACATCATAATATTCATGTTAATATTTGAGCATAGCCAAATTTATAAATTATTAAATTTATACTTCGACATACATATTGTATACTGCAAAGTTTACCATAACTTTGCAGGAAGTTTTCATTTCCTTGATTCATCCTATTTTCCTATTGGTGCAATTGTTTGTTGAAAAGGAATTTACGGCAGAAAACATATATTGTCTAAAACAACATTTCATGTAAACCATATGCCAAAGGCACATAATCAACGAGAATGTATTTGACCCTAAAAGTGAAATGCTTAAACTTGCTTGGTTCGATGACCATGCCAGTTCAAAGAAAATTAACAAAATATTCAATATTGATAAATAAAAGAAATTGCTCAAAATTTTAAGGGAAACAGTATTTAAGAACTGCACCTGACAGTATGTCTTAAATTTTGAGTAATACAGGCTGTCAGCCATAACTATAATAGCATGCTGCCGCTTCATTGAAAACCACTGCATCAGGAATCTAACAATTAGCCAGAGACATCTAAACAGATGACATAATGAATTGAGCCACCATTTATATTTCACATTCCATGTATTCTAGTAAGCAAGCAAAGTTTCTAATTGAAATGCAGAATTTCCAGCAAGCAGCCTATTTTGGGGTAATATACCTGTGCACCCTTTCTAAAGTTCTTTATCTCAACTTCGGGTAACATGCGTTGTGAATACCTGCCATTGCCATGAGGACCGGGATCCTTAAAGCTAACAAGAAAAAGAAAAGGTTGGATCAGTTCAGGACACCAAATTGGTGGTAGAAAACAGAAATTAGAAGAACAACCCACTCTACAAATGAACACGCGGGTAGGTATACTCTATGTAAAGCATGACATACCAATCAACAAAGCTGACGTTTGTGTATATCAGATAATCAAAAATATAGTCAAAAGTATACAATGGCACACAGCTGCAAAACCAGTACAAAAGGATTAGAAACTAAAATAAATATATGTAAATAACGTAAGGTACCTAGAAATAAGAACAAAATTAAAAGCAATATCATGGTACATATTTACCTATCAGAAAGTAAAACAAATTGCTGGTTGTCAGGATCTTGTAAAGCATTCGCCAGTAGGCGTCGTTCTGCATTAACCATAGATATTTTACCCCACACCACCTGCAATAAAGTAACCAACTATTAACATAGCTGCTAACCACAAAACAAGATTATCATAAACAACTTATAATTACACTAGCTACCATAACAGCTACTTTTAGAACAGATCGTCTAACTTCAAATTAAATTCAGAACTTATTAAAACAAAATTCCAACTAATGAAAGAGAAATATGTTGCTATGGCATTCTCAAAAATAGTAAAAGTCACCACAGTAAAACTAGACTGAACTTCCTGGCTTATATATAATGTTATCTTGGACTAGTAACATTATTCAAATAAGTAAACACATGCACACTATAATCTCTTAACAGGAATTAAAGTGTCAAATTGGGGGCTTATGTTACCAATGCAAAATATTGACATTTCAGACAGCCAGGTGACAGTCAGCACTACATTCCTATGCATGTCTAATAAATAGTTACAGCATCAGTTAATCTCTCACGTTGATAATAGGTCCAAAGGAGATTTTGGTTTCATATATTTGGGTACTCTAAAGTAGGAGATTCGTTTTGAACACTATATTAACAAAAGCCAACTCATGTAAAGAGGGTACTTAAAAGGAAAGTGAAGAAGAAAAACAAGAAGTAACAACATTAAACATCGATCTAAATTAGAAACATAAACATGAGCATAACATTTGATAGATGATAGGAAACAGAACAATCATGAGACCTGTTACACACATGATCACTATGTATATCCTGATTAATAAAATAACAGATGATAGTAAACAGAACAATCGTTACACTAGTTACACACCTGATCACTTCGTATATCCCGATTAACAAAATAACGGCTCACGTGAATTGGTTTAGTCTTAGATGCATGAACATATACTGAGAATTTCCCTTCATGTCCCTACCAAAAAGGAGAAAAGCATTCTTTCAGGTTAAGCACACACTGAATTAGAATGGTTCAGAAGCAAAGACAAATAACCAACAGAATTACAACTACAAACTATAACTGTTAATTCTGTTAAGACCAGAAGGACCATTGACAAATTTCATGCAAAGCACTTGTTCAGTACTCAGATAAGAGCTTGCACATCCTAACTCTTGTACGAGTTAGCCATCAGTCCTTGTCCTGGCTCAAAAATTGCCATGCTTGACTTGCTCACATATTTGTTTGTAAAAGAGATTATTTACAACCATAAGACATGTGTACATGAACTAAAACAATGCATCAAAATAATCAGTTACAGATAACACGTAACAAGTCCTTACTTGGAAAAATTTATCCCACAATCTTTCAAATGGTAGAGAACCAGGTGACAAAAACATGAAGGCGACTTTTGGATTCTTTGAAAGAACTACAGGTGTTTTCAAAATATCCCTAACAACAGCATGTGATGCAATCTCTTCATCTGTATACTCCCTTGCAGGAGCTGGTGGAAGCCAATCAGAAATTGACCGGCAACTTTCAGAAGAAAAGATGTAACAAGCAGAACTGCTTTTTGGTGGGTAGATATAAGCACATATTAGAAACACGCACACAAACAAAACCAAGACAATAATCCACATTGGCTTCTTCATAGGAGGACGATGACGAGACCCAGGCAGGATCTGCACATCGGCCATGCCTAGGCGCAAATCTTTTGCTGTCTTCATCTATGCACTTGAATCACAACTTTCACCACTTCCAACCAATTTCCTTTTCATTCATATTCCGCACCACTCTAAAATAATAAATCAAGATAAATGGCCAAAAAGAAATCTTCAACAGGTTGATGCAGAAAAATCTGAAACCAAAACACAAAACAAAGATACATTATCAAACAACTCGGCCATTTAGATCCACTAAGGTTCACGAACCAGCATCTGGACCCAAAATAATATGCCAGTGCATGCTAAGGTTCGCCACAAAATTAACTGCAATAGCTCAAAATATGATCAAAAGCAAACTTTTGACACATTTTTTCAACCCCACATAATAACTTACTGTCCAATGAACATAACTCGGTCAAAAGTTCCAAACTTTAAGACACGGATGCCGAAATCAAAATATCTTCATTTATGTTAAACATTAAACAATCCTAACTGAATAACCAACAAATTTTGAGGAAGAGGAAGGAACTAATATGTGTAAGGTTGAACCCAAATTCAAAAGCAATTTTCTTAAGGCAATTTAAAAATGAAAAAAAAAAAAAAAGGAAGAAAATATTTACACGACATAACATATCCCACACACTCCAATTTGATCCCACAAAATCCCAGTTCCTCAATCATTAGAAGGATTACGTAAATATACAACAAAACCCATGATCGAGTGGGAAAGGAATGTATCTCTAAAAATCTAAAATCATAAAACAAATCTATTTCCATTCCACCACACCTTTCTAGTATAACCAAACACAATAATAACATTAAGGAATCAGAAAAAGGGAATGTCTCAGAGAGAACAAAAAAACACACGAGCGTGAAAAGTATGAGCATTTATTACATCTCATAAATTAACACAACTTATCAATTCAACGTCTTTTTTATTTCCAATTCAAAGGGGCACTTCTGCAAGTAACACGCAAGTATCCACCCATACCAACACCACGTGAAAATTCAAACACAAAAACTCATCGAAGAAAAAAAAAAACCTTTCACGTTGAAATTAAATTATCTTGCAAAACACTACACGATTTCATTGATTAATTTACCAAATAAACACCAAACACCCTTAGAGATTGAAATTGAATTATCTAGAAAAACACTACACAATCTCATTAATAATAATAATAACATCCCCTTCCCTCCTTCACTGTTTTCAAATCTTCCGCACCCAACTCCCCAAACGTTTCAAAACAATAACTTTCTCTCTCTCAGACGCAGTGAGAATTGAAGAAAAAAAAAAAACGAGTGTTGATACCTGCGACGTGAAGAAGGCGAAAAATTCACATCATTTGTGAAAGGAAAGATCTCAGAGGGTAATGAACGTTGAAAGATCTATGGTAGTAGGGGAGAATCGCAAGGAACCATGCGCGATCACGAAACACATAAGCGAGAAGAGTAAGAAAGAGAGAGAGTATGTGTGTGCCTCTATTTCGTTGTGATGCCTTCTTCAAAACGCGAATCGTTTCGCTTTTCTTTGTTTCTGCGTTGTGCGTTTTGAGTTTTGCTTTCTCTCTCCAAAAAACCAAAAGGGTCCTTGCTTCTGCACTGTAGCAGTGGCACACATGAAGACACAAAAACTATGTTTTGGTTGGTTACAATGATTTAGAAAAAAAAAAAAAAAACATTGGTCAAGGAATAATAACTATAATATATTTTTAATTATTAGTGTAAAATTCATTGATATGTTTGCAATTAAATGACAAACTAAGTCATAAATCTCTAATAAAATGTAAATTAATTAAAAAGAAAGTGAAAACAATAATATGAATCATAAACAAATATCTTGAACTTTAAAAAATACAATGAAACAAAATAAACATATTTAAGAACAAGAAGAAATGAAAGAAATATTAATTTTGATGAGGGCAACTTTATATATTTGTGTAAAAAATAAAAAAATGAGAGAAAGTCTATTAAATTTGTGGCAATAGGGTAATTAGAAATAAAAAAGGTAGCATTGGTGTGTGTTGCAATGGACCAATACGAAAGTGTGAGTGTGACACCAAGTTTAGGTTGACTAGGAATCATGAGGTCCTTCGTCAATAGTAATGTGCTTTTTCCCATTTTAGTGTTTGTTGACAAAGAAATTTGGCATTTTTGTCATGACCCTGTTGTCACATTTGCAGCTTTTGGAGATGGATTGCAGTTTTTGCTGATTTATTTATCATTCATTACAAAGACCAAACTTGGGTTCACAAAAAGAAAATAAATAAAATCCAACCTTTATTTATATATAGATAGATACGTAGACAGACATAGATATTGACAAGATATATAAATTATATCTGTTAGATTATACTAAATACTGTTTAATATCTTTCCATTGGTTCCATTTCTTTTTAAACGGATTGTTAAATTCAAACCTCATCTCACATAAATTATATATGTGGAATTTTGTATTGATTTAAAATTACATGATATCTCAATAAAATTAACACAGTATATATATATATTTTAAAATATAAATGAACTAATCACTACTACTATTGTTCAATTTTAGTTAATTTTTTATTGATGATAATGATGATATAGAATTATAATTTAGTCATTAAATTAATAAAATTCTCTTTTTATATGCAATTTTTCTCTTTTTATATGAAATTATTAAAATTTCATTAAAAAATTCATGTTGTAATTTGATATTCAATTTAATATTTTTTTTAATTGGATTATTTTTTAAAACTCACCATTTTATTAAGATTTTTGACGTGAATTATATATAATATTTATATTAATTTAATATTATTTGATACACGATTTTATATATATCATCTTGTTATTAGTGAGACAACAACATCACATCTTTCAACATGTTCAGTTACATACATTCACTCCTTTAAATCAGTATAACATCTTTTCCAAATGAATGATTGTTTATACTGCTAGATGTTTGTCCTATGAGTAATTTCTATTGCTTTCTATTTAGTGTTATTTTACTATGATTTTTTTCGATATTTTAAGTGTCTAATATTAGTGAATACAAGATATACTTAGAAGGCATAAGATGAAACTTACAGTAGATTGCAATTTACATATAGTGTCGGGGATGAAAAGGTTTTTTACACCATATATTCATGTATTGTATGGACATGCAACGGAAACATAGTTTTAATTCTTATAAAGAGTTTTGTAAAATATTTAGGTTTTGTAAATTATATTGTACAAAATTCTTAATAGATTAATATGATATTATGATGATTCATGGCGTATTATTTAAATATTGTTACCATTAAAAACAAAAACCTTTGTACAGAAAAGTTAATTTGCTTTAAAATACAAAAATAACTATTTTTAAAATTATTTATGTATGAAATTGTATTTTAGATTATACATTTCAAAATACAAATTTCAAAAGAGAAAATTGGATTTTCAAATTATACGAGGGTGCCCTTTTAAATTATGGAGGTACAAAAACGTAATGCCCGTTTTTTATTAGGCTAACTTGATCTATTTAGTGAGTTCTTTTGGTCAACCCATCATACGAGATCTATTTTCTAGCTACATCCTTGTATCCATTTTTTTAAGAATTAACATTTTTTCTCCCATTTAATATTCTATTAGAGAGAAGCATGATTCTTTTATTACTATAGTGAATAGTATTTTTTAAGCCTTTTCAATCTTCATGAATTAGAAGCATTTGTTTTGGCTCAAGAAGTTTCAATTGAGGAGTGTCCCAAAATGTTGTCAATAGTTCAAACAATGTGAATCTTGCTCATTCCAACGACATGAGCGGTACCCATGATGATGTCAATAAACCCAAAGCAATTTAACAACACATAATCTTACTTCATATTTCTACAATAAAAATGGTAGCTACACCAACAAAGGAAGAGGGAAAGAAGGTCATGGATCCAATAGAGGAGGTTAATATTTTGGGCAGTGTCAAATTTATCAAAACTAAGCATGGAAAATTGGGTCAAGATGAATTCTATCAATTTCCCATTTACACATCCCTCTCCAACAATGTCAATACTCTAGTTAGTATTTTGTTCCCATTGCAAACATTATTTCTGATTCCAATGCATCTTTTAACAAGTGGCATTATAGGTTTGGTCATCCAAGCAAGATACCCTTTGTGTTGTACTACAACAATGTAATGTTCATAAATTCATGAAACTTACTTTGACTTTTATTCATATAGCTGTCATGCCAAGTTCCATCATTTACCATCTTCTGAATCTCGATGTCTAGTCTATTCCAGTCCATTATGAAAATGTGCAGTAGAAAAGTAAGGATGGATTGGGGAGCTGTAAGATCATCATGTTTAAGTATGTACTAAGGTGCAGGAAAATTTGCAGGGGTTATGTAAAACTCAATAGGGATTGAAGGGTTCCTCATTTTACAAGTGTTAGGGATACCCTAGTTAAAAAGTAAAACATGTTTTGGCTAATCAAAGAACAAGAATCACTAGCAATTAGAAAAGACATGGACATTTATTAGTTGATTATATCAAATCATAACTAAAGTTGGTGCTCATTTTCTAGATTGATTCTTGGTAGAGAATGTAAAGGTGGTCGTATAGTAAAAAAAAATCATGCAACATTCATGTGGATGGAGCCTCTTAAGGGCAATATACTTTTTCATTCCTTGTCATCAATTTTTTTTTATATACAAATCATACCTTCCACCAGGTGAATCAATGTGTGTGTAGCCTAAAGGTTCATTTATCACTATATATAACTATCTTGAATATCTTGGAAGCAATATATAACTACAATCTACCTATAAACTAAAACAACAAGTTCAATAACAAAAAAGATCAATATTCAATGGCATTTGCATATGAACAATCTCTTCTTTTGTTGATGTTTTTTTCAACATGTTTCTCATCAACTAGCAGCATTTCATCTGTTAAACCTCAAAGACTGGTCTCCAGACTCATTCACCCGGGCTCAATTCACCATCCCCACTACAAGCCACATGAAACAGCCAAAGACCGAATGGAACTTGATATCCAACACTCAGCAGCACGTTTAGCCTACATACAAGCAAGGATAGAAGGTTCTTTGGTCTCTAATAACGACCACAAAGCTAGTGCTTCTCCCTCCTTAAATGGTAGAACCATACTGGCCAATATCTCAATAGGCCAACCCCCTATCCCACAACTAGTTGTTATAGACACTGCCAGTGAGATCTTCTGGGTCATGTGCTCCCCTTGCACAAATTGTGACAACCATTTAGGTCCACTCTTTGACCCGTTAAAGTCTTCCACTTTTTTCCCACAGTGCCAAATACCATGTGTCTTCAAGGGTTGCAATTGTGACCCTATACCATTTAGTGCCTCTTATGCAGATGGCTCCACCGCTTCAGGAACATATGGTCGTGATACTGTTGTCTTTGAGACAACTGATGAAGGTACCTCTCAGATATTTGATGTACAATTTGGATGTGGCCGCTACATTGGATACAATTCAGATCCAGGACACAATGGAATACTAGGATTAAACAGTGCAGCAGATTCTCTGGCAACAAAAATTGGCCAAAAGTTTTCTTACTGCATAGGCAACCTGGCTGACCCTCATTACAATTACAACCAACTGATATTAGGTGAAGGGGCAGACCTTGAAGGTTTTTCCACCCCTTTTGAAGTCCACAATGGCTTTTATTATGTCACCATGGAAGGCATAAGTATAGGGGAGAAAAGGCTTGACATAGCTCCAGGAACTTTTGAGATGAATGAGAATGGCACAGGAGGAGTCATCATTGACACCGGCAGCACTATCAGCTACCTAGTTGATGATGTGTATAAACTAATATACAAAGAAGTTAGAAATCTCATCGGTTGGTCCTTTAGAGGAGCAACAATAGAAAATTCCCCATGGATGTTGTGTTATTATGGTAGTATCAGTAAAGATCTAGCTGGGTTTCCAGTGGTAACATTCCATTTTGCTGATGGAGCAGATTTGGCTATGGATTCTGGAAGCTTTTTTAGCCAATTCAGTAATGACATGTTCTGCATGACTATAGGTCCAGCCAGTAACATCAACATTAAAAGTAAGCCTTCAGTTGTTGGATTGTTAGCCCAACAGAGTTACAACGTGGGATATGACCTGGTCAATAACTATGTTTACTTCCAAAGAATTGATTGTGAACTTCTTAGTGGTTGATGATTGTGAATGCATTCACAAATCACAACTCTTGAACTCCAATTAGATCAAGTCCACAACAAAAGCATTATTTGTACACTAACAAGGTAAAGTAAATGGCAATGCGTTGCTCTCATAGCATAGACATTATAACAACTCTTGTATTCTAGGTATTGTGATAGTAGCAATCCTCCAAGCTCAAATATAAGCAAAGACAAATTATTCAGACTACATGTTTGGAGACATTTTTCTGTAAAGACTTCCAAGAAAGAAAAATAGGAAGAAAAAGAGTTATTTTATGTAATATCTCTTCAATTATATTTTTGTTTAACTTGTACAAAAACTATTTTTAACTCATGAAAAAAATTATTTCATTTTTTTCTACTTATTTTTCTCTTTCAAAATTCATATTTGTCAAAACATACTTCAAGAATGATAAATAAAAATAACATCACTAAATTGCACCAATTTCAATTAAACACTTCCTATCAAGAATAAAATAGAGTCATTTCACAATAAAATCAGAATTAAATTAAATATATTTTTGGAGAGGGTATCAATAAATAAGAAGAAATTAGTTAGAATTAGGCTAAAATACAATTTTGCACTTACAATTCTGGTTACCTCGTTTCAAAGGCACATTTTTGGTCTCTTACTCTTTTCTAAATTAATGATTTTAATCAAATTGTTCTTACATAATATTAATTTGAACAATTTGAAAGATTCATGAATACATCACAATTGTTCTTACACAATATTAATTTTCAATTACCAACAAAAAGAAAAACTCTTTTCACACCTTCCAATAATGTTATAGTTCTATTATTGGTGACATGAGTAAATCATTCTTCCAGACAGGCATTTTTCAATGTCTAATTCCAGCTTTCTCCATATTTCAGCCATCTCTGTCACAGGCTCAAGACACAGCCGGTTTGCAATTACATGCAACTAGCTGAGAAATACTTCAACTTCATAAAAAAAAAACACTCGATCTATAATGCCAGAGAGAATAAGGTAAAAATCTAATCTTTCAAAATCAACCATCATTCAGTTGAAAGAGGGGAAGAGAGGCGGAAATACAAAGAACAATAAACCAACTCAATATGCTTATTTATTATAACATGAATAGAAAGAATAAAACTTACATTTAATCACCATAAAGAGAGGGAGCAAGACTTTGGTCGAAACAAGCCTAAAGCAGAAATTAGCATACAGTTTATCACCTTTCTTCTAGAAATACAACAACATTATGACAGCTCCTGTATTCTGAGTATTGTGTTAGCAGCCATCCTATATGTATACCATGAGCAGTATCAGAGTAGAAGAACCAATCACAGATGGAAAAAATCTTACAAAATGGTGGAAACTTTGCTCAGAGCAGTAATGTGTAATGTTCAACACACATTGTGACACCTTTACTGCTCTTGACAGTTACAGAAAGTCATTTTATTGAAAATATGTTTCTATACAGTTTTTGGTGAACACACACACGCACAACTTGTTCGTCTTTAATATTTTGATTTATTTTAATTAGGCTCTCTATAATTATAAGAATATCTTACTATAAAATATCCTATAATTATTTGTATTTATTGTCATCCATCTGAATCTGTATAAAATGGATGCTCAGTTTTTTGCATCTCTTCCATCTATTTCTCTCTCTTTCATCTATTTTTTCTCTTTCATTTCAACATATATATTGCTAATTATTAAGTAATTTCAAGGGCAAAAAATATGTAATTCATCCTTAAGTCTCAATCATTTGTCAAAAGATTGTCAGCTCAGCACAACCCACAACCATTGTTTAAGTGTTGCTTGAAAACACATTTCTTTTTTAAAATTTGAATTTAGTTGCTCCAAAGAAGTTCACAGGTCTAGTTCATCAAAATGTTATGCTTCAAGAAAAATTAAAGATAAACAGTATTTTTTATCATGAAAGATAAGAAAGAAACCAGTTTTCTCTACATGTGTTCTGAGTGACTATATGTAATCTTAGCCAAAGGTTCATTTCTTCCAAGCCAGGAACCTTTCAGATGCAAGGTTCTTAAAACGAATATATGAAATGACTAGAAATCACAAAGTACAGCAAGTATAATCAAAACCAGAATCTTCAAGTCAACGAAAATTGAAAAGTAGAATAAAATAACAATTCAAGAATTTGCATTGGAAACAGCATCATCAGAAAACTTCAAAGTTTCCGTTTCCTCATCAAAATGCGGATTAGCCTTTCTTCCATCAATTCATAAAAATTTTGAGTTTATGAAAAGGAAAAGGAAGTCTGGGCAGTGTGTGTACAATATCTCTTCCCTAATTTTTCCAGGTATTTGGGTTTCCTTGTCTGCTTTCCTTAACTTATAAAATTTTATTTCTTTTTCATGTTTAATAAAGCCTATTTTATGAGGATGTTATGATTTTTGAGTCCATATTTATTTTCTGAACAAAAGGTGTCTAATAAACAGCAGTTAGACAGAAATAGCAATCATGACATGACACTCTCACAAAAAGGCACTAAAAGAACTACTTCATACAAATTAAAGTGTTTCAGTCTGTTCATTTTGAGCCTAAGAAAAAATACTCTGTGTTAATTTCTTTGGTATACAAGCACTATATTAGCCAGCATATCACAGCAAACAATGAAAACCACGAATGATTGAAAACAGAAAACAAATAGAGTATGAAACTAATTTCTTCACCTATCAGTGTAAGCATATACAGTTTAATAAAGTGAAAACAAAATGTAACAATAAAATGAAAACATTGAATAGTTGTTGTAGGTGAAACCAATTAAAAAAATAAAGGTTCAATTTGATCTTCAACAAGATGTGTTTTACCAGAACCATTGCTGTAGCTAAATCCCTTTACTGGAAAGAACTATAATTTAACCAACAAACCCAAATTAGATGAGAAAGGGCTATATATATTACCATTTCTATAGTGGCTCAATGTTGAGTCCAACAGGTTCCTTAGTAGTCACTTTATAGGTGAAAGTGCCAAACGGGAGCAAGACATACAGTAGTTCATCAACCATATTGCATAACTGCCTTTTCATACAGGATCCAGCACTGATTCTGTCCTGTGACTCAAAGCATAACACAAATTATCAGAAATAAAATGGGCATGTCAAATAATACCTTGAATGAGCTTTCACTGTCTCATGCTTCACACTATAGTTTATCATAAGGTTATGAATTTAACAAAAGAAGTTTATGTACTTACATAATTTAAAAGGTGACATTAATCTTTCAGGTAAGTTCAATAAATTGTGTTAAGTAACAAAGGAATGGTAAACCATTATACACGTATAGACACTTTAGAAGCTTAATTATGATAAAAAATTATGTACCTGCAGGTCTCATCCGCGTGCTCTCTTTGCCAGCAGCACACAGGGAGTAGTTCAAACACTAAAAGAATCCTCATTTTTTTCCCCACAAGTTCAGTTCATGGACTCTGTTAGATCAGAAAGCATTTCTTTCGCTGATTGATTTGCTTTCTGAAGTTCCCCTTTGGCACAAAGTGCAGCAATTCTAGAATAATAGAAGTCAAAACCATGCACCTGGGATCTTGCCATACAATCACCATTATTTGTTGTAAGATTACTTACATCTTTGTCATCACAAGATCCAAGATTCGAACCACTTTTGCAAGAGGAAGGTAGAATGCTTGAGAATCTTGAACCAAACTCCTTGCATTCATAAATCTTTTGTCGTTTATGAAATCCTTGATTATAAGCGGACAACCTTTGAACAGGAACAAGTATACACGCAATTTCATTGAGAACTGTAACAGCTTCTTGAACCCTTCCTTGCTCACACAAAGTGGCAAGGAAATCACTTATTGACTCGGTATCAACCTCCTTATTGACTATGTTTATCAACTCTGCCACATTCTTGGAGTGGAGCATTTCTCTCAAGACACTCCTGGCTTCTTCCATCCTTCCCTTGGTACAAAGACCTCTTATCAAATATAAGAACCCAAAAAAATCAGGTGATACATCTTTCCTCTTGAACTTATAATAGAATTCAAGGGCTCCTTGCATGTCGCCCTTTTGGCAATAGCAATTAATTGCAGCACTTATAGTCAAACTGTCAGGCTCAATATACTTTGTCTCCATATCATTAAGAAACTCAAATGCCTTTTCTAATCGTCCAAACTTAGAAATGCCATCAAGTAATGAATTGTAAACTTGTACTTTAGGCTGAAAGCCCTTGACGAACATTTTCCTGAAAATATGCTCTGCATCTAGCAAAAATCCCTCTCTACATAGAGCATAAATTACTGTAGCGTAAGTTATTTCAGAGGGTACCAAATTAAGTTCCTCTAACGAATCCAACAGCCGAAATGCCTCAATAAGACATCCCTCATGGCACAATCCATTTATGATTGAATTATATATGACTACGTTCAATTTCATCCCCTTCCTTTCAACAAAGGCACAGAGGTCCAATGCTTTATTGAGATATCCTCCCTTGCACAAGCCATCAATAACAATTGCATAATCAACATATGTGACTGCTAAATTACCTTGAGTCTCTTTGACAAGCTTAAATGCATCTAGAGATCTACCCTCCTTTAAGAGAATCTTGAGAATAGAGGCAGGAAAAATGTCAGCTAAAGTGTTATCCACTGATTTTCCAAGATATTGAAGGGCGCTGTTGACATCTTTCAGACAGAGGTAGCATGCAAGTATATTTTGTACCATTGGTTCAACTAGACCATATTCTTTCAGGAAGCTATTCAAAAGGGGCATAATTTTTTCCCTGTTCCCATTACTAAGATACCCTCTCAAAATCGAATAATAAGACTTGCCCGTAACAGGTTGACCTCTCTTTTTCAGCATCACGCACATATGATTTGCATCATCAAGTAACCCTCTTTGACATAATAAAAAGATAGAATCATTACATACTCCACTATATATGTCTGGTCGCAAACCATCCATTCTGTAAACTAAATCTAAAGCCTCCTTTGTATTGTTTTCTTCAAAAACTGTCTTCATTAACATCCTAAATGTACCTATATTCAACTCGAGACCTGAGTGATCGAGTTCAAGTAATGCATCAATGGCCATTTCTGCCATACCATTCTTGCAAAGGCCATTAATAATACTATTATAGCACGCAGGTGACAGGATTGAAGTCTTTCTAAATTCATCAAATACCTCAAGTGCCTCGTCAATTCTACCTACCTTGCAATAGCCATCAATCATTGTGCAATAAGTCACTGAATTCGGAACCAGATTCATTTCAGACATTCCTTTGTAAAGTGCATAAACATCTTCAAAAGCCCCCATCATAAACAGGGCTTTGATCAGTACATTACACATCACAACATCCATAGCAATCCCAGCTTCTTCTATTCGCCTCCTTGTCTGCAAAATCCCGGGAATGTTCTCTTCTTCAGTATACCCATGCAAAAGTGTGCTGTATGTAATCACATCTGCAGCAACATTTTTCGATAACTCATCCGCCTCCAATGTCCTCCCATGCTTGGATAAACTATTCATAACAACATTGTATGCAACAACACTAGGACTGATCCCGCTCCTCTCCATTTCATCAAACAAACTAAACACCTTATTGAAATCACCTCTCCTTCCAAACCCATCAATCAAAATCACAAACACATATTCATCCATTTCAATTCCCAATTCTTTCATGCCCTCAAAAACAGCAAACGCTTCCTCCACCTTACCCTTCTTACAAAAAGCAGACATGATTGCACTGTATGTGACTTTATTAGGTCTATGTCCTTCTTTTATCATCTTGGCCAAGAAAGTAAACGACTTCTCCACGTCAGCTAGCTTGGAAAACCCATCTACAAGCACAGTATAACTCACACAATCATGACCTATACCCTTCTCCTCCATTTCCCTCATCCTCCTTAAAACCTCAACCAAAATCCTTTCCTCAACATACCCACAAGCCCAAGCACTATACAAAACAACATCCAATCCCAACCCTTCCTTCTCCATCCACTGCACCAAACCACATACTTCTCCAACCCTCCCCATCTTACAAAGAGCCCCCACAAGGGCCGTGCAAGTCACCACATTGGGCCTCAACCCACCACAATCAGTGACACTCTTAAAAAAATCCACCCCAAGTTCCGGTTTTCCAACCCTACAAAACCCAGAAATCACGGAACTACACACAAAATCATCAAAAGGGCACCTAACTCCATCCTCAGCCATCAACTCCAGCACCTCAACGGCCATACCCATCAGCCCCTTTGAGCTCAATTCATGAACTATCAAAGAAAAGGTGAAAGAAGAAGGTACCACGGCACGGTCCCTGACAGAACGGCGCAAAACGGAGAGAGCTTTCTCAGGGTCGTGGCGTTGGGTACAGAGGCCTTGGATGAGGGTGTCCCACATGAAGGGGTGAGTGATTTTGAAGTGGGTGTGCATGAATTGTTCTGCTTGTTCGAACTTGTGGGATTTGAGGAGTGCCCATGTGAGGATGGAGAGGGTTCGGGGGTTGGTGGGGGCGTTGTTGGTTTGGAGCTGGGAGAAGAAGTGGGTTATTAGGTTGAACTTTTGGAGGTGGAAGAGGAAAAGGAGGAAGCGGTTGATGGGTTTGGGAGTGGGGGTGAAGCCACGCTTGAGCAAGGTTTGGAGGGACAAGGGTCGTGGCTGGAACAACATAGAAGGGAAAACACAATGCTTGGATTTCAAAAACAACCTGGTTCTTGTTCCAATTGTTGTTCCAACATTGGAGGAAAATTGAAATGCTACTTCCTTTGGTCAGATTCTCTTCAGTTTGAGACAGAGTTGGAGCAGAGAGAGTCACATGATCAGAGAGGTACTTCACTTCAATTGGGCCTGGCCCATCACTGAATACAATCTCCGGTAATTTCTTTATGCACCCCACATGTGCATCTTATGAGATGATTAAAAGACAAAACTGCTCCCTTTGCTGCCGTCACCCCTTTTTTCCCTCTCCACCCTCTTACTTTCTTCTCTCACCCTTTAGTTATAATTAATTTATGAAAATATATTTATCTATTATTTAAATAAAGAAATCTCATTTCTTTTAAAATATGTGAATACTTTACTATTACATGTTGAGTTCCATAAAAGTTTATCTAGAAATACAATATGAGTTTTTTTTATATATGGAAGTTTGTAATTATTGTTTTAATTGTGATTTATGAATGAGGTCAACTAAAACAGTTTTTTTTTTAAATATATCTTCCATTAAATAATCTATACCTCTATATTTCAGGTTTTGGGTTGTGTAGTCTCGAACATTTTTAAATTACACATTTTGATTAAAAATTTTAATTATATAATTCGTAATCATATTTTAAATTATGTAATTGAAACCATATTTTATATTTTAGATTATGTAATTTATAATATCGTAATATAATTCTAAATTTTATAACTTAAAATATACTTTAGTAAAGTAGAAACTATATTTCAAACTATATGACATAATTGATCACGGGGTATTATGACAAACACATATTAGTAAATATGGATTGTGGAAAAAAAAACCTTTAAATGTATATATATATAATTTCTCATAATGATTGTCTAAACTCCTTCTCATAAATCTCACAAATCTTATTATAACTTTTAAAGATATAAAAAATATGTTAATATATAAACTCTTAAAAGTAAGTTGATATTAAATTCTTCAAAAGAAAATAAACTAAATAATATGTTAATATATAAACTCTTAAAAAGTAAGTTGATATTTTATTCTTCAAAAGAAAATAAATTAAATAATGTTAAACTTTGGTGCATTTTGGAATATTCAAAACTAAGGTAGCAAAACAACATAGATGAAACATTATTATATGGTAATAACATCCACATTCCATTCAACGTTTTTCCCAGTGGGAAACACGAACAACCCAAATAACTCTTCTCACCTCACATCAAATTCCTATGTCAAAATTCCCAACTTCATCATTTTTTCAACCATCACACTTTAATTGGAAATTATCTTTAATTATTTATGCAGACAAGTTTATTTTAATATTGCACTTTAAGTTTTCATTTTTTTTAATAACTTCAATAATTATTATTAAATTTATGCATCAATATTGTGTCTTACACATTACCTATTTCCTTCACTAATTGTTTTTTCATAAAAATATAATTATTCCTACTGTCCACCAAACTCTGTGTCTTTTATATTCTTTTTTGTACAATAAAGTTTAAACCTACAAAAGTTTTTTGCATTGGTTTTTTTCTTTATAACATTGTGTGTCACGCCATTGTATTTTATGGACTAACTAAATTAATCCCTCTCTTGCTTACGATTGCATTTGGAAAATAATTTGGATGTTGAAAATTGGTTTTGTTTACACTGAAATCACGTTTAGAGTAGTTGAATTTTGATTCTTTTATTGATCGAGAAACATATTTTAAGTTGATTATTTTTCAAAATTTGTCTTATTTGCACTTTATAAAAACAATTTCACACTAAGCTAACTAAACAAAAGTTCTCAACGGGCACTAAAAGCATCTTACCAGAATAAAAAAAAAATCACATTTTACAAAATCAATTTTTTCAAATTAAAAAAAAAAATCTTAAATCTGTCAAACTTTGGAGTTGAATTATGGAATCCGATAGAGTATTTATTATATAAAGAAAATGAAGGGATTAACTTACAAATTTAAGTTTGAATTTTTATTTTTTTTTTAAATTTTAGAATGGTTTTTAAGTTTATGGGAATTATTTACCAGTGCCTACTGATCCAAGTGGTAAATTTTGGTTCTTTTTCTAATGTTTAATTGAAAGTTGTTACAAAAAAATAAAGTTCTAAAACTTATTCTATTGAATTAAAAGTCTTTGAAAAATTTTACTGTTGAATTTCATAATAATATAAAATAGCATCAAAGGTGTTATGTGTTGAGCCACGGACACAAATAAAACTATTTTTATCAATTATTGTATCAACGGTTTACGAAAGTGAATTTTATTAATCCACTGTTGAATTACAATTGTATATTATCAATATTGTTTGTTCAACTTTTTGTTAAAATTGAATAACAGTAAAGAAATATTAAATGGCTCATATTTTTATAGCATCAAACTTTATTCCTAGAAAAAAAAAATTATTTTCACCTCGCACAAGAATAACTCCATGATACATTTAAGTAGAGAAAATTAAGAAAAAAATATATTTCCTAAATAAGAAATCAAATATTATAAAACAATATTTCCAACTTTTGACTACTCCAAAAAATTTGGAAACTTTATTGTCTGAAATAATTTATAAAGTAATTAAACAAATTTAAATCACATGGGAAGATACTTAGAAACGAAGATACGTACATCAAGCGACAAAAGCAAAAGGACAAGCGTCAATTATTTTGATTATTTTACATAAGAAATGAATTCAATTGTGCCAATAAATAAAAGCAAACAAATAATATAATAATAAGTAATATTATAACAACAATGTGGTATTTTACTCTAGTAAATTTTTTAATTTGAAAATAAAAAAAATATTTTCAACTCAAAAAAGAATAATTTTATGAAAAAAATAACTGAAAAAATATTTAATTTTGTATAATATCTCTCGATTGATTTTAGCAAAACATTTTTTCATGAAAGTATTATTATTGTTAAATTTATAGACATGCTCTTTAAGTCCACATTTACTCTACATTATAAAAAAAACTCGTTTTTATAATTTGCATTTTAAACGAATTTTGATTTTTGCAAATTTATAGCTCTGCTAAACACATAGGTTAAACAGGTTAACTCATATTGCAAATATATATTAAAATTGTTTCGTATCTATTTATATAACAATAGCATATTTAATCTATAAAAAAATTACACAACCAACAAAAGCAAACAAAATTAAATTTTGATTGAATTCATCTTAGTAATATGAGTTACAATGATAATCGAGAAGGTTTTAAAACAAAGAGAGAGTGAAGAAAACAATGATTGAAGAATGGGGTTTTGAGAAACTTTCCATTGGTTTCTAAACCATTTGAAAGAAAAAAAAAATGTTAAATTATGTTAGTTTTGTGCCTCTCAAAGTCCCACATCAGTGGGTGGAGAAAGGGTACCACCTTTGCTTGCTATAAATAAAGGCTTTAGGCCTTGGTATTAAACATCCCACACTTGAAGCATTTCAAGTGTTAAGAGTTTAAGTGAGATAGTTATATAGAGTGTGAGAGAAAGTTCCAAGAGTGTTGTGAGGATACACTGGGAATTTCTTGGGAACTCTAGTATTTCACTGGGGATCCTATTGGGTTTACTATATTGTAATTATTTTGAATATAGTGAATTTAACGGAGTTTTCCACGATAAATTCGGTGTGCAGTTTTCTTTATTGTGCTTTGTTTTTCTCCACGGAAATTTGGGCTCGCTTCCGCTCACATCCAGAAAGTGTGTTTCTAATATACGAGAGGTGTATTCAACTCTGAAACTTCTAACAA
>Ga0209700_104780_pt1 | contig 23859 bp, 14 predicted proteins | sample SiratroredBW_FD_187528 | JGI IMG/M metagenome (GOLD analysis project Ga0209700, IMG submission 187528) | Root nodule microbial communities of legume samples collected from California, USA - Siratro red BW (SPAdes) (version 2) | ecosystem: Host-associated > Plants > Roots > Nodule | place: USA...
TCACACACGGACAGTAATATCTTCCATTTATTGCTGCTCCATTACGTCTAGCAAATTCCAAAAAATCTTCAACACCTTTCTCATACACATCACTTATTCGACTTGCATTTATCCAACTTCGATCCACCACTACGAGTAGTGAAAGGTTTCCAGAAACAGAACTCAATGAGTAAGATTAAATAAAAAATTGCCGGGGATCGAACATCCCCGGACTCAGTACCCAAACGCGTTTCTCCTATATAAAATTATACACAAAGGTCATTTAAGCATTCTAATCATATAAGCATTTCAATTATAGAACAATGCTCAAATAAATTATAAAACATAGATCAAACATTCAACATATAGTTAAACATTCTCCAAAAACATACATCAAACATTCTCCCAAAGCATTCTAATTTGAACAAGCATTCTAATGATATAGATAAACATTCAACACATATTGTTCTTCCATTTCAAAGAAGATAAAAACACACCTCTTGTAGTGTAGTGGTGATGCCAAAACCGAACCCGCAGTGGTGATGCCAAAACCAACAACACAAACAAACCCAAATCGGCCAAACGAACCCTACCAAAACCACAAAGCACAAACAAATGCTCAATACAATAACAATATCAGTAAAAGCAAAAGAAAATGGAAGAGAAAGAATGGCGCACAGCTTCAAACCAAACAAAACACCAATGGACTTGAAATCGAAAATAGAACCTTTCAAATCGAAGCTCTCGAAAATGCGAACAAGGGGAAGCAAAATGGAGTAGAATGAGGTGCAAATGGAGGTCGAAAAGTGCAGGAGAAGACGCCGGAACAGTGCCTGGAAGAGTATGCGCGCAGCGGAGAAGAAGAAAAGTGAAGAAAAAAAGGCGCGTTTGAAATAAAATAGATGCACCACGTCGGTTCTGGCCTTCCAACCGATGTGGTGCATGTCCTGAAATTTTAAAAAAATTACTGTTAACACACCACGTCGGTTACAAAGCCTAGAACAGACGTGGTGTATGCCCTAATTTTACCCTTTTTCCCTAATTTGTCATACAGTATGCACCACGTCGGTTATGAGGCCTTAGCCGACGTAGTAAACAACAATCCCACGTCGCTTATGGCCTCTTAACCGACGTGGGATTCACGCGCCCCTTACAACTTTTAAAAATTTGAATTTTTCTTTTCTATAAATAGGTCAATGACGGTTGTTTGTTCCAACCGATGTGGGATTGTTCATTTATTTACAAAAATGTCACCGCGTTTCTGACTACGTCGTTTACCTCTTTAACCGTCATAAAAAGTAGACGTGAAAGCCTATTTTTCTACTAGTGAACACTCTCAGGAGTTGAGATTTGACAAGATGCGTTTTTCTTTTAGAGTTTACATAATTTGTTTTACCTTTTATAGTTGACTATTAAACTTAGTTAAAATTAAGATTATAACTAAGATTAAAGAATTCACAAAATTTGAAATCGTAACATATTTTATATATATAATATTATTTATTAGTAAAGAAAATAAATAAAAAATATATATTTTAAGAAAATAAAATAAATTAGAGAGGCACCTTAAAACTGTCTTTAACAAACTAAAATTTTAATTATATTAATTTTTAATTAAAATTAAATTTTTAAGAAAGTGAATCATTAATGCAGGAAATAATTAAAAAAAAATCACAATTAGACATCTGTAAGATTTTATTCGATTCGTATAATTTTATTGTTTTACAATCTTACATAAATTTTGAATAATAGATAAAATGTACGACTCTATCATTTTAAAATTAAAATCTTGATTGATTTTAACTTTTTTAAATAAAAGTATTAAAAAAATATTTAAGAAAAAATTCACAAGTTCGTCAACATTTTAATTATAGATAAGAAAAAAAATAAAAAATTTAAAGAAAAATAATAATAATAATAAATTAATTAAAATATATTTTCAAATCATATTAAAAAAAGTATACTATAAAATATGTAAATATATAATTCGATATTACTCAATTAGTATTATTGCATAAATGTTACTACTTAAGTCTTTGTAACATATTTTGTCAAGAAAGTGTCCATATGTTTATTAAAAATTATATTAGTTATCATTGTTTTATTTCCAACATGACACTAAAAATTATATTAGTTAACATTCTTCTTTAAATTCATTTATTGCACTTTCTTTTATTTGATTGAAAATTGGAGCAAGGAACGGTAGAAAGTGACCGTTTCACTGTATGGAAACATATAAAGTACAAAAGAAAGTAGAGATTAATGAGTTTTGTCAAAGAAAAATTAAAGGGTGCCGGTAAAGTCGTTGTAATGATTAAATCATAATGTCACGTGTGTTTATTTGGGTTATTTATGTCACTTTCATGCATTTTTTATTTTATTATATGTTTTACATAATAATAGAATAATTTATTCATAACTTTATATCTATAATTATATTTAGTATTTTATTAATTTATAATTTTTATATTTTGTTTTCTTTTCATCTGTATTATGTTAAATTATTATTTTTTTACTTTAGATATAAAATATTTGTCATCAATAAATGCTTTTGTATTACATTAAAATTAACTGTAAGTATGGTATATCTAATTTGGACTTTTATCTCTATTTTGAGTGTTAAGAACCAAACAAATTAGTTTAGCTTTTAGTTTTGAAACAGTATGGTATAACATTTATTTAACATTTTGTTCATTTATTAACTAACATTGATAACATTTTATTAATACCTACTTGATTAGATGTAGCCAGTGAATTGTAAACTAGTTTCTATACTTGTTCGGTAAATTTTAAGTTTAAAACTTTTTTAAAAATTAAAACGAAATTTTACTTTAAATTCAGTTGCTTTCAGCTTTAAAAAGGAGTTGCTAATCTTACTTAGTTATTAATAGTTGTTCATAAATCGTATATTTTCTTAGTTTCTATTAAGCCAAATATCCACAATTTATTTTGTTCTTTTAGTTCATGTAGTAGATGCATTTTATAACCTATTACCCAATTGATCTCAAATTGTTTTCATTTTACGATTAAAAGTCACTTGAATTGTATGTATGTTTCTTAATATATATATTATGACTTAAGCTAAACTTCCTTTTAAAATTCTAATACTTCTTTGAATCATATCCTATAAGAAATAAGGTATATAAATTAATAATGTGATAGGAAATAGATAGAATGAATGGGAGATTAACTTCTGCTTTAATATTAGTGTTTGTGAATTAGAATATAATTTAAATAGTTTATTATAAAAAGAGAATTTTGATAAGAAAATTCTTTGATTCATTCTTTTCATGAGAGACTCAATAATATGACGAGGAAGACAATAAAAAAAAAGTATACTCCAGTTTTTTTTATAAAGACAAATAAAATATAAGTCAAGTTATTATAATTTGCAATGTGAAAGTATTTCATAAATTTAAAGAAAAAGTGTACTCAAGTTCTTTTTGAATTATTCTTGATTAAGGTTGTTAAGAAGAATTTTCTTTATAATAGGATTTCATAAGAGATTGTTCGAAAATTTGTAGAATTCAATTTATATATTTTTTTGTTTTATTGACATTTTATAAAACTTAAAAAGTAGTAAATTGACTTATTAAGATGATTAAACAACTTAATATATAGCAGTTTTATGAGAGGTGAAAACCTTGACTTATTATTTTTTTTCTTATCTCTTACAATTCATATGAACTGATATTATATTTAATAACATTGTTATAGTTGAACTGGTTTTCTTTAAAGTATTCATTAATTGAAAAGTTAATTAGGTTGAGTTATAAATCCAAACTAACTACTGTGTCTAACAGAAAAGCTGAAGAACATTCAATAGGTGTGAACAAGCCACGCGCAACCTCATGCAAAAGTTTGTTAGGCTATGCATAACTTCATAAAAATAAAGTAGCGAAAACACAACCTCCGAGAAATCGCCGGAATGGTTAATCAGTGGAAGAGCTCTGCAACCGATTTCATCATTTGCAGACCTCACCTCAATCTTTGGCACCTCCAACCCAACCCTGGAATTGAATTATAGATCACTGATTTTGAAGAATCCCAACCTATATACTTCTGTGTCGCGGAGGAGGCGGTAGTTATCTTGGTCGGTGGTTATCTTCCCATGCACAACCTCGAAGGCGGCACCGAGAATTTAGTCGATGTTTGAAAACTGAATCACTCTCACTGAGAACTTCCTTAACGACAACAAGTTCGTGGTGAGAGCGGTTCAGTTTTATGATGTCAACTACTTTTTTCAATGCTGTTTCTGCTGAAGGTTCTTGCTGAATGATGTAGTTAGTTGAGAGTTTGATATGCTCTTTAATGTAATGAAATTTAAAATTAAACTTTACAAAAGAAATATTAATTAAATTAAATAATTATTAATTAAGTGGATTTCACATTTTAAGTGAAAGGAAGAAAGTAATATTCACTTAAGATTTTTGAATTAAACTGGACGTAAATTGTGGTAGAGTGTACTTAGTGTGTTTATCTCTTTTGATCATATCGATTTTCTTTTACGTAATTATTCTTGTTTATTTTTATTCTTTATATTAAAGTTTCCAACGACAGAATATTAATTACAAGATGTCAAATTTCTTTTGGTCAGCCATATTTCCTTTAAAAAAAATGCCAAAAAATACAATAAAATTCACCTGTTTAGTCTCAATTTTGTGAGCCAAGTGGTGGACAATCAGCATCGTGAAAAATCTAGATCATAGTTGTACATAATCCCTGGGATCTTACCAAATACCAATGGTAATATTTTAGGCACAAAAAATTGAATATTCTGTTTACACCAAAGAATTCGAAAGAAAAGCAAATTGACAGAAGAGACAAAAACAAGTACCCATCACCTAACAGGACCCCAAGTCTAGCCTCATAAAAGAAAATAAACCTTGACCACTCATCCCATACACTTACCAATCGGGTTACGAAACGGCACCGTTTTGTTCCCAAGCTATTAAGTGCCACCAACACATTTCGCATGTAATGACAGTTTCGTACACAGCAACGTTCCCCTTCTCCTTATAAAAACAGAGACGTCTTAAGCACTTCCCAAAACACGAACTATCAAACAAACAAAACTCTTGTTCCAATTCTCGTACCGGGATAACCATATCCCACTTCACTAACCCAAAAACACAAACAAACACAATGTTTTCGTTAAGATTACCTGTTCCACTAGTGAACACGCCCTCTTGTTCTTCTTTTTATTCCCACTGTTATTATCCTCCTTATCACCGTTCCCAAACACAAGGACTTGCGGTCACTAGACGTGGCTCGGTCGCTGCTCCTGCCAGCGTGGTGCTTCGCGATGACGCAGGCGAGGGGGCCTCTCTCGCCGGAGAGTCTCCGGAGCCTATGCCGGAGGGGCTGACGGCGGAGCTGATGCCGAAGCACGTGGCGGTGATTATGGACGGGAACGGGAGGTGGGCGAAGTTGAGGGATCTGCCGGCGTCGGCGGGGCACCAAGCGGGGGTGCAGTCGCTGAGGAGGATGGTGAGGCTGTGCTGCAGTTGGGGGATTAAGGTTCTCACGGTTTTCGCGTTCTCCACGGATAACTGGGTTCGCCCCAAGGTCACTAACGTCTTTTCATATCCGATAGCGTTTTAATAATGTGATTAATATGGATTTACTGAAGGGTGAGTGAGGGTGGTGCAGGTGGAAGTTGATTTCTTGCTGAGGCTGTTTGAGAGAACCATAAACTCTGAAATCGAAGCTTTTAAGAGGTACTGCTGTACTGCTATCTCCAAAACTAAATTGCTTTGACACTAATTTATGAGAAGAAAAATTAAATTAATTTTTCTATAGTTTAAAATTAATTGACGTATAAATTGATATGTAAAAGCTCCTTTATAATTTTTATATTTTATTTTTAGTTTGTCTATAAACTAATTGTAGTTTCTAGAGAAATTTCTTTAATTTATGTTTTATAAGTTTTGTGGAGAAATTTATTTTAAAATGTCAAAGATAATTGTGAGGATAATAAAAATATAATTAGATAAAATGAAGAAAAAAATATTTATATTTTAGATTGGCATTAAAATAATTCAATTTATATTTAATTTTGAATTCAAAATGTTAGATTGAACCATTTGAAAATTTGAATGTTTGTTGGTCTGTGAACTAACTTTTTAACTGGGTATTTTATCATGCATTTTTTTAAATTGATTTCCAATATTTTTAAATTCGATATAAATTGCCATTTTTTCAGTTTTTTAAAAAATGTATAATTTTGTTAGTATTAATTTATACGATTATATATATATATATATATATATATATATATATATAAAAATTTTTATTTTTTATATTTTTTTTTATATATTTCTACTAATAGTTTCCGTAACGCACGAATTTAAATTATATTATTCATTGGAGTATTACGTTAAATAAATAATTATTTAAATATTTTCAAGATATTAAATATTATAACTTTAAAATATTATATATATATATATTATAATAAAAATATATAATTTAGTTTAATTTAGTTATAAGTTATGTTTTAATAAGTTTCATAATTAATAAAAAAATAAAAATAAAATTAATTTTTTTCAAAAGTGTATATAAATTCAATGACAAATTTATCAAACAATACAATATTATGTTGTTATTTTATTATTACCATATCATATTATTTTTTTATCTTATCATATCATAACTTTTTTATTTTATTATATCATGTTTTTTAAATTAGTTTTGAAAGTATTTCAAGAATCACTTAAAAGAATAAATATGATGGTATGAAAAAATAAATAAATATTTTTTAAGAATAAAATCTAATCATAAATATTTCAAATATAAAAAATATTAAAACTAAATGCAAAACTCAAAATTTTTAAGAATAAAAATATATTTGAATTTTTTTGTTACTTTCAAAAATATTCATCACAGAATTAATTACTAGAGATGTTTAAATTCCATTTGTTGATGACATTGTTAATACGTTGTTGATTTATAATTATCTTTAGAAGGAATTTTGGAATCTAGGAACATGTTTGATTCCGAGGAACTACAAAAATAATGTAAGGTGACCCTTCAGAAAGATTTGTCGCCTATATTAAATTTAATTAAAATTCAGTAGATTTCATTTTAAAAAAAAGGTAATTTACAATTAAGATTTTTACTATTATGGTTTCGCTTACTTTAATAGAAATTAATAATCACACTTAAAAATGATAACTTATAAGTAATATAATGATAACTTCGTAATAGCCTAGCGATTTAGAGGGAGAATAACAGTTTTGAGTAATAAATTTTTAAAAAAGTTAAAATTCTTATAAAATTATTAGAAGAATTTAATTAGTTGAAATCATATAATTTTAACTTTTATGTAAAAATTAAGAATTAGAAACTGTTTTCCCAAGCATTGTCATGAAGTCATTTTCCTATAAATGACAGTCAAATTTTTTAAATTGAACTTTGGTAGTGGCTGTTTCTAGTTCATGTGTGGTGAATTGTTTTTTTATCCATGTATTAATATTATTTAATGATAATTTTATATTTGATCATAATTGAAATGTTTTTTCTAAAAAAAATTAATACATTTGAACTGTGTTATCTAAATAAAGTATTTAAAAAATTATACAATTTTGAAATTAAAACAATTAATTTAACATATTTAAAATTTTTGAATATTTTAAATTTCATATCTAAAAGATATTCTCATTTCTTTTTCAATATCCTAACCATAAAAGTTAATAAAGTTATTATTATTATTATTTTAACTCGATAGTAATATTTTTTTAGGAAAAAATAAAGTTTACAGGCCTAACTAGTATTACAGTACAACTTAAAATTATCTTAGGATAAATTCTTCTTGCACCACCATGATTTCTTCCTGCAACCTCTATTTTTTTAAAATATTTAAAATATCTATTTTAAATTATGTAATCCAAAATATAAATTTTATATATATAATTTAAAATAAATATTTTTTATATTTTAAATTAAAGAATATATATTTTTTATTTTAATCTGAAATATAACTTCTTTTTTTAAATTATATAATTTAAAATATATTTTTATTTTAAATTATATAATCTAAAATATAAAAATTTATATTTTAAATTGTATAATTTAAAATATATTTTTTTATATATATTTCAGAAGGGGCGTAAAACTTATTTAATTTTTTCTTAAGAATATATGGGTCTGTGAGCTAAATTTATGGAGGTCTAGACAGAAAGTATGCGTCTTATCTTAGTTGGGGGAAAGTTCTATTTTTATTTTTATTTTTTTTTCAAGTTCTTCTTTGCGGTCCACACATACGTCAAGTAGAGACGGGTTTTACCTTCCTATCTCTATCTTCTCTCTGAATCACATCATGTTACAAATTCACAACCACCATAATCTTTTGATAAGACATTGATTCAAAGATCACAGACTTATGATCATAATCAAATATCCTTTTTTTTCTATTATAAACCATATGTACATACATCAATCAAAAAACAATAATATATAAATAATTTCATTTTACTGAGATGATATCAATCATTTATTTATATTATTATATCATTATAAAATAATCATAATTTTTTTGTTGAGATTACAGGGAAGGAATCCGAATATCTGTGATTGGAGATTCATCAAAGTTGCCGGAGTCTCTGCAGAGACTGATAGCGAGTGCAGAAGAGGATACGAAACACAATTCAAGGCTCCAACTGATTGTGGCAGTGAGCTACAGTGGAAAATATGATGTTGTGCAAGCATGTAAAAGTGTGGCCAAGAAAGTGAAAGATGGTGATCTTTATGTGGATGACATCAATGAAAACATAATCGAACAAGAATTGGAAACTAATTGCACAGAGTTTCCATACCCTGATCTGCTAATAAGAACTAGTGGTGAGCTCAGAGTGAGTAACTTTTTGTTGTGGCAGTTGGCCTACACAGAACTTTACTTTAATAGAGAACTGTGGCCAGAATTTGGAAAGGATGAGTTTGTAGATGCATTAAGTTCATTTCAGCAGAGACAGAGACGCTATGGTGGACGACATTCATAAAGCATTTGACAGCAATATGCTGGTATCTATGTTCATACCTCTTCTTCATAACATATAGATTGTTAGATGTAAGCATCATAAAGTATTGGCTTGTGAAAATGGCCACTTTTAGGCTTAAGAAAGCAGCATGAAAAGATAGTTATATTTTTTATATTCATCAACAGACTAGTGAAAAGGCACTTTTTTTTTCTTTTTCTCCTAAGAAAACATTTTGAACTTTATAAACATAAATCAATGGAAACACTTTTGTATATCCAAGTTTGTGTTAATTATGTATCGAAATAATAATTATAATAATAAAAATAATTATTAAAATAAGAGAACAGTTTCTAAAAGAAAGTTTATTACAACATTGTAAGAAATATTTGTATATATAGACAAAATATTTATATATATATATATATATATATATATATATATATATATTTAATATACACAAAATATGTATATATTACTTATAATCCGCCTAAAAACATATACTAGTCCATAAAATATATAAATTAATGATACATATATTTACTGTATTAGTTGTTCATGTACTTATCTAGAATATTGGGTTTCCAAGAAAATATATACAAATATATTTTACTAGTTAGAAATACACAAAAAGTTTTTCAGTCTTGTCTGACCTTGTTATTATTTATAATACTCATAATACAAGAGTGAGTTATAATATCATGTAACATGTACTTATTTCAGTCATACATTATTCTAACTATAGAGAACAATATAATAAATTATACATTAATCTTTAAATGATTTCTTAATTATATTTTAATAATTTAAAATAATTTTTCATACTTAATATATTTTAAAATATTTGAATTAAACATGTTTTACACTATATATATTAAGATATGACTCATCAAAAACATATTGAAAAATTCATGCCAACTTTCTATGTTAGGATAATTCGTTGCCCTTATTTTGTAATAATTTGATATACAAATCTCTTTCAATTTATCACTTGTGATACCTTAATGTGTGTGATTTAGATTATCAATGAAATTAAGATATCTTTTTTTTATAATGATTCTTGTGTTTAATAATATAACCTTTAGAGCCACACTACTTCCAATTATCACTCATTACATATCCATAAAGAGTTATAATATTACACTAGGTATCACATATATAATTATCATATGCCACAATATCATACAATTATTCACCTACAAAATACATCATCAACATATAGTACCATTACATGCATTTTCATCACATCACATTTATATAAACATATATACATATCATGTTGTAATAATGCATATCATTATTTAAACACAATACTAATAAATATGTACATTGCTTGAGTGAACTCATTAATATGAGTTGTCTAAGGCATCCTAAATTATACTAGGAAGCTAAATTTGTAGTATAGCTAACCTTATTTATCAAAGACTGCTCAATGTTCTCTTAAAAGAGTTTAGGAGTTTTAATGAAATAATTAAATTTAATAAAATATAAACAGAATTTTAAACAGATTAGATAAATGCAAGTAATAAAAATTAATCCGACCTCTCTTCAGCTCTCCCAAATCTCTCAAAAACTCTTAAATAAAATTTGAATTACATGTGTGGGTTAATTAGACCGAGATTTTTGCATCTATTTAACATTTTGAACACCTCACAATCGTGGAGCATCTCGCCGAATACACAATATGCTAAACAACTACAATTACCCACTATGAACAACAGTATTATTCCGACTTGAACATCAGTCTATAAATTCCAGAACACAATCCAATCAGTATTGATTCAATTACTAAATCAATCCAAATATTAAATCTAATATTTAAATTAAAATAACAATTGAGTATGTAATTATGGAAAGAATTACAAAACATGAACCTCAGGATTAAGAAACAGGAGAGCACTTGGAGATCGGATTGAACAAAATAATTATATTTAATTATCTATTGTCTACTATGATGTCTCTCCACTCTACCAAGAGGGCCGTATTTAAAAAAAAATAACATAAACATGAAATGACTAAATAGCCATCCATAAAAAATCTGCCCAAAATATCCAGGTTTTGCCTTGCTATCTAGCCTTTGTGTACTGAATTCAAGTATAATTTTAATCACTTTCCAGTTTGAACTTGATCTCGACCCTTAAATAACATTTCTAGATCTTTAAGTTATCAGTAAAACAAAACAAGAATAAAGTAAATCCGAGTTTTGTGGCAAAATTTATGGATAAAATACGAAACACACTCAAATATGTTAAAATTTCAAAAATTGTGTCAAAATAATAACAAACTTTTAACTAAAGCCTAATTGGCCCAATTACAGCAAAATAGTGTAAAACCCTAACAATTACTAACTGATTTATCTTTATTGTTATCATTATACAATCAGAAAGTGGTAAAATAAATAAGTATCACTCATCTCGCTTGAGTGACGTGTTCCCTCTCATAGAGGAAGAGTTGCACATCTAAGCACATCTTATTGTTTGAGTAATACTCGCTTTAAAGAGAGAGAACTGGTTTGGTCTCTCTCGCTTAAGCATTCACTTGTCGTCTAAGCGGCCATCATGCTCTCTTATCTCCCAAGTTTCACATCGACGCTTCAATGAAAAAACTTCTAGTATAATCCAACAAGTTTTTTGAAATAGCAAATACATTGCTTTCTCAACACTAAACACATTTTCACTTAAGTGAAGATGTAGTTTCATGATCTATCATGATTTAGAAACTCCATACACCACCTCTACATCTCAACACTTGAGCAATCTCTAGTTACTTGAGTAATGCTTGTTCTATAAGAGATAAAATTATTTATGCATATCTTTAGCTCAAGCCTCAAGTCATAGCTTGAAGATGTGCTTTGTCACTTAAGTATCCATATTTGTGCTTGAACAATATTGAATGGTGCACAAAATGATGACACACCGCTTTAGCGTTGGTTAATCGATATTAGTCCAAAAACATAAATTTTATAAAATATATGTATAAACAATAATTAATATATATATATATATATATATATATATATATATATATATTTATATTTTAACATATACACTATTTCAACACCGATACAATTAAGTTCAATAAATGGTAACAAATTAACTCTCCTTACTTAAAGATAATATACATTATAATAAAATTGTTTCTCTACATTTTCCAATATCCAATTGTAGTCTAAGATTCTTCTTTTGCATTGAATTCTTCATATTCAACAATATCATTGAAAAAAAGTTTATTTTAATTTAAAATAGTGATTTTAAGTTAATCCAAATAGAAGTTATTCTTTTTAGTCCTTTCAATTTATAAACTCGTCTCTTCCCATGATAAAATAACCATATTCAAGTGTTGAATTTTTTATAACGACATTCCAATACTCTAATTTAACCTTCTTTATTTTACAATTATTTAGCTAAACTTCTAAATATTATTTATGGGAAATATTGTATATTTAAAATTAATTTTAATAATTTTAACGAATTAGTGTTATATGATAATTATCATGTCCATATCAAAGTTAGTAAGCCCAAATTATTGATCCACTTCCATATGGATAATATTACTGTTCTTCACACCTCTTTTTACGTTAAAAAGACACCCGTAAGATCAGGAAGGACAGAGTTGATTTACGTTTTGTAAGCTGTGATGTGTAAGCAACGAGTGATAATGTCATGAAATTGGGTAAAATGTATAACAAATAAAAAATGGGTAAATAAGCAGTTAGGTCTTTCAATATGTAAAATATTGTTTTAGTCGTTCAAAAAAAGTGTAAAATATTGTTAATTTAATTATTGAAAGAATAAAAAACTTATTTAATCCGTAATTATAAAAAGTGCGACAATTATGTTAAATTTCACGATTTTTTTATCCTTGACTAAATTAATGATATCTCATACATTCATATACTTAATTAATCATTTACTCAAATTTAATGATATGAAAAAAACTTGAATGGTAAAATTTCTAAAAAAATGATTGTTCGATAATAAAATATACATACTTAAAAGTTATTTTAAATAAATTAGTAAACTTTGAAAGTAATTCAAAATAAAAATAAAAAGTAAATTTAGATTAATTTTTAAGCTGATAATAAAATATATTTAAAGGGATAAAATTGAAATTTTGTGATTATTAATTTAAAACATTAAACTATACTTTATATGTTTTAGTGAGGTCTGAATCTAAAAGGAATGAAAGTCAGGATTAAAATAATAAATTTGCTTAAAGTATTTAGAAAATTTAGAGAAGCTTGAATAATTAAGTTAAAAAATGTACTCACTCATTCAGATTTTATTGAAGTTAAGCAAATAGTATTAAATTGAAAAAAGTTTTTTCAATAGCTTGAAAATTTAATTTACGGATCTTTTACTCAATCTTTGAAAAGTTCTACAAATTTTGCTACTTTACCTTTTTGCAATTGTACCTTATTTCACATATTTTTAACTTAACGACATTATCGATCGATTTATGTATACTTATTCATTTTTAATTTTTTAAATTAAATAAATAAATTTTCTATTTTTTAGTATTTTTTAATATGTTTACTTCAAAAATAATTTACGTTTTAATAATAAATCTTATTTAATTCTTAAACAGGTGATTTTTGTAAAATTATTTATTTTTAAAAGTATATTTATGGAATGTGGGAAAGTATTCTTAGAATAAATGTGAAAGAGGGAAAAAAAAAAAGAGCTTTTGAGTCAAAATTTGTTTACCCTAACCCCCAATTTGCTCTTTCTCTGTTTGCACAGCTTGGTTGTGAGCAGAGAGACATGAACCCGTTAACACTGGTGAAGCGCACTCAGAACATCAACGCCAGAGAAGCTGCACTCGGAATTGGCGAAGAAGCTTCGTGGCACGCCAAGTACAGAGATTCCGCTTACATATTCGTCGGTGGCATCCCCTTCGATCTCACCGAGGGTGACCTCCTCGCCGTTTTTGCTCAGTACTTCTCTTCGCTCTTCCATTTCAATTCATCAACTCTTTTTATTCTCTTAACATTTTTTTTTTAAATCTGAGCGATATTTTGTAATTACTCAGATATGGGGAGGTTGTTGATGTAAATCTAGTTAGAGACAAAGGCACCGGAAAATCAAAGGGTTTTGCGTTCCTTGCGTATGAGGATCAACGAAGCACAAATCTTGCTGTGGGTGGGTCTCTATTTTCTGGTTTTGGTTTTTAATGGACACAATGGTGAATTGCGTTGTGATTTTTTTTTTGTGTGGCTCAGATAATTTAAATGGGGCTCAGGTTTTGGGGAGAATTATTAGGGTGGACCATGTTGACAAGTATAAGAAGAAGGAGGAGGAGGATGAGGAGACAGAGCGGCAGAAGAGGGAGGCGCGTGGCGTTTGTCGTGCGTTTCAAAGGGGTGACTGTACTCGTGGAGCTAGCTGCAAGTTTTCTCATGATGAGCAAGTAAGATAACCGTTTTATGATAATGTTACTGAGTATTTTTTTTTTTTTTTATTATTATGTTGTGTTTTTGGATATGTAGATGCTAGTTCTATTAGCTCATGTGACTTGAAAACTTGGGAGTTAAGGTTTATAGTTTGTGAATCTAATTTTAGTGTTCGTATGCAGTGTTTTTTGGCTTATTGGAATTAGATATTTATTGGTCTCTGACACTTTGATATTGTTGGTTGTAGAGCATACTGCACCCAGAACTCGATTTTTTTAGGCTGTGATATGTTGTTGTTCACATAAAGTCTAATATGTTAATTTTTTATTAGATGCTATGACCTTGACAGCAGGCACGTCTAAGCTTTTTTGATGCTCATTATGGGTTTATTAGAGGGTGTTTCTTGGTCATACTTGCAAAGGGAATGGGTTTTCCTTTTTTTGTTGACATATATTCTTTTGTCATTCTTTTCTGTTCTGATTTGTGTAGCCTTAGGATGATTTATGATCCTCTTATTGTTTACACTATAATCTCATTTTTCAATGGAATTTTGTTTATGAAAAAGTGGTCTTGTTCTCTATCAAGACTTGCTTTGCCTCTTCCTCTCTCAACTTTTTCACTTGGAGTGACTGAATCTCCAACCCTATCATCACTGAATGCTGCATATCTGACCACCAATTCTAGTAAAAGTCCTGCTCAAATCAGTTAGACTTCAGTTAGCGATGATCTCTAATTTCATTTTAGCAAAGTTTCACTTGATACCTTCCCCTTGTTTGATAAAACTAATTCCAGTCTTAACAGAATTGGAATTCTGGAATTGAATTGCATCTAAGTTTTGATTATGATTCAACGATCAACATTATTGGGTAGATAATGTCATACCTTCCTGAATGTTATTATAGAATAAGGCGCATTGTTGAAAACATGGAAATAAATGGAAGTCTGGCGTTGTTTGATGAACCAATGTTTTGAATGAGTATTATATATGTCCTGACTGTAATGTAAAATTGTAATGAGTCCAAGTTGATATTTGATAAAGTTTGTGCGTTTGCTCATTGTAATGTATTAATGGTTGATACGGCTTAAGTTCTAATGGGAAATCTGCATGTGTCTTTCTGTCATCCTGCTATTTAATTATTGAGTACTACACTTTCATTACCCAAGAAATTCTTAAATGACTGAATATCTCTCTATTTGTAAAGTTTACATTCCTTCATACGGAATGAATATGCATTATACGGAAACTCCATTTTATTATAAACTAGCTTCTTGGGATTTCCTCCCTCTTGCTATTATTGTTAGCATCATCAAGAAGTACTTTAGACCTCCACTATCAAATTTGTGATATTAGCAGAAATTTAATTATTAAAATTAAAGGGAGGGCATTTTAATTTAAATATATCTTATGAAAAAGTATTGTAATTTGCTGCCTCTTTATAGTCCTGGTTGTCCGTTTTGAATTATTTCTCCTCCTTTCTTATTTGTCTATAGTTGTAGTTTTGAAGTTGTGTTGTAAAATGTGCTAAATTTTGGACTAACATCTTAGATACAGAGGGTTTATGCAGCTACCTTTTAATGTTTTGACTGTCTTTGTTGCCTTTATCCAGAGAGCTGCAAATACAGGTTGGGGTCAAGAGGAAGACAATCCAAAATGGGGTCACGACAAATTTGAGGGTCCCAGAAAAGAGAGAAGATCTGGCAACAATCACTCAAATCACAATTCGGAAACTAGAGACAGAGATTCACGTTCTAGAGCCCGTGGCAATGATGCTGGATTAGACAACCAACCTAAGAGAAGTGATAGAGAAGGGAGGACAAATCGGTGGCATGATGACGATGATACATTTAAGGGAAGAGAAAATAACAGTAGAAGAGAAGAGAAGGGATCAAGAAGGTATGGAGATGATGAATTTGAACATAAGTCAAGAGAAGAGCGGTATAGGAGAGAAGAAAAAAAATCAAGAAGGGATGATTACGATGGTATTCCTGAGCCAAAGGATCATCATCGAAGGGAAGACAAGAGGTCAATAAAGCCAGATGATGGTGAGTTTGAACCCAAGTTGAGAGATTCGAACATTAGGGAAGATAAAGGATCCCGGAGGAAGGAAGAGGATGATTTTGTAAGCAAAAGAGAATTTCACAGTAATAGGGAAGACAGGAGGTCTAGAAAACACAGTGAAGATGAATCTGCACCAAGGTCAAGAGAAGATTATGATAGGAAGCTAGATAACAGGTTATATAGAAATGATAGTGAGCGACCAGAGTCAAAAGTAAGACATGATTTTGAGAGGAGAGAAGAGAAAAGGTCGAGAAGGTAATGAAAGTATCGAGGTAGATACGAGCATGTCATTCCCTTGTTGTGGAGAGAACCTAGTTTTGAAGCAAGTTGAAATCATTTGATAACCTGAATGTGATTCAAAGCTTCTAAAATTTCTAAGTTCATTTTGTTTGTCTTATGATTTACACTGCTGCGAGCAGTGATAATCTTACTTTTGCTAGTTTGATAAATATTTTAGTCGGTTCATCTCCAATACCAATGCTCATGTATCATTAATTCAAAACATTTGGCCTGTCTATCAGTGATGCATTCTTCTCTACATACAGCTAGCAAAAAGCGAAATGGTTTGGCATATCGAAGCTCCCAATTTTTACGCTTGATTGTGGGTATTTGCATTTATTTCCATTCCCATTTTAAAACGATTTAGGAACTCCACATAAATTAAGGACTTCATTGAAGGATAGTCGAGTCCATCAGTGCTGCATTCTTTGATAATTCGGTTCATATTCTCCCAGGGGCGAAAATAGACATGATTCACAAGATATATATGAAAATTTGACATTAATTGAAGCACATTATAAATATTTCGCAGTCATAAATTTGTAGTTTCTCCTTCTCTGCTTGAATCCATCTTTGACAAGTGTGCAGGAGCACGATGTTGTCCTTTTGTTATGTTGGTATGTGTACCGTTATGAGTCTCGTAGCCGTCCAAGAACAGAATAATAACCCAACACAAGCTCATGGACGAATCACCCTCTAACCGACGTAACTATACCCAAGGCAACAAATCTGTATCAGGACAGCCACATACCGATAGGATCAAGGCAGGATGAGAGGAGTAACCCAAGTCCGCAAACCTTGATCTGATCGTCGATCGATCGCCTTGTGGCCGAACTAAGCAAGGCTAAGAAACAAATTCCGCAGAAATTTCAGGGGAACTTATTATGTTATCAAAAGAACTGAATAAAAACAGAACAAAGGGCATCCCTTCCTCAACTTTCTTGCATCTTGTGAAGAGGCCCTTGACTAGTACTGGAAAACCTCTTCCCCATGCTTGAAGAAAATTTCTCTATAAGTACCACGTGAGAGGGGACAATTGAACTTTCTTACATCAAGTCCAATTGAACATTCTGACATCAAGTCGCTTAACACTTTAAACCAGAAGCTGGTACATCTTGCTTGACATTATACAATCCTCCAATCCATTGTAATAAGAGAAAACACGCGTACGTAGTTGTATGTTTTACTCTTGAAATCCAAATACTAAACTTGAATTTAAAAGGCCTAAGTTAGTTTATAAATGCTGATAGTCACAATTATCAAATTTACCAAGTTTAATAATCCACTTTATTTCCCTCATGCAGATGTGAATAAACAATTTGATATAAGCCATACAAAGAAAACGAAGAGTTGCTTAAATAAATTTGTCGATCACAAACTGCAACCATTTTAATATTAATCTAATATCCAGTTTACACATTTTCTCCGAGGAATGATAGACTTGTTTCTGGATATAACAGATACTGACACGATATGACTAATATCATTTTGAGAAAGGAGCAGCTCCAGCTGTGAAATACAACTATGTTATCAGTTCCTTCCCAATATATTATCCATTAGTTTTCCAACAGAAATGAAAGAAGAACCACCGGTAAGGACAGCTTTCCTGGCCTTCTCTTTCATCTCTATCACGTTCTTGTGTACCACATTATCTTTGTCCATCAATTGTTTCAGCCCTTCCTCTATCTCCTTTGCCGTTACAAAACCACTGCTCCGTCTATAGTTCAGTCTCAACTCCACTGCTAATCCATATTGCCTCACCAACCAAAATGCATTCAACTGCTGTTCTGCATAGATAGGCCATGCCAATATTGGTACCCCAAACCACAAGCTCTCCAAAATAGAGTTCCACCCACAATGAGACACAAACCCCCCAATGGCTTTGTGGGCCAGAACCTCAACCTGGGGTGCCCATCCACATATCATTCCCCTACCCTCCATCCCTTCTAAGAAACCTTCTGGTAAGGTTCTGTCTACATTGTCTGCAGTTGGTGGAGAACGCATAGCCCACAAGAACCTAACTCCACTACTCTCAAGTGCTAATGCTATTTCTCTTGTTTGAGATGGAGCAAACCCTCCCATGCTCCCAAAGCAAAGAAACACCACAGAGGAAGGTGGCTGCTCATCTAGCCACTTCAATATTTTGTCATGCTGGGCTTGATCCAAATTTGGGTTAGGCTGACCCTCGAGATCAATCAAAGGACCAACACAATAAATTGGAGGTGCTTGACTTTGACCATCAGATAATGCATCAATAGCATACTTCTCCAAATCTGAAAAGGAATTAACAATGATCCCTTTGGTGTCCAAGAACCTCTGAGCAATTTTGTAATAGGCAGCATATCCACCATCTTTGTTGAAAGCAGCATCAGGAAAAACACTTGGAGGAACTGGATCCGGGAAACCGGGAATCAACAAGGCAGGCTCAGAGCTATTGAACACATCTTCTATCTCACGGTTCAGAAGGGAGAGCATAAAAGCTGAAAATGCAACATTTGAAGTCATGAACATGTAAGAGGGGATGCCAAGTTCATTCCCCACATCGACCATGGATAAGCAAAAGAGATCTAGGACCAACCCAACAACTGGTTGTGACTCAGAGCTAGGATGGGATGATAAGATGTTTTGTATGGTGGCTTTGACATGGGGTTTGAGGCTCTCCATGAAGGTACATATGTAGTGTTCAGGAGACTTGGAAATTAGATCCTGTGGAGGAAGTTCTACAAGAGGGAGATCAATGAGATTGATGTGAGGTTGTGAGGCTAAAGCTGATTTGATGTAAGAGTCTGAAAATGGAGTTAAATGGAACTTGATGCAGAGAATTGTGACTGAAAGATGGTTGTCACGGTTGGTAAGAAGCTGAGCAAATTCGAGGGATGAAGTCAAGTGGCCAATCCCTGGTGAGGGAACGAAGATCAGCTCTACGTTCTTCTTCATCTCAGTGCTGAGAGAACAGTGTCTGGACTTGGATTGAGGCCTTTCCCTGCTGGCTTTCAACTTTTATCACGCCACTAGGAGGTATTTAATTTCGTTAAGATAACGTATATATGTATTGAATGAAATAGACTTTTCTCTAATATGTGGAAGTTTGATATAAAACATGTAGTCTTTCAAAACATGTAGTCTTTAAAAATATAAATTTAACATAACCAAAATATATACAATAAGAAAAAAGTTATTTAGAGGCATATTTTTAGTTATCAAACAAAATGGTTACTAAATGTCACCAAAACAATCACCAAATTAGATTTTGGTTGCTAAAGTAATTACAAAATAAAAGTAATAATTGAATTTAGTGACTTATTAAAACATGATAATTGGTATCTAACATTAGCTACCAAGGTTTTACTCATTTATATAATTAGTTTCTAAATTAGTCCCTAACTTAATCAGATACCAATTTAGAATCTAATTGTATAAGTGATAAAACCTTGGTAGCTAATGTTAGATACCAATTATCTTGACCTAATTGATTATTAAATTTAATCATTATTTTTATTTTGTAGTTATTTAGTAACCAAAACCTAATTTTACTAGTAGAAAAATAAATTTCTATGACAGGATATGATGTGGGTTAAAAAGGAATTGGTGTAAACAAAAAGCGCGATGACAATTTTGTAAATATTTGAAGAGCTATTATGTCGGTTCACACAAACCCAACATAATATACCATATTCTATGTCGGTTCCAAAAAAAACCAATGTACGAAAAGACTGGAAAAATAAAAATTCAAAAATTGAAAACTTTGTAATGGCGATTAAGATACTACGCCGGTTGGGAACTCCCAACCAATGTAGTATGTAGTAATATTACGTCAATTGGAAGCTCCCAACCGACGTAGTATCTTCCTTGTGGGTGCGACAATGAATTTGGGGAAAATTTGGTAAAGTTTAGTCACATATTATGTCGGTTTGGAGCTCCCAACCGATGTAATATGTTCCCAAATTCACTCTTGCTCTTTGGAGCTCCCAACTAATGTAATATGTTTCCAAATTCACTCTTGCATGCACGAGGGAGATACTACGTCGTTTGGGAGCTCCCAACTGACGTAATATGCCTTCTCGAGTTTAAATTAAGGTTAGATACTACGTCGGTTATTGAGTTGTAACTGACCTAATATCACCTATTTTAACATTTTAGCTACTGTTTTTCTATTACGCTTTGCCTCCTTCATTTTCACTTTCGAGCGCTCTGCTGATTTTTTTCCTTCGCTTTGCCATTTTTGTGCTCAACGTTGTTTAACGTGCCTTCATTGACTTCATTTACTTCATTTCCTCCATTGCGTTCATGGTTTCATGTTGTGGGGTTGGTTTCACGAGGTGCCGCTTTTTCTTCTCACTGGTTTTCATTTGTATCTTTGTGTTCATTGGTTTTGCTAGGGTTCTGTGCAAGCTCCGTGGTTGTCTCGGTTGAGTTTTGTCATTTGATGTGTGAGCCTTTCTCTGTCGCCGTGAATGATTGGTTCGACATCCCTTACCGCTTCTCTTTGCAAGAGGTTAGCAATTTTGTAAAATTCATTAAAAATAGTTAAAAATCTATTTTTGGCCAAATTTTTTATCAGTAACTTGATTTAGTTTATATTTGATGGTATATTTCTATAGATTTATTATAGATTTAGGATTTCAAAAATTTAGGCGAAAAAACTTCAAATAACCATAACTTTTGATAGAAAGCTCAGATTAGTCGCTTCAAAAATGAAAGTTGCTCGAAATGATACAACGAAGCTTGTGGGCAATACCCGAAGGGGATTAAAAATCCAAAATTTGTTTACTATTTTTTAGTATTTTTCACATCTTGTTTTTTATTTCACCTATCTATATTTGTAAAAAAATTATGGAAATTGTTGTGGTGTTTCCTTGTATGGATCAGAGATTTATCAAAGAATTCAGGAAAATTCTGGAATTTTTTTTAAAAAAAATAGAGATATTATGTCGATTGTGGGCTCCCAACCGACGTAATAGGGTAGATACTACATCAGTTGAGAGCCACAACCGATGTAGTATCTCTTCCTGAGCACTAGTCGGATTGGTATTTTACGACAGTGATTTATTTATCAACCGATGTAGTATATGCACATACTACGTCGGTTATAGAACCGACGTAAAAATTTCAAAACTTTCTATGTCACTTGCATCTACATCGATTCTCGAACCGATGTAAAGTATCATCTAGAACCGATGTAGAAAACATTTTTTCTATTAGTGTTCGGTAATTATTTTGGTCACAATTAACAACCATTTTATTTGATAGCTAAAAATTGGTCTCTAGATAGTTTTTTTCTTGTAGTGATATGAATATAAAAATATATATTTTTCTAAAAAAAAGTTTATAGTCGCGAGTAAAACTCTAATCTATTTTGATACTATTTCTGCAATGTCTACTTTTGTATATAGTTAAGTCATCGCTAATCACAATCAGTGTTATCGAAAATCGGCCATGGCGGTGCCATGGTGGAATGCAGTGGCGGATTTACAAACTACCGCCACCACACAACGGTGGCGAAGCAGATTTTATATGGCGGCCCGTAGCGGCCTTTTCCGTGTAACGGCGAATCGGAAAAGGCAGAAAAGTGCTTAGCAACTTGTGCGCGGAGGACCAGCTCGTGCATGGAGGCGCTGCGTATGCGGCGGCGTTGTGTGCAGCAGCGCAGCGTGCGCGACGATCGATGCGGGAGTTGCAGAAAATTGAGGTTAGTGCGGCTGATAGAGATTGCGGCTAATAGAGATGAGGCTGGCTAACCTTATTATTTAAGTGATGGTAATTGGGCATTACCCGGCCCAATTAGTAAATTAACCTAATTCTAACCGCTAAAATTTTATTAAATCCTATAATTTAAATTGTAACGGCTATAATTTAAATTTAACAACTATAATTTAAACTGAACAGCTATAATTTAACCTAAACAGAATTAATCTTAACTTTTTAACTGAATGGCATCTTTATCCAGCCCAATTAAACCTTATATATCCCTCCTACTACCATTATTAAACCTACAATTTTTTTTATCCCTTCTACTATTCATTGCCATGGTTAAACCTACAATTATCTCTCTGACTATTCACTGCCTCCAACTATTCACTGCCACGGTTAAACTTACAATTATCCCTCCTACTATTCACTGCCTCCAATTATTCACTGCCACGGTTAAACCTACAATTTTTTTCCCTCCTACTATTCATTGTCACTATTCACTACTGCCATTTACTCTCTACGTCTGCCTCCACTGACTGTCGCCATCAACTGCCACTGCTGCCGCCGCCGGTAATTACAATTTATAACTATTTATTTTTTAAATAATTTTTAATTGTATTTTTTACTTTAATTATTATTTCAAGGTGTTTTATTTTTTTAAAATATCTTTTAATTGTTTTTTTACTTTAATTATTATTGCAAATTGTTTTATTTTTTTAAATATTTTTAATTGTTTTTTTAGTTTAATTATTATTGTAAATTGTTTTATTTGTTCTAAATATTTTTTAATTGTTTTTTTGCTTTAATTACTATTGCAAATTGTTTTATTTTTTCTAAATATTTTTTAATTTTTTTTAGTTTAATCATTATTGCAAAATGTTTTATTCTTTTCAATATATATTTTTAATTTTTTTAATTTAATTAATATTACAAACATTTTGTTTTTTCTAAATATTTTTCAATTGTTTTTTTACTTTAATTATTATTGCAAACTGTTTTATTTTCTTAAACTATTTTTTAATTTGTTTCTTTTTACTTTAATTATTATTGCAAATTATTTTTATTTTTAAATATTTTTAATTGCAAACTGTTTTTTAATTTAATTACTATTGCAAGCGTTTTTTTTTTCTAAATATTTTTTAATTTGTTTTTTTTCCTTTAATTATTATTGTAAATTATTTTGTTTATTTTTATGTATTTTTTAATTTTTTTCTTTAATTATTTATAAAAATTATCATTATTTTATAGCAATACCAACAGCTAACGATCAAGACAACTCAAGAGCATCCCAGAGAACCGATCCGGGTTGGAAACATTGTCATCCTATGGATGAATCTAACATAAATACAACTGTATATAATTACTGTGGGAAAGTTATGAAAGGAGGAGTTACAAGGGCCAATGAACATTTAATGGCAAAGAAGGAAAACGTTGCTCCTTGCACCAAAACTCCACAAAATGTGAGAGAAGAGCTTTGGAAATTA